>Ga0207648_10004694_pt1 | contig 13974 bp, 10 predicted proteins | sample KBSMisM32_FD_184310 | JGI IMG/M metagenome (GOLD analysis project Ga0207648, IMG submission 184310) | Miscanthus rhizosphere microbial communities from Kellogg Biological Station, Michigan, USA - KBS Miscanthus M3-2 (SPAdes) (version 2) | ecosystem: Host-associated > Plants > Roots >...
CGGCTCATCCGGAGCTCGAGCGTCTCGAGGCTGCGCAAAAGCATCCAGGCGGTGTTGGGGTCGCAGATGGTGCCGATCGTGTTGCGCATCATGCGCATCTGGTTGATCAGCCCTTTGTCGCCGACGATGCCGCCGGCGACGAGGTCGCTGTGCCCGCCGACATATTTGGTGAGACTGTAGAGGCTGAGGTCCGCGCCTTGCGCCAGCGGCTTGGCCCAGAGCGGGCCCAGGAAGGTGTTATCGATGGCGATCGGCGGCATCGCGTCGGGTCCGAACGCGGCGTTTCGAGCAGCGGCGACGGCTTCGACGTCGACCAGCATGTTGGTCGGGTTGGCCGGGCTTTCGAGATAGATCAGGCTGACTCGGCCCTTCTCCTTGCCCGCTGCGATGGCGGCGTCGATTTCCTCGCGCGTCGCGCCGGAGGGGAAGTCGACCCAGGCTATGCCGAACTGGCCGAGGATCTTGGCGATCAGGGTCTCGGTCGCGGCGTAGAGCGGGCCCGAATGGACGACGCAGTCGCCGGGGCGGACAAAGGTCAGGAGCAAAGTCGCGATCGCCGCCATCCCGCTGGAGAAAGCAAGCGCGTCGTCGGCGTCTTCCCACACCGCGAGCCGGTCCTCGAGGATCTCTTGGTTTGGACCGTTGAAGCGCGAGTAGATGAGCCCTTCCGCGCCGCCCGGGCGCTTGCCGGTAACGCCCTCGAAGAAGCGCTTCCCGGCGGCCGCGTTCTCGAACACGAAGGTTGAGGTCAGGAAAATCGGCGGCTTCAGCGACCCTTCGCTGAGCTCGGGATCGAAGCCGTAGCCGAGCATCAACGTCTGGGCGTTCAATTTGCGGTTGCCGATCTTGGTCGGCGAAGGGCGCGGCGCCCGCTGGTGCGAAATGCTGCCGCTGATCTCATTCTCGGTGGGCAAGTCTGGTCTCCTGAATTCGACCGCGCCTTAGCGCCTACCGCGGGGCGGCGCCAATCAACTGCCATGGCCGCGCCGATAAGCAGGGCTTGTCGGCCTCAGCCGGGGATGGCGATTGCGCTAAGCTGGCGGCCGTAGTCCGCCTCCCCGCGATGGGTCGCCAGCCGGAAGCTGAAGAAACGATCCGGGTCGGCATAGGTATCGAGGTTCAAGGCCTCGACCTCCTCGATCCCGGCGGCGATCAGCCGGTGGACCACGTACGCCTCCAGATCGAAGTGCGGCTTGCCGGCGGCGCCGGCGATGAAGAAACGGCCATTGTCGGCGTCGGCGTCGAGGAAGCGGGCCCGAAACGCTTCGTCCACTTCGTATGAAGGCTGTGCGATGCACGGACCGACCGCAGCATGGATATGCTCGCGCCGTGCACCGAGCCGCTCCATCGCTTCGATCGTCGCGTCGGTCACGCCGCCAAAGGCGCCGCGCCAGCCGGCATGAGCGGCTCCGACGACGACCGCGCGATGATCGGCGAACAGCACCGGCGCGCAATCGGCGGTCAGGATCCCGAGCAAGAGATTGGGCGTGTCGGTGACCATGGCATCGGCGCGCGGCCGCTCGTCCTGAGGCCAGGGTGCCCCGGCGACCACGACCTCGGCCGAATGGACCTGATGAACCGTCGCGAGTTCGGCATCGGCCAGGATGGCGGCGATTGCGAGGCGGCGGTTGCCGGCGATCGCCTCGCGGTCGTCCTTGCTGCCGTAGCCGACGTTGAGGCCCGCGCATTCGCCGACCGAGACGCCGCCGCGGCGGCCGAGGAAGCCGTGGGGCAGGCGGCCGAGACTGACCGCGCGGATGACCTCCACGCCGCTCACAGTATCTTTCGCATGATGATGTCTTCGTCGGCCTGGCTCCCGACCATGAAGGCGTAAGGACCGACGACTTCGAACCCGTGGCGGTCGTAGAAGCGCCGGGCTCGGTGATTGTCCTTGTAGACCGTGAGGTAGAGCTCCTCGAAACCTTGATCGCGCACCTCGTCGATCGCCCATTCGGTCAGCGCCCTGGCGAGGCCGCTGCCGTGATGATCCTTGAGGACGTAAATCTGGCGCAGCTCAATCGCGCGCCTCGGCGTGTCGATCGGCAATGCCGACGGGCCGAGCTTCACATAGCCGACGACTTCGCCCTCGTCCTCGGCAACCCTGAATCGATAGCGGGGATCGCTGAACTCCTCGGCCCAGGCTTGCGGCGTGAACTTGCCGAGGAAGTCGGCGAGATCCTGGGGCCGGTAGAGGTGAGCGAAGGTCTCGCAGAAGCTGGTGCGAAAGACGCAGTCGATCGCCGATAGGTCGGCGCGCGTCGCGTCGCGGTAGGTGATCGTCATGCGAAGCCCGCCGGCGCCTGCCAGTCCGGCGAATGAAGGCCGAGCACCTTGAACAATGTTCCCATCTCGGCGGGTGTGGTGAGGCGCCGAACCGCGGCTTCCAAGTCGCGAGCGCGTTCGGGATTGGCGCGGGACAGCGATTGCGCGCGGGCCTCGATGCCGAGGCGGAGCAACCATTCGCCCTGGTTGACGAGCGCCGTCACCGCCGCGCCTGCTTCGCGCGCGGCTGACGCCACGGCTTCGAAATCGACATGCGCGGTCAGGTCCTGTTCCCCCGGATTGGCCAGGACCGGGGCGTAGCCGTGGCCGCGCACGGCCTGCAAGCTGTCGCCGGGAGCACTGCGCTCATGGCCATAGTCGATGAGAAGCGCTGCGCCGCCCTTGGCCGCGAGGCAGGTGGCGATTGCCGCCACCGCATCCTTGCGCGCGGGCGAACTCTCGACGATCCTGCCGTCGCGGTCGAAGGCGAGGCCTCCGGCCGCGACCATGACTCGGCGTTCGATCCCGTCGGCATGCTGGCGAATGGGCAGCGCGTCGATGAACTCGTTGGCGACGAGCAGCAGTGGCCGCGCCGGAAGGTCGCCGATGATTTCATGCCAATGGGCGTCGGGCGCGGCTTTGGCCTGCGCCTCCCGCAGCACCGGGCTGGTCTCGACGAAGTGCACCTCGCCGCGAAAGCCTGCAGCGCGCATCAGCCGTAGCGCATCGGTCGCGAGCGTCCCACGCCCGGGGCCGAGCTCGGCATAGATTGCGTCTTCCGGTGCGCCGGCGCGCTTCCAGCAATCGGCGAGCGCGGCGCCGACCATCTCGCCGAACATCTGGCTGATTTCAGGCGCGGTGGTGAAGTCGCCGCGTTGCCCAAACGGATCGCGCGTCGCGTAATAATATGCGTTGCAGGCTTCCATATAGGCTTCGACGCTCATCGGCCCCTCGGCGTGGATGCGGTCTCGAAGCGCGCGCTCGAGCGGTGTCAGGCGACGCTCTCTGCGCCAGCGACCGGCTCAACCCGTACCCGCCGCTTCGCGGCCGTCAGCATCAGGTACAGCCCGCCGAGGATCATCGGCAGCGACAGCCACTGGCCCATATGGAGGTGCGTCGCCTGCGCGAACCTGATCAGCTGGCCGTCCGGCTCCCGGATGAACTCGACGCCGAAGCGGAAGCAGCCGTAGAAGAAGATGAACGCCCCGACGAGCTTGCCCGGATCGTAGCGCGCCTTCGTTTTCCAGAACATGAAAGCGAGGATGCAGAACAGGACGATGCCTTCGAGTACCGCTTCATAGAGCTGGCTGGGGTGCCGAGGCGGGCCGAGCACGCGCTGGCCGAACTGGTTAACCTCGACGAAGCGGACGGCCCAGGGGACAGTCGTCGGCGCGCCCCACAGCTCCTGGTTGATGAAGTTGGCGAGGCGCCCGAAGAACAGCCCGAAGGGGACGCAGCACGCCACATAATCGTGGACGCGGAGCCAGCTCAGTTTCTCCTTGCGCGCGAAATAGAAGATTCCAAGCGAGGTGCCGATCACTCCGCCGTGGAACGACATGCCGCCGTCCCACAGTTTCAGGATCTCGATCGGGTGCCGAAGATATTCGGAGAGGTTGTAGAACAGCACGTAGCCGAGGCGGCCGCCGAAGATCACGCCGAGCGCGGCGTAGAAGACGAGGTCGTCGGCATGGCGGCGGGCCATTGGCGCGCCCGGCTGCTTCAACAGCTTGAGCAGGTACCAGTAGCCGATGAAAATGCCGGCGAGATAGGCGAGGCTGTACCAGCGAAGGTCGAATGGTCCGATGTGCAGCGCGACCGGCGACAGATGAAGGTCGGGGAAGGCGGTGTAGCGGGCAGTGTCGACTTGGGCTTGCAAGGGCTTCCCCATCAGAGTTGTCCGCCTCATAAGGCGGGCAAGATGAAACGCAAACGAGAGCGTCTCGATGCCGAATGAGCTCGACCGGCGGTTCGATGAAGAGCTTGCGCAGGTCGTCGGCCCGGGCGGACGCCTCGTTATCGGCAAGGATGAGCTCGGGCGCGGCATCGTCACCAACTTCCCGGCGACGCTGCCCCAATTCTTCAAGACCTTTTGTTCACTGAATGCCGCGAACGAGGCTGTCGTCGCGGGCGACGAGCGCCTGACCTTCGCGGATCTCGATCGCGTGTCCGACAGGCTCGCACCGAGCCTTATCGAGCGCGGCATCGCTAAGGGCGACCGCGTCGGCATCGCGATGCGCAACTGCCCGGCGTGGATTATCAGTTACATGGCGGTCATCAAGGCAGGGGGCGTCGCGACGCTGCTCAACGGCTGGTGGGAAAGCCAAGAGATGGAGCATGCCATCCGGCTGACCGAACCGAAGCTGATCATTGCCGACGGACCGCGGGCCAAGCGCATCGCCGACCGGTGCGACGGTTATGCGATTGTCGGACTGCCGATCGAGGAGCGGGTCGAGCAGGCGATTGCGCCGCTGCTTGGGGGAGCGGGGGGCGATCAGCCGCTGCCGGAGCTGTCGCCAGACGATGACGCCACCATCCTCTTCACGTCGGGCTCGACCGGGGATGCCAAGGGCGCGCTGTCGACGCACCGCGCGGTGACCACCGGCACCTATGCCTATTCGCTCGGCCTGATCGTCCTCAAGGGGCTGCTCGAAAGCGAGGGCAACCCGCCGCCGACGCCACGCACGCTGCTCAGCGTGCCGTTGTTCCACGTTACTGGCGAAGTTCCGGTGATGCTGAACAGCTTCGTCGTTGGCCGCTGCATGATCATCATGCCCAAGTGGGATGCGACCGAGGCGCTGAGGCTTATCGAGAAAGAAAAGGTCACCTATTTCGTGGGGGTGCCGACGATGAGCCTCGAGCTCATGAACCACCCCGACCGGCACAAATTTGATTTGTCGTCGCTCAAGGACATCACCGCAGGCGGGGCGCCGCGCCCGATTAGCCATGTCGAGCGGTTGAAGCATGAATTCCCCAATGCGCAACCGGCACTCGGCTACGGCCTCACCGAAACCAACGCGACCGGCTGCGCCAATTTCTGGAGCAGCTACGCGGCCAGGCCCGCATCGACGGGGCGCGCTCAGAAGCCGCTGGTCGAGGTCGCGATCCTTGGGGCCGGCGACCGGTTGCTCGCGACGGGCGAGACCGGCGAAATCGGCATCCGAACCGCAGCCAACATCAAGGGCTATTTCCGGAATCCTGAAGCAACCGAGGAGACGATCAGCCCGGACGGTTGGGTCCGCACGGGCGACGTCGGCTACCTCGACGAGGATGGCTATCTGTTCATCGTCGACCGCAAGAAGGAGATCATCATCCGCGGCGGCGAGAATATCTCCGCGGCCGAGGTCGAGGCCGAATGTTATGCCTGTCCGGCGGTCGCCGAAGCGGCGGTGTTCGGAGCGCCGGATGAACGCCTCGGCGAGGTCCCCGTGGCCGTCATCCATGTGAAGTCCGCGCTGTCCGAAGCCGAGCTCCGGCGGTTCCTCGACGGGCGCATTGCCAGGTTCAAGATGCCGGAGCGCATCATCTTCTCCGTTGAACCGCTGCCGCGGCTCGGAACGGGCAAGATCGACCGGCGGGCGCTCAAGGCCCAATTCGCGCATTGAGGGTCGACCGCCGCAGCCTGCTGATCGGCGGCGGTGCGGGCGTGGGCCTGATCGTCGCCTTCTCGCTATGGCCGCGACACTGGAAGAGCGATCTTTCGACGAGCAAGGGCGAGCAGGCGTTCGGATCGTTCATCAAGGTCGCACGCGACGGCAAGGTGACGGTCGCCGTCCCGCAAGTGGAGACGGGGCAGGGGATCTGGACCGCGCTCGCGCAGATCGTCGCGGACGAGCTTGGCGCCGCGTGGGAGACGGTTGCCGTCGAGCCGGCGCCGCTGGTGAAGGCTTACGCCAACCCGCTGGCGGACGAGGAGGGCTGGCCGAAAGACATCAGGATCACCGCCAACTCGACCTCGATCCGCGCGTTCGAACAGCCGCTGCGCGAGGCAGCGGCGACGGCGCGGGCGATGCTAGTCGGTGCCGCGGCGGACCGGTGGAATGTTGACCCTGCATCCTGCGACACGGCGGACGGGTTCGTTATCAACGCGGTTCGGACACTGACCTTCGGGGAACTTGCGGAGGAAGCGTCCGGGCGCACCCCACCCATGCATGCGCCGCTTCGGGCGGGCGGCAAGGCGCGCCTCGGCAGCCAACCTCTGCAGCGCCTCGACGGGCCGGCCAAGGCCGACGGCAGCTGGCGCTTCGCCGGCGATGTGAGACTACCGGGAATGCTCTTCGCTGCGGCGCGAATTGCACCGCCGGGCGGCCGACTCCGCAGTTTCACGCGCGACAAGATCACTGCGGCGCCGGGCATACGCCACGTCGCCGCGCGCGACGGCTGGATCGCGGTCGTCGCCGAGAGCTGGTGGGCGGCCGAGCGCGCCTTGCATGCCGTGAACCCGGTCTTTTCGGGAGGGACGACGCAGGTCGATCTGCGCGCAGGCTTCGAGCACGCGCTGGCGACCGGCGATGCTCAGTCCTGGTTCAATCGCGGCGACTATGCCTCGGCGGTGAAGGGCTCACGGCCGCTGACGGCGACCTATTACGCGGGGCCGGCGCTCCATCTTGGCCTCGAGTCGTTGGCGGCGACCGCACGAATTGGCCCCGACGGCGCCGAACTGTGGGAGGCTACGCTCGCGCCCGGGTTCGGCGCGGCGAAGGACGTAACACTGTACCCGATGAACCCGGGAGAACCGGCGGGCCAGGCGATGGAATCAATCGCGGGGCCGATCGCGCTCGAGCTCGCACGCTCCATGGGCCGTCCGGTGCAGGTGATGCTGTCGCAATCCTCGACGCAGAACCACGGCCGAGTCGCGCCGGGAGCGCTCGCGCGGATGACGGCGCTCCCCGGCGCTGGCGGGATCACCGCTGCCTGGGCGATGAAGGTCGCGACTGCCGAGGGGCTTGGCTCGTCGCTGGCGCGACTTTCCGGCAAGGACGCCCGGACCAAGTTCGGCAAGATGGCGCTGGACGGGTCTGTGCCTCCTTATTCGATCCCGCACGTTCGGATCGATGCGGTTGAGGCGAAGCTGCCCTTCGCCGCCGGCTATATGCGCGGCTCGCCCAACCGCGAGTTCGCCTTTTTCACCGAGAGCTTCGTCGACGAGCTGGCGCATGCTGCCGGCATGGAGTCGCTCGCCTTCCGGATGTCGATGCTCGGCGGCAACGGTCGGCTCGCGCGTTGCCTCCAGGCGGCCGCAAGACTCGCCAACTGGGATGGAGGCCAGCCGGGAAGCACGATGGGGATAGCCGGCGCCTCCGCGTTCGGCTCGCACATCGGCCTCGTCGTCAGCGCCAGCATCGGGGACGACCAACGCGTGAAGGTGCATCGGCTGGTCGCCGCGGTCGATTGCGGCCGCGTCATCAACAGCGGTCTCGTCGCGCAGCAAATCGAAGCTGGGCTGATCTGGGCCTTGGGCCAGGCGACGGTCGCTGCGCCCGAATGGGTTGCCGGAATGCCGCGGGCGCGGCCGATCAGCGGAATGGCATTGCCGCGCCTCGCCGATGCATCCGAGGTCGTGGTCGAGATCATTCCCAGCAGCGAAGCTCCGGGCGGAGTGAGCGGGCTTGGTTGCGTGCCGCTCGCGCCTGCCGTCGCCAATGCGATCCATGCCGGATCGGGCAAGCGCATGCGCTCCTTGCCGTTCGACGTCATGGCAGCCGCATGACGCCCGCCGATCATCCCCCGATCCCGCAGTCGAAGATCGGTGTCTTGCTGATCAATCTCGGCACGCCCGACGCGCCGGAGGAGCGCGCGGTGCGCCGCTATCTCGCCGAGTTCCTCAGCGACCGGCGCGTGGTCGAGATCCACCCGATCGCGTGGAAGCCGATCCTGCACGGCTTCATCCTGCGCACGCGCCCGAAAAAATCGGCCGAGGCGTACAATCAGGTGTGGACCAACGAAGGCTCGCCGCTGCGCGCGATCGCGCATCGTCAGGCCGAGGCGCTGCGGCGGAAGTTGCCTGACATTAGCGTGCACTATGCAATGCGGTACGGGCATCCGGGCATTGCGGCCGCGCTTGAAAATATGGTCGCGGAGGGCTGCACGCGGATCCTGACGGCACCCCTTTATCCGCAATATTGCGCGGCGACGACCGCAACGGCCAACGACGCGGTGTTCGGCGCGCTGGCGCGAATGCGTTTGCAGCCGGCTCTGAGGACGTTGCCGCCTTATTACGACGATCCCCTCTACATCGGGGCGCTGCGGACGCACATTGACGCGCAGCTCAAGGGCCTCGATTTTGTGCCGGAGCGGCTGCTGCTGAGCTTCCATGGGATGCCGCAGCGAACGCTCGAGCTTGGCGATCCGTATCACTGTCATTGCCGCAAGACCGCCCGCCTGGTCGGTGAAGCACTGGGCCGCGAGGTGGACGTGGCATTCCAATCGAAGTTCGGCCGGGCGAAATGGCTCGAGCCCGCGACCGATTCGACGCTCGCAGCTTATCCGCGTCAGGACGTGAAGCGCGTAGCCGTGGCCGCACCGGGCTTTTCGGCCGACTGCATCGAGACGCTCGAGGAGCTCGGCATTCGCGGCCGCAAGACGTTCACCGACGCCGGCGGCGAGCGCTTCGCCTTGCTCGATTGCCTCAACGATTCGCGCGAAGGTATTGCCATGCTCGAGGGCCTGGTAAGGCGCGAACTTGCAGGCTGGCTGGAGGAGTCATAAGCGCGCTCGCGGATAGAGGAGAGGAACATGGCTCGAGTGGCGATCGTCACCGGCGGAACGCGCGGCATCGGCGAAGCGATCAGCGTCGCGCTCCGCGACATGGGAATGCAGGTCGCCGCCAATTATGCCGGCAATGAGGAACGGGCACGCGAGTTCAGCGACCGCACCGGAATCGCCGCCTACAAATGGGACGTCGCCGACTTCGACGCCTGCCAGGATGGCGTTCGGCAGGTCGAGGCCGACCTGGGACCGGTCGACGTGCTGGTGAACAATGCCGGGATCACGCGCGACGGAACGATGCGCAAGATGGGCCGCGCGCAATGGGACGAGGTGATCGACGTCAACCTCGGCGGCTGCTTCAATATGGCCAAGGCGGTGTTCGACGGGATGACCGGCCGGAAGTATGGGCGGATCGTCAACATCGGGTCGATCAACGGCCAGGCGGGCCAGTACGGCCAGGTCAATTACGCGGCCGCCAAGTCCGGCATCCACGGCTTCACCAAGGCGCTGGCGCAGGAGGGCGCCCGCTCGGGCGTCACGGTGAACGCCATCGCTCCGGGCTATATCGACACCGACATGGTGGCGGCGGTGCCCGAGGATGTGCTCGGCAAGATCGTCGCCAAGATCCCCGTCGGCCGGCTCGGCAAGGCCGAGGAAATCGCCCGCGGAGTCGCGTTCCTCGTCGACGAGAACGCCGGCTTCGTCACCGGCTCGACGCTGTCGATCAACGGCGGCCAGCACATGTACTGATGGCGGAGTATGCTCCGCCGAAAAAGCGGTCGGTGCTCATCGCCGGCCATCAGACGTCGATCAGTCTAGAACCGATGTTCTGGAGCGCGCTTGAGGCCGCCACACGTGAGCGCGGCTGTGCGTTGAACGCTTTGGTTGCCGAGATCGACGCCGCAAGGCTCGACGCCCCTCAGCCGCCCAACCTTACCTCGGCGATCCGGCAGTGGCTGTTCGAGCGCTCGACAGGATCGAGCGGCTGAACGACGCGCCGCCGTCGGGCGCGTGATCGAGGAACAGCGACGGCTCGATCAGCTCAAGCTCCATAATCCTGAGCGTGCCTTGGTCGTCGGGGACGATATCGACCCGCGCATAAGCGGCCCGCTCCGGCGACGCTGCCAGCGCGGCCTGGGCTAGCTCAACGGCGCCATCGGGCGGCGACGGACAGGGCAGGGTCACCCCGCCATGATATTCCTGCACGCGGAAGTCGCCGCTCTTGGGGCGCTTGACCACGGCATGGCTGAACTCCCCGTCGAACAACATCAGCGAGAATTCGCCTGTGGTGGCGATCTCCTCGATCAATGGTTGGACGATCATCGCGCGGCCGCGACTGTCGGCGGGGAGGTCGTCATTGGGCCCTAGCCGGTGGGTGCCCATCGCGCTGGCCGAGATCGGCGGCTTGATCACCAGCAAGTCGCTGTCGAAGCGCCGACGCGCCTCTTCGAGATCGGCGTCACTGCAGGATTCGACCGCGAGCGTCGGGACGGTCGACACGCCGCGCCCGGCCAATTCAGCGAGATAGGCCTTGTCGCCGTTCCAGCGCAGCAACGCGGGCGGATTGACCATGTGCCAGCGGTCTTGCTCGGCGCGAATGATGAGGTCGAGCCAGCGCTCATAATCCAGGTGATATCCCCAGACGACCAGCGGAAGGACGAAGTCGAAATCGGAAAGATCGCCGGCTTCGGTCCAAGGGATCGGCGTCACGTCTGCGCCGCCCGCGGCCAGCGCCTGCGCTTCCGGGTCGTACGTCCAGCGCCAAGGCTCCGGATAGTCCGGCGCGGGAACCAGGATTGCGACGTGCATCAGCGGCCGAGAAGGATCCGCGCCTGGCCTGCGATTTGGGCGAGCATCGGAGCGCTGACATGGCCCTCGCTGCGCGCCCGGGCGATGAGGTGGCGGAACTGGTTGATCCGGTCGCCATGTTCGCCGACCCACTCCTCCACTCCATTGTCGACATCGCCGCCGCGGCAGCGCCCGAGAAATTCGATCCGCAATTGCTCGAAATCCCGTGCCAGCCCCGCGGTAAGCAACCGCTCCCACTGGTCGGCCGGCACGAAGCGGGCAACCTGCTGCTGCGCCCAATCGAGGCCGAGCGCTTCGCCAAGGCGAGTGTAAGCCCGGGTCGCCTCAAGCTCGTCGAGCTTCCGGCGAGCGGACAAGGCGGCGACGCCGAATACTCCGTCGAGCTCGTACAGTCGGACAAGCAGCCTCACGATGTCGTCGCTTGCGCCGAGCGCGACCAGGCGGTCGCGCCGCGCCGCGGCTTCGTTCTTGACCTCGGCGCGAATGAGCTTGGCGGCCGCCGCGGAAATCTTCCGCACGCCCGGCTCGAGCAGCGCGCACAGCTTGTCCACCCGCGTTTCGCCGGCGCCGGCGCGCAGGACATCGGCGAGATGCGATGCGATGCTCGCCGCTGCGATCGAGAACAGCTCGATGCGGACGGTTTCCGGCAGATTGTCCTGCTCGATCTCGGTCCACAGCGTGTCGAGGTCGAGCAGCCGCTCGGCGACGAGGAACGCCGCGACCACCTGTTGCAGGGACGCGCCTTCTTCCTCGGTGAGGTCGAAGGCGACTCCCGGACCGAGCCGATTCACGAGGCGGTTGGCGACCTTGGTGGCAATGATTTCATTGCGCAGCCGATGGGCGCGAATGGCGTCCGCGTGCGTCTTGCGCATCGCTTTCGGGAAGGCATCGAACAATTGCGGGCCGACGAGCTTGTCTTCGGCCAGCCTAAGCTCCTCCGCCGCATCCTGAAGGACCAGCTTGGAGATCGACAGCACGACCGCGAGCTCGGGACGCGTGAGGCCGCGATTCTCCTGGCTGCGGCGGATCAGTTCTTCGCTAGACTCGAGCCCTTCGACCTTGCGGTCGAGCCGACCCGACGCTTCCAAAAGCTCGATCGTTCTAACGTGACCCGGAAGAGCCTGCGCGCCGCCGGCTTCGGCGATCGACACCGCCAGCGTCTGCAGCCGATTGTCCTCGAGCACGATCGCTGCGACGTCGTCGGTCATCTTCGCCAGAAGGCTGTTTCGCTTCGCGAATTCGAGGCGACCTTCGCGCATCTCGCGGTTGAGCGGAATCTTGATGTTCACTTCATTGTCGGAGCAATCGACGCCTGCGCTGTTGTCGATGAAGTCCGTGTTGATGCGGCCGCCACGCTCGGCAAATTCGATGCGCCCGGCCTGAGTAATGGCGAGGTTCGCGCCTTCGCCGATGACCTTTGAGCGAACCTCAAGGGCGCTGGCTCGAAGCGCGTCGTTGGATGGATCGCCGACGTCGGCCTGGCTCTGGCCCGAGGACTTGATGTAGGTTCCGATCCCGCCGAACCACAACAGGTCGACCGGCGCCTTGAGGATGGCGTTGATCAGGCTGGCGGGGTCGAGCGCCTTGGCATCGATCCCGAGCGCGGCGCGCGCTTCGGCGCTCAGCGGGATCGATTTCTCGGTGCGCGGCCAGACGCCGCCGCCCTTGCTGATCAGCTTCTTGTCGTAATCGTCCCAGCTCGAGCGCGGCAGCGCGAACATCCGGTTGCGCTCCGCCCAGCTTTTCGCCGGATCCGGATTGGGATCGATGAAGATGTGGCGATGGTCGAACGCGGCGATGAGCTTCAGCGACTTCGACAGAAGCATGCCGTTGCCGAACACGTCGCCCGACATGTCGCCGCAGCCCGCGACAGTGACTTCGTCGTTTTGAACATCGACGCCCATTTCGAGGAAGTGACGCTGGACGGAGATCCAGGCGCCCTTGGCGGTGATCCCCATCGCCTTGTGGTCGTAGCCGTTCGAACCGCCGCTCGCGAAGGCATCGCCGAGCCAGAAATTGCGCTCGAGCGCGATCGCGTTGGCGATGTCGGAGAAGGTTGCGGTGCCCTTGTCTGCGGCGACCACGAAATAGGGATCGTCGCCGTCGCGGATCACGACGCCTTCGGGGTGCACCACCTTGTCGTTGACCAGATTATCGGTGATCGAGAGTAGCGAGCGGATGAAGATCCGGTAGGTCTCCGTCCCTTCCGCAAGCCAGGCATCGCGGTTGGACATCGGCGGCAGCTGCTTGGGATAGAAGCCGCCCTTGGCCCCGGTCGGGACGATCACTGCGTTCTTGACCAGCTGCGCCTTCATCAGGCCCAGGATCTCGGTGCGGAAATCGTCGCGCCGGTCCGACCAGCGAAGCCCACCACGGGCAACCGGACCGCCGCGCAAATGGATGCCTTCGACGCGTGGCGAGTAAACCCAGATTTCGCGCCACGGCACCGGTGCCGGCAGGCCGGGAACCATGCTGCTATCGATCTTGAAGGCCAGCGCCTCCTCGGCGGCAGCGGCAAAAGCGTTGGTGCGCAGAATTGCTTCGACCAGGGCCCTCAGGCGCCTCAGGATGCGGTCGTCGTCGATCGAGCGCACCCTGGCGAGACTGCGGTCGAGCTGGTCCGCGAAATCGGCGACCTTCTCGTCGCGCTTCTTCATGGCCGGACTGTGCGCCGCGACGAACATGCCGATCAGCGCGCGCGTCGCATTGGGCGCTCGCCGAAGCGCGTCGACGACGGTCACCAGCCCGAAGCTGCTTCCGGTCTGGCGGAGATAGCGGAACCAGGCGCGCAGCCACACCACGGACTGCATGTCGAGCTCGGCGTAGAGGACGAGCTGGTTGAACTCGTCATCCTCGGCCGTGCCGCGCAATACCCTCGCAATCGCGTCTTCAATGTCGACGACGCGAGCGAGGATGCCCTCCTCGTCGGTACCGGCAGCGAGCTCGACGCGGAAATCGTGGATATAGCCGTTGTTGCTGCTCAGCGCGGTCGGGAACTCCTCGAGCACCCGGAAGCCGAAATTCTCGAGCACCGGGACCACGTCGGACAGCGGGATGAGCGCTCCACGCCGGTACGTCTTCAGCCGAAAGTGGCCGGGCGCGTCGATGTCGAGCCTGGTCAGCCTGACGGCCCGGTCGTCCTCGTCGGCGAGGTCGCACAGGCGAAGGATGTCGGCAGCGCCTTCCTCGGGCGCGGTA
>Ga0207648_10004697_pt1 | contig 13967 bp, 10 predicted proteins | sample KBSMisM32_FD_184310 | JGI IMG/M metagenome (GOLD analysis project Ga0207648, IMG submission 184310) | Miscanthus rhizosphere microbial communities from Kellogg Biological Station, Michigan, USA - KBS Miscanthus M3-2 (SPAdes) (version 2) | ecosystem: Host-associated > Plants > Roots >...
GCACCGGTGGTCGGCACGCATTGGTGACGATGTGCATCGGTGGGGGCCAGGGAATCGCCGCGATATTCGAGCGCGCCTGAACAGCGTTGGCTCCGGCAGAATGGCAGCATGGACCTTCGACGAATCGGCGTCATCGGCGCGGACGATGGGCAACGGCATCGCGCCGTGTCGGGCTGTCCGCGGACGTAAATGCGCCTCACAGCGAGGGTCTGCTTTTCGGCTGTGAACTGCCATTCAATCGGATCCCAACTGGGGCAGCATTGTTTCGCGAAAGGCGCTGTCTGAGAGCGCGGTTTCGACGTCGCGCTTACTGAGCGTCAGCTTGCCGGGGGCTCAGCTGTCCGCCGGCTCTGAAGGCCGCCACCGGCTCCTTTGGATCGACAGCTGGGCTGGCGCGCGCCACCTAAACCGGTCGCACACGACTGTGTGGCCGCCATCCGAATGCGAAGGTGTGCGCCAGAGACTTGGTCACCGCCAACGCGGCCCAAATACGTAGTCCCCACAGCGCACGTCCACGGCTGCTCCCTAGACTCACTCCGCAAGAACGCCGAGCGGTGGCGCCAGCGTTCATTTCTCCAGGAGACCGTGAATGCGACTACCCAAGGGGCTGAGCAAGGATCACTACGGGGCGCTGATGCTGCTCGGGCTGGGCGCGGCGGTGTTCGCGATGGGACTCGGCTACCGGATGGGCACGCTCAACCGAATGGGTGCAGGCTTCATCCCGGTGGTGCTGGGGGCGCTGATGGTGCTGGTCGGTGTCGTGCTCGGCGTGACGGCCGCTTCGCCCGGCCAGTCGGAGGTCGCGCATCCGTTGCCGGGCGATGGCATCCAGAAGGGTCCCGAGTGGCGAGGCTGGCTCTGCATCCTGGGGGGCGTCGTGGCCTTCGTCGTGCTCGGAGAGCATGGTGGCCTGTTACCAGCGACCTTCACCTCGGTATTTGTCTCGGCGATGGGTGATCGCAACAACACCCTCAAAGGGGCCGCGGCACTCGGCGCGATCCTCACGCTGTTCTGCCTGATCGTCTTCCACTACGGACTGTCCTTGCAGCTGCCACTGTTCCAATGGGTCTGACCAGGAAAGCAAATGCATCAAACTCTGATGGACCTTTGGTACGGCTTCAGCGTCGCGCTGCAGCCCGGCAATTTCATGTGGAGCGTGTTCGGCGTGTTGATCGGCAACCTGATCGGCGTGTTGCCGGGCATGGGCGCACTGACCACGATCTCGATGCTGCTGCCGCTGACCTACGTGATCGCACCGGTGCCGGCGATCCTGATGCTCGCCGGCATTTTCTACGGCTCGCAGTACGGCGGCGCGATCGGCGCGATCCTGCTGAACCTGCCCAGCCACCCGCCGCACGCCGTGACCTGCCTCGACGGCTACCCGATGACACGGGCTGGCCGCGGCGGCGCGGCGCTGGGCATCACGATGATGGCGTCGTTCTTCGCGGCTTCGGTCGGGATCATCGTGATGATCTTCCTGTCCCCGCTGCTGGTCCAGATCGCGTTCAAGTTCGGTCCGACCGAGATCTGCTCGATCATGCTGCTTGGCCTGCTGGCCGGCGCCACGATGTCGCGAGGGTCGCCGCTCAAGGGCGTGGCGATGACGATCTTCGGATTGCTGTGCGGCGTGGTCGGCACCGACGTGATCAGCGGCACGACACGCTACACCTTCGACCTGCCCGAGCTGGCCGACGGCGTCGAGCTCGGCGCGCTGTGCATGGGCCTGTTCGGCATTGCCGACTTCCTGGTCAGCGTGAACCGCACGACCGTGAAGCCGAGCGACGCCAAGGTCAGCATGAAGGACATGCGGCCGACCCGCGCCGAGATGAAGCAGGCGTTCTGGCCGATGGTACGCGGCACGATGGTCGGCACCCTGTTCGGCGCGATGCCCGGCACCGGCCCGACCATCACGACTTTCATCGCCTACGCGCTGGAGCGAAAGATCGCGAAGGACCCGTCGCGCTTCGGCAAGGGCGCGATCGAGGGCGTCGCGGCGCCCGAAGCGTCGGCGCACTCGAAGACACAGGTCGACTTCATCCCGACGCTGTCGCTGGGGATCCCGGGCGACGCAGTGATGGCGCTGATCCTGGGCGCGCTGATCATCAAGGGCGTGCAGCCCGGGCCGCAACTGATCACCGAGCACCCGGACATCTTCTGGGGCCTGGTCGCCAGCTTCTGGATCGGCAACGTGCTGCTGGTGATCATGAACGTCCCGATGATCGGCGTGTGGGTGCGCATGCTGCAGGTGCCGTACAAGTACCTGTATCCCGCGGCGCTGTTCTTCATCTGCGTCGGCGTCTACAGCACCAAGAACAGCCTGTTCGACGTCGGCGAGGTGGCGGTCTTCGGCGTGCTCGGCGCGATCTTCCTGTCGCTGGACTTCCCGGTATCGCCGATCGTGCTCGGCTTCGTGCTCGGGCCCATGCTCGAAGAGAATTTCCGGCGCGCGATGCTGCTGTCGCGTGGCGACCTGATCGTGTTCCTCGAGCGGCCGATCAGCGCCTGGTTCATCGGCGCCTGCGGTCTGCTGATCCTCGCGCAGGTGGTGGCCTATGCACGCAAGCTGCGGCTGCCGCCGCCGCGCGAGACGGCGGAGCTGGTTGCCGAGTAAGGGGCCGGGGCTCCGCACGGCCCGGATCGGCTACCGTGTCGGACCATGAACCCGCCCCATGAAGACGCCACGGCGCTGCACGCGGTCGATGCCGGTGAGTGGCTGCGGCCGCGCCGCAAGCGCATCGTGCTGTGGGTCGCGCTGGTCGTGCTGCTGCTCGCGGCGCAGGCGCTGCTGGTCACACTCACCGTGCACTATCGCGAGACGCGCATGCAGGACGCGGCCGAGGCCAATGCGGCCGCCGCCGCCGGCGAGCTCGAGCAGCTGCTCGCGAAGGATCTGCAGACCATGCTGGAGCTGCCCGGCGCCGCATCGGCCGCGCCCTGGCGCGCGCGCGCCGAACAGCTGCTGGTCGCGCGTCCAGAGCTGCTGCGCTTCGAGCGTCGCGACGCAGCGCTGAAGATCGTCGACGCGGTCGATACGCGCGCGCGGCCACCGCTGTTCACGCAGCTCGGTCGTGACGAGGCCCAGGTCGAAACCGAGCTCGCCTGTGCCGCGACCCGCCGCCGCGGCGGGCCGACCTACTCGCACAGCTACTTCGTGCCGCTGCGCGACGGCATGGGCCTCGAGGTGATGGACTTGTGCGTTGCCGAGCGCGAGAACGACCGCGTGGTCGGCTTCGTCGTCGCCAGCTACTCGCTGCCGGGTTTGCTCGACCAGCTCTCGGTTCAGGCGCTGGCGCCGGGCTACGACCTGTCGTTCGTCGAGGCCGACGGAGCGCGGCTCGCGCATGGCCGCATGCATGTCGGAGCCGGCATCTACAAGGCGAGCTGGGTGATCAACCTGCCGGGCGCGGCGATGCAGCTGCGCGTCGACAGCGCGGCGACGCGCCCGAGCCTGGTGCCGGATCTCGTCACCGCGCTGGTGATCGCGCTGTCGCTGACGCTGTTCGGCGTGGTGGTGCTGCTCGCGCGCGACGTGCGCCGGCGCACGCTCGCCGAACGCGCGCTGGCCGACGCGCTGGCTTTCCGCAAGGCGATGGAGGACTCGGTCGTCACCGGGCTGCGTGCGCGTGACCTGCAAGGCCGCACGACCTATGTGAACCCGGCGTTCTGCGCCATGGTCCGGTTTGACGCCGACGAGCTCGTCGATCGCAATCCGCCGCCGTACTGGCCGCCCGAGTACCTGCGCGAATACCAGCAGCGCCAGGACATGCGACTGGCGAGCACGCCCGACACGCACTCGCGCGAGGTCTTCGAAACCACCTTCATGCGCCGAACCGGCGAGCGCTTCCCGGTGATGGTGTTCGAGGCGCCGTTGCTGGACAGCGCGGCGCGCCACACCGGCTGGATGAGCGCCGTGCTCGACCTGAGCGCGCAGCGCCGCGTCGAAGAGCTCGCACGGCAGCAGCAGGAACGGCTGCAGGCGACCGCACGGCTGGCCACCGCGGGCGAGATGGCCTCACTGCTGAGCCACGAGCTGAATCAGCCGCTGTCGGCCATCGCCGCCTACGCGACCGGGTCGCTCAACATGATGGATGCGCTGGGTCGCGGCGAACCCCCCGCGCCCGACCTCTGGCCGATGCTGCACCAGGCGACGCAGCGCATCGCCGAACAGGCCGACCGCGCCGGCCGCGTGATCAAGAGCGTTCACGACTTCGTGCGCCGCCGCGAGCAGGCGCGCGAGGTCGTTGCGGCCGACGCGTTGATCGACGCGGTACTGCCGCTGGTGCGGCTGCAGGCGCGCAAGAGCCAAACCCGCATCGAGCTGTCGCTGGACACGCCCGCGCCCCGGGTCGTGTGCGACCGCGCGATGGTCGAGCAGGTGCTGCTGAATCTCACGCGCAACGGCATCCAAGCGATGCAGGGCGTGACATCCCTGTCCGAACCGGTGCTCACGCTGCGAGTGCAGCAGACCCATCCGCAATGGATCCGGGTGTCGATCAGCGACCGCGGGCCTGGCATCGACGACGAGATCGCACGCCAACTGTTCACGCCGTTCTTCACCACCCGCAACGATGGCATGGGCCTGGGCCTGAGCGTTTGCCGCACGATCGTGGAGCAGCATGGCGGTGCGCTTGAATTTCTGAACCTGCGGGATGCGAACGGTACTGTCCGCGGCGCCGAATTCCGATTCACGTTGCCCGCGGCGACCGCTGATGCGCCACGCGCGCAGCGAGCCGAATCCTCTGCGCCGGTCACCACGACGCCATGAACCTGACACCGTTGCCCGCCGAACTCGGTCTGCCGATGGTCTACCTCGTCGACGACGAAGATATCGTTCGTGATGCGGTGGCCTGGCTGTTGCGCTCGCGCCGATTGTTGTCGCAAGGGTACGGAAGCGCCGAAGCATTCGAGGCCGCGCTGGACGGCGACCCTGCTGTCCAACCGGGTCGCTGGCCAACCGCGCCGTCGTGCCTGCTGCTCGACTTGCGCATGAACGGCATGAGCGGCCTCGCGCTGTTCGAGCGCCTCAACGGTCGGGGCCTGACACAGGGCATGCCCGTGATCTTCCTGACCGGCCACGGGGACGTGCCGACGGCGGTGGCCGCGGTCAAGCAGGGTGCCTTCGATTTTGTGGAAAAGCCGTTCTCCAACAACACGCTGGTCGACCGAATCGAGCAAGCGTTGCTCGCCAGCGCCAGGACAATCAGCGCCTTGCGCGACCGCATACGGCGCTTGCGAGGGTTGGATGAGCTGAGCGAGCGTGAGCACGACGTGATGCGGTTGGTCGCACAGGGGTTGCCGAACAAGCTGATTGCGAACACGCTGCATATCAGCACGCGAACCGTCGAAGTTCATCGTGCGCGGGTGTTCGGCAAGCTGTCGGTGGCGTCGGCGGTCGAGCTTGCGAATTTTCTCAATGCCGCACGCTTTGAACAGGAAGAGTGATGGCTGGCACGGGTGTGTCGCTGAAACGCTCACGGTGTTGCTGACGAAGACAGCGGCGGTTTGCTTCGGGTTCTTGAAGCGCAGCTTGGTGCGCACGCGCAGCTTCACCGGGTAGCCGGGCAGTGGTTGGGCGCCGAAGATCGGCGCCTGAGGACCGTATGACGCTGGCGAGCATGCAGCAGCAGGGGTGCAGCGTGCGGGCCATGGCCCGCACGCTGCGGCGTCGGCTTCGACCATGAGCACACCATACGAGGTTGGTGTTGCACTTCAGATTTGAGGCTGCCCTCCATTAGCCGACCGCACGGGCAATCGAAAGTGCTGATCCGCGAGGGCCTACCCCTGGCCGACGCGGCGATGCAGTGCGGCTTCTGCGACCAGAGCCAACTGACGCGCACCTTGTGCGGCAGGTCGGCACGACCCCCGGCCGCTTCCGTTCGGGCTTCGCTCCCTAGACCAGAGGTTTGCACCGAGGTCGGCGCGGGGTCATAACCGGACTGACCGAGGCGTGGGGCACGACGTTCATCGAAGCGCACCGCGCTCGGGTTTGCCCGGGTTGGCGCTGAAGGGACCTTGAATGGACTTAACGTCAGTAGACTCATGGTCGCGTCCGGTCTGGCAGGGCCGATGACGCGCACGCGACGAGGGCTGGCGAATTCCGCGTCCGCGCTAAGCTGACTCTCTATGAGCCAGCCGAGCGCAAGACGACAAGATGCCGCACGGAGCGCGTCCGGCCGCTTCATGTGGATCACGCCCGGCCGCGTCTTCTACGGCGGCCTGCTCGGGGCGCCGTCGCTGCGCCGGCTCGGCTCGTGGACCCTGTACTTCTCGAGGGACGCGCCGCTGCAACTTTGCATCGACGAGGATGCCCGATGGCACGAAGGTTGGTTGGCCGTCGTGCCGCCGTACAGGCCCCACCGCCTGGCGAGCGCGGGACGCGACGTGTGCGACATCCTCATCGAACCGGAAACGATGGATGCCGCACGGCTCGAGGACCCGCTGCGGGCGGTGCTGAAGGACGAAGGCATCCTCGACATGGCGCAACCCGGCGTCCGTGGGCTGGTCGAACGCCTGCGTGCGGCGCATGAACGACTCGCCTCGCAGCTCGACCCCCTGCCCGCCGCCGACGCGGCCTTCGACAACTTTGTGTTCGGCACGGCCCTGCCCGAGCCGCCACTCGATCCTCGAATTCTCGGGGTGCTCGAGATACTGAAGGACAACGACGCCTTGGACAGGAGCGCTCAGGAACTGGCGGATCAGACCCAACTGTCCTTCCATCGCTTCCTGCATCTCTTCAAGGACGAGGTCGGTGTCCCGCTGCGGACCTTCCGAAGCTGGAAGCGTGCGCGAAGCTGGCTGCAGCATGTCACGGAGGACGCTAGCCTGACTGCCATCGCTCATCGCATCGGCTACCCGGATTCCGCGCACTTCAGCCGATCGGTGCGGCAGGTCTTCGGGCTGCAGCCGAAAGACGTGATCGCGGGCTGTCGCCGCCTGGCCCTGCATTTGGAGCCCGGGCGGCGATCGGCGCGCTGACCCAACGCGTCACGGCAGCCAGTAGGCGCAAGACGCCGGGGGTGCGGTCCACTACGCTGGGCCGGTCCAAAGACATTGAAATGACACCTGCGATGGAGAACGACACCGCGCCCGACCTGCTCGCCGAGTATCGGGACCTGGCCGCGCTCTGCGACACGCTCACGCCGGCGCAATGGAATACCCCGAGCGCGTTCTACGCGTGGACCCCTTGGGACGAGATCGCACACCTGTGCTACTTCGACGAGGCCGCGCTGCAGTCGGTGAACGACCCTGAGCGATTCGCCGTGGAGGCGAAGGCGCTCAACGCGCGCATCCTCGGCGGTGAGGAGTTCAGCACGATCCAGCACCAGAGCTATGGCCACCTCGACGGCGCTGCCCTGCTGGCGCTTTGGCGGACCCGCCACGAGGCGCTGGTCGGCGAGCTCGCCGCGCTGGACCCGAAGGCCAGACTGCCGTGGTACGGGCCGCCGATGAGCGGCCGTTCGTTCGCCACCGCCCGCCTGATGGAAACCTGGGCCCACGGGCAGGATGTCTGGGACATCCTGCGACGCCGCCGTCCCGCAACCGACAGACTGAAGCACATCGCGCACCTCGGCGTGACCACGTTCGGCTGGACGTTCGTCAATCGCCAGCTCCGCGTGCCGCCCGTCGCCCCCTACGCGGCCCTGGAGGCGCCACGCGGCGGGACATTGACATGGGGTGACCCGACCTCGGAACACCGGGTCACCGGCAGCGCCGAAGACTTCTGCCTGCTGGTGACGCAGCGCCGGCACGTCGACGACACGAGCCTCGAGTACACGCCGGGTCCGGTCGCCGACTGGCTGCACATTGCCCAGTGCTTTGCGGGCGAGCCCGCGGATGGGCCGAAGCCCGGAGCACGAAAGGTGGCGTACTGAGCACGGCGGTTCATGTGGCGACCCCTGCCGGACAGGACGAGGCGGCGGCCGGTGAGCCGTTGGCTCTAGCGCATCGCGAAGAGCTCGAGCCGTTGCTCGCCGCTCGATGGGCGGCGGACGAGCCACCCGAACGCACCCTGTCGGATCCATGGTTCGCCAATCTGTACTTGTTCCGCACCGCGCACGATTGGCGTATTCATCGCGGCCCGCACCCTTGCATCGGGGGGCGCACCTATGACGGCGCACGCATCCTCGTACCGCTGTTCGACCTGGCCAGCGCGCCGCACAAGGTCCTGCGCACGATGCTGCGGGACCACGACGCCTTCGCACCGCTGAGCGATACGCAAGTGGCACGGCTGGACCCGTCGCGTTTCCAACTGCAGCAACGGCGCGATGACGCCGACTATCTCTACCCCGCGGAGCACTTCCGTCACTATCGCGGCACGGCGCTGAACAAGAAGCGCAACTTGATGAAGCAACTGCATGCGGCACATCGGGTGGAGGTGGTTCCCTTTGCGGACGCGCTCGCCGGGCAGGCTCGAACGGTATTGACCGGGTGGATGCAGGCCAAGGGCAAGCTGCCCGGCGAGACGGATCACGAGCCCTGCATCGAGGCTTTGTCGCTGTCGGGCATTCTTGGTCTGCACGGCTTCCTGCATCGCATCGACGGCGCGCCGGTCGGTTTCGTGCTGGCACAGCGCATTCGTCCCGGCGTCGCGGTCATGCGCTTTGCCAAAGGCTTGGATTCGTTCAACGGCATCTATCAGCACATGTTCCAGCACTATTGCCGGGCCATGCCGGACATCCACTGGCTCAACTTCGAGCAGGACCTCGGTCTCGCCAACTTCCGGCGAACCAAGATGTCGTACCGGCCCGTCGCGCTGCTCGCCAAGCATCGCGTGACGCTGCGCGAGGTCTGACTCACTACCGGTCAGCCACTTCGCGCAAGACCACCGCGCAGTCGCTGCCTACGCTGGCGGTATTCATCCCCAGTGGGTTTGCCATGGCACAGATCGAATCCAACCTCTCGTCGAGCGGCGAGGCCTTCAGGGCCCACCGCGACGGCATGCTGGCCCTCATCGAGCGGGTACGCACGTACCAGCGGCGCGCCGTCGAAAAGTCGGCCGAGTCACGCGTGCGCTTCGAAAAGCGCGGCCAGCTGCTGCCACGCGAGCGGCTCTCGCTGTTGCTGGACCCCGGGACACCGTTTCTCGAGCTTTCGCCACTGGCGGGGCTCGGCCTGGACAACCCGGATCTCGACAAGAGCGTTCCAGGCGGCGGCGTGATCGCGGGCATTGGCATCGTCTCCGGCGTGCGCTGCATGATCAACGCGTCCGACTCGGGCATCGATGCCGGTGCGTTGCAGCCCATGGGGCTGGACAAGCAACTGCGCATCCAGGAGCTCGCGCTCGAGAACAAGCTCCCATACGTTCAGCTCGTCGAGAGCGCCGGCGCCAATCTGATGGCCTATCGCGTCGAGGAATTCGTGCACGGCGGCAACCTGTTCCGCAATCTCGCTCGCATGTCGGCAGCCGGACTGCCGGTGGTGACGGTGACCCACGGGTCTTCTACCGCGGGTGGCGCCTACCAGACGGGCCTGTCCGACTACATCGTGATGGTCCGCGGGCGATCGAGGGCCTTCCTGGCCGGGCCGCCCTTGCTGAAGGCGGCCACTGGAGAGGTTGCAACCGAAGAGGAGCTCGGCGGCGCCGAAATGCACACGTCAGTTTCGGGACTCGGCGACTACATGGCCGAGGACGACCGGGATGCGATCCGCATCGCCCGCGAGATCCTTGCGCAGGTCGACTGGCCGCGCGAGCAGGCGCCGGCGCGCGATTTCAAGCTGCCGCGCTACGACCCGGAAGAGCTGCTCGGAATCATGCCGATGGACCACAAGCGGCCCGTCGACATGAAGGAGGTGATCGCGCGAATCGGGGATGACTCAGAGTTCCTCGAGTTCGGTGAGAACTACGGCTCGGCCACCGTATGCGGGCATATCAGGCTGGAAGGCTGGGCGCTGGGCATCATCACGAACAACGGCCCTATCGATCCGGCCGGGGCGACCAAGGCCACGCACTTCATCCAGGCCTGCTGCCAGACGCGCACGCCGATCCTGTACCTCAACAACACCACGGGATTCATGGTCGGCCGCGCGTTCGAGGAGGCGGGCATCATCAAGCACGGCTCAAAGATGATCCAGGCGGTGACCAACGCCACGGTCCCGCAGATCACCATCTACTGCGGCGCCTCGTTCGGCGCAGGCAACTACGGCATGTGCGGGCGGGGCTTTCATCCGCGCTTCTGCTTCTCGTGGCCGAACGCCAAGACTGCGGTGATGGGCGGCGAGCAGGCAGCCCGGACGATGTCGATCGTCACCGAGGCCGCCGCCAAGCGCAAAGGCCAGACGGTCGACCGTGCGGAGATCGAAGCGCTGGAGCAGCGCATCATCGAGCGCTTCGACCGCCAGATGAGCGTGTTCGTCACCAGCGCCCACCTTCTGGACGACGGCGTCATCGATCCGCGCGACACGCGGGCGGTGCTGTCCAAGGTGCTCGCCGTCTGCCGCGAGGGCGATGCCCGCCAGCCGCAGCGCATGCAGTTCTCGGTGGCGCGCCCGTGATGACGCCGTTCACGAAGATCCTGATCGCGAACCGAGGCGAGATCGCGCTGCGGGTGATGCGCAGCGCGCGCGAGGCCGGCTACCGCACGGTGGCGGTGTATTCCACGGCCGATGCCGGCGCCCGCCACGTGCAGGAGGCCGACCAGGCGGTGTGCATCGGCGGCGCACTCCCGGCCGAGTCATACCTGCACATCCCGGCCATCATCGACGCCGCGCGCGCCACTGGGGCCGATGCAGTGCACCCTGGTTACGGCTTCCTGGCAGAGAACGAAGACTTCGCGCGGGCCTGCCGCGACGCGGGCCTCGTCTTCATCGGCCCGTCACCCGAAGCCATCCTCGCGATGGGCAACAAGGCCGGCGCCAAGCGCCTCATGATCGAAGCCGGCGTGCCCTGCGTGCCCGGCTACCAGGGCGAGGAACAAGGCGAAGCCAGGCTCGCCCGCGAAGCCGAGCGCATCGGCTACCCGGTCATGATCAAGGCCGTGGCCGGCGGGGGCGGACGGGGCATGCGCCTCGTTGCGGCGCGCGAGCCGTTCGCCGAAGCGCTGCGCAGCGCGCAGTCCGAAGCGAAGAACGCCTTCGGCGACGACACCGTCATCCTCGAGCGCGCCATCGTCGAGCCGCGCCACATCGAGATCCAGGTTTTCGCCGACCGCCACGGCAACGCCATTCACCTCGGCGAGCGCGACTGCTCCGTGCAGCGGCGCCACCAGAAGGTGATCGAAGAAGCGCCGTCACCGGCCGTCTCCCGCGAACTCAGAGCCCGCATGGGCGCCGCCGCGGTGGCGGCCGTCAAGGCCATTGCCTACGAGGGCGCGGGCACGCTCGAATTCCTGCTCGACCGCGACGGCAACTACTACTTCATGGAGATGAACACCCGGCTGCAGGTGGAGCACCCGGTCACCGAAGCCATCACCGGCCTGGACCTGGTCGCGCTGCAACTGCGCGTGGCCGCCGGCGAGCCGCTGGGGATCCGCCAGGATGACGTCCGCTTCCAGGGTCACGCCATCGAAGTGCGCCTGTGCGCCGAGGACGCCGACCAGGGGTTCATGCCTCAAAGCGGCACCATGGCCCTGTGGCAGCCCGCGCCGCGCCTGCGCGCAGAGCACGCGCTGCGGTCGGGCAGCGAGATCCCTCCGTACTACGACTCCGTGATCGCCAAGATCATCAGCCATGGCGCCAGCCGCGACGAAGCGCGGCGCAAACTCATCGTCGGGCTGCAGGACACGGTCGCGCTGGGCGTCACGACCAACCAGGTCTTCCTCACCCGCTGCCTGCAGCACCCGGTGTTCGCCCAAGGTGGTGCCACCACCGCTTTCATCGCACAGCACCAGGCGCAACTGCTGCACAAGGACGAGCCCGACGCGCAGCGCGCTGCGGCGCTGGCCGCCGTGCTGCTGCTGGAGACCTCGGCCGGTGCGCGCCAGCGCGGGGCGGGGCGGCGGCTCTCGCACAGCCTGCCCATTCGCCTGCGCTACGAGATCGATGGCCTGCAGCAAGCGGCCACGCTCGCCGACCTGGGCCCGCACAGGCACCAGGTGGCGATCGGCGAGCAGCGCCACGAGTTCGAGATCGTCGAGCTCGGCGTGCATAAGGTGCGCTTCATCTGCGACGGCGTGATGGACACCGCCGCGGTCCTGCGCGAGGGCCCGAGGCTCAGCTTCAGCTGGGGCGGGCTGCCGCACCAGGTGCTGGACACCACGCGGGCGGCGAGCGCGAAGCAGGAGGGCACGGAAGGCAGCGACGGCAAGCTCAGGGCTTCGATGAACGGCCGCGTGGTGGCCGTGCTGGTGCAGATCGGCCAGCGCGTGGAGGCAGGCCAGCCGATGGTCACGCTGGAGGCGATGAAGATGGAGCACATCCATGCGGCCCCGCTGGCCGGCACGGTGAAGGCCGTGCACGTGGCCACTGGCGACCAGGTGCCCGCCAGGCGCATCGTGGCGGAGATCGATGCGGACCCGGAGACGGCGAAATGAGCGCCCGGCAAGCTCCGATGAGCGAGACCGCACCGCCTGTGCTGCACGACAAGCGCGGCGCCGCCTTCTGGATCACCATCAACCGGCCCGACAAGCGCAACGCCATCAACGCCGACGTGATCGCGGGCATCCGCGCCGGCTATCGCGCGGCGCACGCCGACTCCGGGGTGCGCGCCATTGTGCTCACCGCGGCTGGAGACAAAGCGTTCTGCGCAGGCGGCGACCTGCAGCCCGGCAAGGGCTTCGCGTTCGACCTGTCTCGACCCAACGTCGACTACGCCGACCTGATGCGCGAGGCGCAGAACGCCACGCTGCCCACCATTGCGCGCATCAACGGCACCTGCATGGCGGGCGGCATGGGCCTGCTCTGCATGACCGACCTCGCGCTGGCGGCAGACCACGTGCTGTTCGGCCTGCCCGAGGTGAAGCTGGGCGTGTTCCCCATGCAGGTGATGAGCCTGCTGCAGAACCTGGCGCCACGCCGCCAGGTTCGCGAATGGGCGCTCAGTGGCGAACCGTTCAATGCCGCCGAAGCGTTGCAGGCCGGGCTGCTGAACCACGTCGTGCCCGCCGCGGAACTGGACGCCAAGGTCGGTTGGCTGCTGGACCGCATCGTGGACAAATCGCCCACCGCCATTCGGCGCGGCAAGTACGCCATGCGCGCCATCGAGGCGATGTCCTTCGACGAGGCCATCGCGTACACCGAGAGCCAGATCGCGCTGCTCGCGATGACCGAGGACGCGAAGGAGGGCCTGGCCTCCTTCAACGAGAAGCGCAAGCCGGTGTGGACCGGCCGCTGAGGCCAGGGAGCCGAACCATGAAACCTCAGTCGCCATTTCCCACGCTCACCAGCCCTTTCGAGCTGCCGGGCGGCATCGTGCTGCCGAATCGCGTGCTCATGGGCTCCATGCACACCGGGCTGGAGGAAGCGCCGGACGGCCTGAACCGGTTGGCTGCGTTCTATGCCGAGCGCGCGCTCGGCGGCGTGGGCCTCATCGTGGCCGGGGGCCTCTCGCCCAATGCCGAGGGGAACATGTTTGCCGGCATGCGCACCCTGGCCAGCGCCGCGGATGCGCAACCGCATGCCGTGATCACCCGGGCGGTGCACGAGGCCGGGGGCCGCATCCTGATGCAGTTGCTGCACGCCGGCCGCTACGCCCGCCATGGGCAGGGCTTGGCGCCATCTGCGCTGCGCTCCCCGATCTCGCCGGCCACGCCGCGTGAGATGACGGAGGAGGACATCGAGGGCAACATCGCCGCCTATGCGCGCTCCGCCCGGCTGGCGCAGGACGCCGGCTATGACGGGGTCGAGGTGATGGGCGCCGAGGGCTACCTCATCAACCAGTTCCTTGCGCCGCGCGCGAATCAACGCACCGACATCTGGGGCGGTAGCGCGACCAACCGCATGCGCTTTGCACTGGAGGTGGTTCGCCGCACACGCGCCGCCACGCGTGCAGATTTCATTCTCATCTACCGGCTCTCGATGCTGGACCTGGTCGA
>Ga0207648_10004698_pt1 | contig 13966 bp, 14 predicted proteins | sample KBSMisM32_FD_184310 | JGI IMG/M metagenome (GOLD analysis project Ga0207648, IMG submission 184310) | Miscanthus rhizosphere microbial communities from Kellogg Biological Station, Michigan, USA - KBS Miscanthus M3-2 (SPAdes) (version 2) | ecosystem: Host-associated > Plants > Roots >...
ACTCGTTGCCGGGAAGGTAGAGGCGCACCGGCTTGCGAGCCGGTGGTGGCGCGGCCGGCCAGTCCTCGACCGGCAACGGCGCGAGCGCGGGTTCCATCAACGCGCCCCAGATGCGCGCCGGATACGTGGCACCCTGCACCTTGCCGACGCCCACGAACTCCGGCACGTTGACCATCGGTGTGTAGGCGTCGGGGTCGCCGACCCACACGGCCGTCGTCAACTGCGGCGAGGCACCGACGAACCACGAGTTGGTGTTGTCCTGCTGCGTGCCCGTCTTGCCGGCCGCGGGGAACGGGAAGTTGGCGAGCGTCTTCGCCGCGGTGCCCTTCGTCAAGACACCCTTCAACGTGGCGATCGTGTTCAACGCAACGTCGGGATCGAGCACCTGGACCCCCGGATCGTCGTGCGTGTACAACCGCGTGCCGTCGGCCTTGTCGATGTAGTCGACGTAGTAGGGGTCGTGGTGCAGACCCTGGTTGGCGATCGTCTGCATTCCCGCGGCCATGTCGATCGGCCGCATCGCGTTGGCGCCGGTCGCGAACGACGCGTACGGCTGGATGGGAGCGCGGTCCGTCTGACCTTCGAACAGATACGGGGAATGCGCCATCCGATACGTCGTGTCGACGACGCGGTGCAATCCGACGATCTGCGACAGCCTGGCGAACGCGCAGTTGATCGACGCCCACGTCTGCTCCTGCAGCGCCACCACTCCTCGACCCACCGCGTCGTCGATGAGGAACGGGTTCTTCGGGTCGTCGGGGTTGGGCAACAGACACGGCTTGGTGCCGTCGATGAGATCGGTCGGTTGAGCACCGGCCTGCAGCGCCGCGGCGAGGATGAACAGCTTGATGCTGGAACCGGTCTGCCGTGGAACCAACGCCATGTTGATCTCGTCGACGCGCGGTTGGAAGCCGTGGCCGCCGACCATCGCCCGGATGGCTCCAGTCTTCGTGTCGAGCGTGACCATCGCCGCGTCGAAGCCCTGGGCGTTCTCCGGTAGCTGCGTGCGAGCCTGCTCGGCGAGCGCCTGCAGGTTGGGATCGAACGTCGCGTGGATCTGCAGACCACCGCGATACAGGAGGTTGGCGCGCTGCTGTTCGTCGCCGAGGAAGGTCGCCCGCTTCAGCAGATATTCCTTGATGGCCTCGGTGTAGTACGTCGGCTTGGTCGTGAAACTGGGGATCGTCAGCACGTGCTCGGGCATCTTCCACGTCGAGCCCAACAGCGCACCGACGACCGGTGTCAGCAGACCGACGGCGGAGAGTCGTTCTGTGACTTGTCGGAACCGGGCCCGCGCAGATTCGGAGTGGCGGATCGGGTCGAAACCTGAAGGCGACCGCACCAGACCGGCCAGGAACGCGCCCTCGATCATCGTGAGCTGGCCGACGTTCTTGCCGAAGTAGACCTCGGCCGCGGCCTGCAGCCCGTACGCGTTGTTGCCGAAGAAGACGGTGTTGAGGTAGCGCTCGAGGATCTGGCCCTTGGTCAACTGCTTCTCGAGCATCGTCGCGTAGTGAGCCTGAAGACCCTTGTACCGACCGTCGCGCGGCAGGCCGGCGAGGAACTCGTTCTTCACCACTTGCTGGGTGATGGTGCTCGCACCTTGACGTGGCGCGTCGCTCGAGAAGTTGGACAGCAGGGCGCGGGCGAAGCCGCGCAGGTTGACGCCGTGATGGATGTAGTACTGCTCGTCCTCGACGGCCAGGAACGCGCTCAGCACACCGGGGGGAACCTGTTCGAGCGTGATCGGTTGGCTGTTCTCCCGCTCGAACACGGCGATCACGTTGCCGGTGACGTCGTAGACATAGCTCCGTTGCGACAGCGGCTGGAAGGCGGGCAGCGTGACCGGAAGTTGCTCATGGGCGTTGGCGACGCGCCACAGCCGTGGCCCGATGCCGATCACAACGGCAGTGGTCAGCAGCGCCCCGGCGACGATGATCGAAGCGAGCCGTATGAGCCAGGCAATGAGACGCACGCACGTTTGAGGCTACTTGCGAGGCGTTCGCGATCGTCGGCACCCACTACCTTGCTGCAGGTGACCGCAGCCCCTCGTCCCTTCCGATTCGGCGTTCAGGCGTCGACCGCTGCCGATGGCCAGGCGTGGGTTGCCCTCGCCCGGCAGGTCGAGGAACTCGGCTACAGCACGCTGACGATGCCGGATCACTTCGGCGATCAGCTGGCGCCGGTGCCGGCGTTGATGGCAGCGGCGTCGGTCACGACGACACTTCGTGTCGGGGCGCTCGTGTGGGACAACGACTACAAGCATCCGGTCGTGTTGGCCAAGGAGCTCGCCACGATGGACGTGCTGTCCGGCGGCCGGCTCGAGATCGGGCTGGGTGCGGGATGGATGGCAACCGACTACGAACAGTCGGGCATCCCTTTCGACTCCAACAAGGTGCGCGTCGATCGGTTCGAGGAAGGCCTGACGGTGATCAAGTCGGCGATGCGCGGCGAGCCGTTCTCGTTCAGCGGCGAGCACTACACGATCACCGACTACAGCGGTTCGCCGCGTCCCGTTCAGTCGCCGTGTCCGCCCGTGCTCATAGGGGGCGGTGGTCCGCGCGTCCTGTCGATAGCGGCACGCGAGGCCGACATCGTCGGGATCAACGGCACGCTTGCCGCCGGCGCAATCGGGCCGGATGCGATCGCGTCGATGACGGCCGAGGCTGTCGATCAGAAGATCGAGACGGTGCGTGCCGCAGCGGGTTCGCGCATCGACGACATCGAGTTCAACGTGCGCGCGTTCCTCGTGCGAGTGACAGACGATCGCGAGGGCGCGACCGAACAGATCGCCGGGTTCGTGTCGGTCGACCCGGAGATGGTTCGGGCAACGCCGTTCGTGCTCATCGGCACGCCGGAGGAGATCGTCGAAGACCTCCTACAGCGTCGCGAGCGCTGGGGTTTCAGCTATGTGATCGTCGGCGGCGAGGACGTCGAGCCGTTCGCGCCGGTGGTCGCTGCCCTCGCCGGCAAGTGACAGCCGGGCGTTCTCGATCAGGTCGAGCCCGGCGAGCCCGGGAAGGCTGTCGATACGTCGATCGATGCGCGCCGCCATGGTCTTGCCGTCATCGCCTCCGAACAGGAACGAGATCATGTGCCGAACCTCCGGCTCGGGCATCACGTCACTGCCGACCGGCGCCCAGAACCGGGTGAGGGCCTGACGAGTGAGCCATTGGGCGCGTCGGTTGTCGTTCAAGCGCTTCGTCGCTTGCGCGGCGTAGAAGTCGATGTGCCGGCCTTCCTGCTTCATGATGCGTCGCAGCATCTCGGCCAGCACCGGATGACCGCAACGCTGCGCGAGCCGCGCGTAGCCGGCCTGCGTGGTCCACTCGTTGACGGCTCCCCATGTCATGTGAACCGCGGTCATCGACGGGCCGACCGCCATCGACGCCAACCCGTGCACGAACGGCTTGGTCGCTTCTGCGGCGCGTCGGGTGCGACGCAACTGGCGTACACGTGCTGCGCCGGCCGGCTCGCCGTGCGCTCGTAGCACCGTGGCGATCGCCTCGCCGTGCCAGTACTCCTCGTAGCTCCAGAACGTCAGGAACGTGGTGATCTCGGGGTCACGGTGGGCCGAGGTGACCAACAGGTCGCGCAGGTAGCACACGGTGTGGAGCTCGATGTCGTGCATGTAACGCAGGCAACGCAGGACATCGGCGTCGAGCCGGTGGGTGTGGAACGCGTCGGCCAGATCGAGGTCGCGCACGTCGAGCGGTGCGACCATCTGGGTGTACTTCTCGATCGTCAACTGCATGCCACACGTTCGACGCGTGGCAGCAGTTTGGATTGGTCAGACGACCGTGACTTTGAGAGCCTCGTCGCCCTTGCGACCCTGGCCCACCTCGAACTCCACCGTCTGCCCTTCTTCGAGCGAACGGTAGCCACTGCCTTCGATGTTCGAGAAGTGCACGAACACGTCGGCACCGCCCTCTCGTGAGATGAAGCCGTAGCCCTTTTGAGCGTTGAAGAACTTCACGGTGCCGGTAGCCATTGCCTGTACTCTCCAGATTGCTTTCTCGCTCAACGACGTGTTGAGCAGTAGTACAACGCTAGCCGGTCTGAGCAGCGTCTCCCACAGATGTGCTCACTGCTGCTTCCATCGTCGGAACAGGTCGACGAGATCGTCGAGCGCTTCGGGATCCAGATCGTCCGGTTCGACTTGCCCTGCCGCCGCGATGGTCGCCCGCATCTGCGCGAGATACTCGGTGCAGTGCGGGCATCCGGCGAGGTGTTGTTCGAAGCGTTCGCGGTCGCGCGGCGACAAGTCGTTCTCGAGGTACTCGGTCATCAGCGCAACCGCTTGCTTGCACACCAAGGGGTGACGCCGCTTACGCAACAACATCGTCATCCCCTTCCCAGTTCGAGTTCGAGCATCCCACGCACATGCGATCGGGCTCGGTGCAGCAACACCCGTTGATTTGTAGCGGAGATTTTGAGCAAGTCACACACCTCTGCCGAATCGGCGCCCTCGATGTCGCGCAGGATCAAGACCTGTCGTTGCGCATCGGGCAGCTTCGGCAGACACTCCTTCACCCGCCGGGCGATCTCCGTGGCGTCGAGTCGGGCGTCGATCGAGGCCCACGGCTCGAGTGGCTCGGCCCAGTGACCACCGGCATCGAAGCGGCCGTCGAGCCCGTCTCCATCGTCGAGCGCGGCGTTGCGCGGCTCGCGCATTCCGGTCGCCTTGGCACGGTTGACGAGGATCCGGAACAGCCAGGTCTTCACCGAGCTGCGGCCCTCGAATCGATGGATTCCCTTCACCACACCAAGCCATGTGTCCTGAACGACCTCTTCCGCTACAGCACGCGTCGGCACGAACGCCTCGGCGAGCCTCAGCATCCGCGTGTGGTAGCGGCCGACGAGCGTCGCGAACGCGGCATCGTCGCCCACGCGCAACGCGTCGAGCAGCTCCACGTCCGGGTCACCCACGGCGCCCGACGCTACATCTGCGGCGACCTCAGACCACGTCGAGCGCCGTCACGTACAAGACGCGGCCGGGTGCCTCGTTGACGATCAAGACCTGCGTACCGCGCTCGATCACTTCCACAACCACGGCCAGGCTGCGTCTATGCCCAGGATCGCGGTCGCGCCGTGACCGTCGTCAGGACGGTCCGGCCCGACCGCGGGGCTAGGTTCGGGCCCGTGGAAGCCGACGCCTTGCCCGTTTCCGTGTCGCGGCGGATCGCAGCGCCCGCCGCGAAGATCTTCGCGGTGCTGGCCGATCCGAACCGGCACATCGAGCTCGACGGTTCCGGGATGCTCCGCGGTGCGGTCACACACGATGTAGTCACAGATGTCGGTGATGTCTTCGTGATGGCGATGTACTACTCCGAGCACGGCGATTACGAGATGAACAATCACGTCGTCGAGTTCGAGCCGAATCGCCGGATCGCTTGGGAGCCGGTGAACGGCCGCGGCCACCCCGACGGCGAGGGTTCGTCATCGCCCAACGATCGGTGGCAGCAACGATGGATCTTCGATCTCGTGCCCGACGGTTCCGACGCCACGATCGTCACCGAGATCTACGACTGCTCGCGGGCCACGGACGAGGTGCGGGCGATCCTCGACGACGGCGCGATCTGGATCGACGCAATGACCAAGACGCTCGAGCGACTCGATCGAGTCTGCGCCGGATAGGACGTACGCCGCTCCTTTCGCCCGTGCCGCGCGCGGTCTGCGATCGTTGCCCATGCGTTTCGCGTTCTCGACCTCACCGCAACGGACCACCTGGGAATGGATGCGAGAGGTGTGGCGTATCGCCGACGACCTCCCGGTGTTCGAGTCGGGGTGGACGTTCGATCACCTCTATCCCCTGTTCGGCGACTCAACCGAGGACTGCATGGAAGGGTGGATCAGCCTCACCGCGTTGCTGCACGAGACGAAGCGACTCCGCGGCGGCGTGCTCGTGACGGGCATGGTGTACCGGCACCCGGGCGTACTGGCCAACATGGCGTCGACGCTCGACGTCACGTCGGGCGGGCGCATCGAGCTCGGCGTCGGAGCAGGATGGAACGAGGAGGAGTGCGCCGCGTTCGGCATCGATCTCGGGACGATGCGCGAGCGTTTCGACAGGTTCGAGGAGGGCATGGCCGTGCTCGACTCACTCCTGACGAACGACCGCACGACCTTCGGCGGCGAGTACTACCAACTCACCGATGCGATGAACAACCCGAAGCCGGTCCAACGGCCGCTGCCGATCTGCATGGGTGGGCGCGGCAAGAAGCGCACCCTGCCGTTGGCCGCGCGTTACGCGCACCACTGGAACTTCAGTGGCACCGACATGAACGAGTTCGCCCAGTGCAGGAAGGTGCTGCACGAGTCATGCGCGAAGATCGGACGCGACCCGGCCGCGATCACATGCAGCGCGTTGCCGCGCTACACAGGCGACAACGACGCGTTCATTTCCGAAGTGAAGGCGATGGAAGCCGCCGGCGTGGATCTGGCGATCGTTTCGGTACCCAAGTCGGCGCCGCCGACAGTGATGGACCAGATCGCCGCGGCAGCCGCACGCGTCGCGTGAGTCATGTACGGGTCGTCGACCTGAATTCGTGCCAACCCTCAACCTGAACGACGGCACTGAGCGGCGAGAAGTCGGCGTCGCGGGGATATGGAACTCCTCGATAGTGCTGCGACAGCGCGTCCAGGTCTGCCCAATCCGGATCGTCGCGCAACTCGACGACCTTGCCACGAACCGAGACGTGGTCGTACCAGTCGTCGCCGATGACCGTCAGGGCTATCCGTCGATCGCGGGCGACGCAACGGGCGCGGAAGCCACCCTCGTCCATCGACAGGAGGAGACGGTTGTCGCCCAACCAGAGGTACCAAGTCGCGACCGTGCTCGGCGAGCCGTCAGGCCGCAGCGTGCCGATCACCGCGGGTCGCGGGGCTCGTAGGAACTGTTCGACACGATCGGGCAGCGGTTCGTTCTCGGTGACCTTCATCGGTGTGCCATCCCTTCTGGCAGGTTCCAGGAGTCCGCACCTAGCAGAGCAGAATGCGATGCATGGAACCACAATTGCCCGCGCGGGCGCAGGTCGTGATCGTCGGTGGCGGGGTCGTCGGGTGCAGCGTGGCCTATCACCTGGCCTGTCGTGGTTGGACGGATGTGGTCCTTCTCGAACGCAACCAATTGACCTCCGGCACCACGTGGCACGCCGCGGGTCTGATCACGACCGCGAGGCCCACCTCGGGCATGCGCCAGGTCGTCAAGCGCGCTATCGAGGTCTTCAAGTCGTTGGAGGCCGACACCGGACTGTCGACGGGTTGGGAGCCGACCGGCACGTTGCACCTGGCCACCAACGCCGACCGGTGGGAGGAGCTGAAGCGTCAGGCGTCGACCTCCAAGCACGACGGGATCGACGTCGAGGTGCTCGACGTCGCCGCCACGTTGGAGCGATGGCCGCTGCTCAGCGACGACGGTCTCGTTGGTTCCTTGTTCTACCCAGGCGATGGTCGCGGCAATGCGACGGACACGACGATGTCGTTGTCGCGCGGTGCGCGCCAACGTGGCGTGCAGATCTTCGAGAACACGCCGGCGACCGGCATTCGTCGCGACGGCACGCGGGTCACCGGGGTCGAGGCCGGCGGATCTGTGATCGAGTGCGAGTACGTCGTCGACTGCGGCGGAATGTGGGGCCGGGAGATCGCCGCCCTTGCCGGCGTGCAGGTGCCGTTGCAGGCGCTCGCCCACTACTACGTGATCACGGAAGCGATCCCGGGTCTGGCGCGCGGACTGCCGACCATCAAGAGCTCCGACGACTGGATGTACGTGAAGAACGAAGGCGATGGTTTGATGGTCGGCTTCTTCGAACCGGGTAGCTATCCGTGGCAGTCGCGAGGCATCCCCGGTGACGCGGCGTTCGTGCATCTGCCCGAGGACTGGGACCATCTCGGACCGTTCTACGAGCAGGCGATGCACCGCATCCCCGCACTCGCGACCGCCGGCATCCGCCTCTTCTTCGGCGGCCCGGAGAGCTTCACCCCCGACGGCGTCTACCACTGTGGCGAGGCCCCGAATCTGCAGAACTTCTTCGTCGCCGCCGGGTTCAACTCGACCGGCTTCCTCACCGGTCCAGGCATCGGTTCGGTGCTGGCCGACTGGCTCGTCGACGGTCGTCCGTCGATCGATCTTCCCGAGGCGGACCCGCGTCGGGTGATGCCGCACGAGACCAATCGGCGATTCTTGGAACAGCGCGTCAAAGAGACGCTCGACGTCGCCTACGACATGCACTGGCCGTATCAGCAACGGCAGAGTGCTCGTCCGCTGCGGCGCAGCCCGTTGTACGACCGCACCGCGGCGAACGGCGCTGTGTTCGGCGAGCTGCTCGGCTGGGAGCGGCCGAACTGGTATGCACCCGACGGCGTGGCCCGTGAGTACGTCTACTCGTACGGACGGCAGAACTGGTTCGAGCATTCGGCGGCCGAACATCAGGCGGTGCGCGATTCGGTGGGTGTGTTCGACATCTCCACCTACGGCAAGTTCCTCGTGCAGGGTCGCGACGCTCTCCAGACGTTGCAGCGGATCAGCGTTGCCGACATCGATGTCGAGTGCGGTCGCATCGTCTACACGCAATGGCTCAACCGCTTCGGCGGGATAGAGGCCGACCTCACCGTGACACGCCTCGGCGAGTGCGAGTTCCTCGTCTTGTCAGCGCCGGCGACGGCGGTGCGCGACCAGGCCTGGATCCGCCGCCACATCGCTGACGACGAGTTCACGACCGTGGCCGACGTGTCCGGCACCATGGCGATGATCGCGGTCATGGGTCCCGCATCGCGTGAACTCCTGCAGCCGCTCACCGACTGCGATCTGTCGAACGAGGCGTTCCCGTTCGCGACATCGCGGGAGATCGATCTCGGTCTCGGCTTCGTGCGTGCCACACGCATCACCTACGTCGGCGAACTCGGTTGGGAGCTGCTCGTGCCGCACGACATCGCCGCCCACATCTACGACGTCGTGATCGAGGCGGGCGCACGCCCCGCCGGTTACCACGCACTCAACTCGCTTCGAGTCGAGAAGGGCTACCGCAGTTGGGGTCACGACATCTCTGCCGGCGATTCGCCGCTGCAGGCCGGCCTCGGGTTCACCGTCGCGTGGGACAAGCCGGGTGGATTCATCGGTCGCGACGCGTTGGTCGAGCAGCGCAGCGCCGGTGTCGATCGCCGCCTCGTGCAATTCGTGCTCGACGACCCGGAGCCACTGCTGCTCCACGGCGAGCCGATCACACGCGATGGCGAGTGCGTCGGTCACCTCACCTCAGCGATGTACGGCCACACCATCGGCGCGTCGGTCGGCATGGGGTACGTGCACTCACCATCCACCGATCAGCCACGCGACTGGTTCGCCAACGGATGCTTCTCGATCGAGGTGGCCGGCCGGGCCGTGGCGGCACGTGCATCGCTGCAACCGCTGTACGACCCGTCGGCGGCGCGCACGCGGATGTGACGCCACCTCAGTCCGGAATCACCGCCGTTGCGTCGATCTCCACCAGCCACGATGGTCTGGCGAGGCACGTCACGACGACACCGGTCGACACCGGGTGCACACCCTTGATGTACTCGCCCATCGTTCGATACACCGCCTCACGGTGTCGGATGTCGGTGAGGTAGACGACGACCTTGCAGAGATGTTCCATGGTCCCGCCGGCCTCCTCGATCAGCTGACGGATGTTCTGCATCACCTTGTGGGTCTGCTCGACCGGATCGGAGCTACCGATGTCGGCAGCGGTGTCGAGATCCTGCGGGCACTGGCCGCGCAGGAAGATCATGGCGCCGCGTGCGACCACCGCCTGACACAGATCGTTGTCGAGGTTCTGCTCCGGATACGTGTCCTTCGTGTTGAACTTGCGGATGCGAGTGTGAGCCATCGGTGTCTCCTGTCAGTCGCCCGTTTCTGACGCAGCCGGTTGATAGGCGACGTAGGCGCGCTGCTTGGAGATGTGATCGGCGACGTACTTGGCGTCGTACCACACACCCCAGATGAACGACGAACCTCGCCGCGTCTGCCAGGGCAGGCCGACGAAATAGATCCCGGGCTCCGCTGAAACACCACGATGGTGCACCGGTTGACCCTTCGCATCCACGGCATCGGTCTTCAGCCAGCTGAAGTCGAGCGCGAACCCGGTCGCCCAGACGATCGAGCGGATGTCGGCATCGGCGAGGTTCAGTTCGAGGATCGGGTCGGCGACGCACGCCGGGGTCGGACGGGCGTCGCGTGCGGTGGTTTCCTCCGGCAGGTCGACGCCGTAGTCGCGCACGTATGCATCGGCCTCGTCGAGCAGGGCCAGGTAGTCATCGTCGCCCTTCGCGAGGTTGCCGGCAAGATCCCCGGCGAACGTGAGCACGCCGTCGTCGAACGACTTGGTCGTGCCGAGCAGCGTCATCCCTTGTTCGGCGAGGCGGCGGAAGTCGACGGTCTGTCCTCCCTGTGCTCCGCTCACCGCGATCGTCGTGTGCCGCGAACCAGGTTCTGCTTCCATGTCCCACTTGTTCAGCACGCCGAGCCACCACACGAAGTCGCGGCCGCGATAACTCCGCGGTGGCCGGCCGTGGGAACTGACCGACAGGTAGACCCGTCGGCCGGCGCGCAGCAGCTCCTCTGCGATCTGCGCACCCGACGAGCCGCCGCCGACGACGAGGACAGCGCCGGCGGGCAACTGATCGGGATTGCGGTACGCGTTGGAGTGCATCTGCACGACCCCGGCGTCGGTGGGAACGATCGTCGGGATCACGGGACGCTGGAACGGGCCCGTTGCGGCGACGACATAGTTGGCGTGAATCACGCCTTCCGACGTCTCGACGCGAAAGCCCGGCCGACCGTCCATCCGCTGCACCTCCGTCACGGTCACGCCGCAGCGGATCGGCGCGCCGATCTTGTTGGCGTAGCCGACGAAGTAGTCGGCGATCTCCTCCTTGGAGGGGAACCCGTCGGGGTCGCTGTCGGGATACTCCATCCCCGGAAAACGATCGTGCCAGGCCGGGCCGTTGGCGACCAGCGAGTCCCAACGTTCCGAGCGCCATCGCTCGGCGATCCGGCCACGCTCGAGCACGAGATGTGGCACACCCTGTGCGCTCAGGTGCTCGCTCATCGCCAAGCCGGCCTGGCCGCCGCCCACGACGAGTGCTTCAACCGCTTCAACAGACTCTTCGGTCATGCAGCAACAATCGTGGACGGCGAACCGATCAGTCAACCGACGGGGCTGAGACCCAGAGCGACGCGGCCGGACAACGTGGTCTGCTTCGCCCGCGGCAGCGGGTGGAACAGGACGCCGTGGACGTCGCGGTACAGGCGCTCGAGGTCGGAGCTGCGCGAGTAGCCGCGGCCACCGGTGGCCTCGATCGCCAGTCGCACGGTGTCGATCACCGCGTCCGCAGCGACGCTCTTACGGGCCAGCGTGCGGCTCGAAATGCTGTCGTCGGTGTTGGGGTACTGCAGGTTGTCCGAGTCGACGAACATCGCCGCGACGACGTCCTGTGCCGTCAGGTGCGCGTTCGTCATCTCACCCACCAACTGCACGATGTGGCGGTCGTCACGGCCGCCGACGAGACGCATCGCCTCGTCGACCGCAGCGTCGGCAATGCCGACATAGGCGGACGAGATGAGCGGCATGGCCGCGTTGATGACGATGTTCCACACCGGGTGCCACACATCGGCGGGACGGACGAGCGACACAGCGGCATCGGGCACGAAGACGTTGTCGAACACAATGGTGTGCGAGCCGGTGGCGCGCAGGCCCATGGTGTCCCACGTCTGATCGATGCTCACGCCATCCGATGCGAACGGCACGGCACAGTGGATGACCGAGGGGCCGTCAGGCGCGGTGTCCCAGCGGAAGCTGGTGATGGCGATCTGGCCAACTTCGCAGCCGCTGGCGGGAGTCTTGCGGGCGTTGACGCGGTAACCGCCCTCGACCTTCTCGACGGTGCCGTTGGAGCCGACCCAGTCGGAGGCGCCGGTACTGACGAGGATGGCTCCCTCCTCGGCGACCTTGCCGAAGATCTTGGAAGCGTCCTGGCCGTGCTTGTGGCGCCACACCTGGAATGCGACCAGGTGCGAGTGCATCGACAGCGTCACAGCGACGGCGGGATCGAAACGGGCGAGGGTGCGCAGGATCGCGCCCATGTCGCTGTGTGAGGCGCCGCCGCCGCCGAACTCGACGGGGACGAGCGCACTGGTCAGGCCTTCTGCCCGAAGGCGTTCGAAGGCCGGTCTGGAGATCTCGCCGGCGGCGTCGTACGACGCGGCGTGCGCGCGGAGATCGGCGCCGATGGAGGAGGCGTGCTCGGTCCAGTCAGCGGTTGTGGTTGGGTTGGTGGTGTCCATAAGTGTCATGCGGATCAAAGTACGGAAGGCGCCGTTGCGCAACCAGTGCAGAGAATGGACCCACCCAGTACAGTTCTTGTACTCGAGCGAGACCGCACGGAGGACGCAATATGCCGACGGAAGAGCCGATCCAGGGCTACGGCCAATACTGTCCGATCTCACGCGCGCTCGATGTGCTGGGCGAGCGATGGACGATGATCATCATCCGCGACCTGCTCGTGGGAACGACGCGTTTCAACGACCTCGCCCGCGGCATGCCGGGCCTGTCGCGCACACTGTTGAGCAAGCGCCTACGCCAGCTCGAGCAGGCCGAGCTCGTCGAGCGCATCGACGGCCAGTACTTCCTCACCGAGATGGGCCGCGAACTGGAGCCGGTCGTGTTCGGCCTCGGGGCGTGGGGCGCGAAGTGGGCGCTCGGCGACCCGCGACCCACCGAGCTCGACGCGCAACTGCTGGTGTGGTGGATGCACACGCGCCTCGACACGTCGCACCTGCCCGATCGGCGTTTCGTGCTGCACATCACCTTCACCGACGACCGCCGCCAGTTCTGGATCGTCATCGAGCCCGCAGGGCCGTCCGTGTGCATGACCGACCCCGGCTTCGAGGTCGACGTGACCATGTCGTCCGACGTCAACTCGCTGTATCAGGTGTGGCTGGGCAAGATCCCGGTCCGCGAGGCGGTCGCTCGGGGGCAGCTGTCGTTCACCGGGCCCCCCGCCCTCGTACGGCGGATGCCCAACGTGTTGGAGCTCAGCCCCGTGGCCCAGCTCGTCGTCGCCGCAAATCGTTGAGAGTGGGCGCTATCGCGCTCGTGAGGTCGTTCAGTTCTTCCTTCAGTTGTCGTAGTAGCTCGACTTCCAACCATCATCGGTGACCCTGCTCGGCACGTCGTAGCGAGAGGCCCGACGGTCGAGGGTCCTGCCGACGAAGTCGCCCAACTCGGCTGATCGGTTCAGTGTCATCCCGCCCCTCCTTGGGTCAGTTGCATCGGTGGTGTCATCTGGATCACGTTCGGGACTGTTTGGTTGCCAGCGGCAGTCGACGTCCTCCAGAACAAATTGGCCGGCGCGTGCATCCGAACATCGGACCCGTTGCGTAACAGCCCGTGAAACCCCCCAGCAAGAAGGAGAACGAAATGAGTACACCTGTGGAAAGGGTCCTTGCCATCGCTGCCGCCGGGCTCGCCGTCGTTGCGTTGGCAGCGTGCGGTGGCGACGGCAACGACAGCGCGGCAACCACCCCCGCGGCGGCGACGGCTGTGACGTCGGCACCTGCCACCTCCACCTCTGTCGCTGCGGCACCGACGACGGCGCCCGGCACCGTCGTCGACGTGGCCGCAGCGTCGAGTGACTTCACGACGTTGGTGGCGGCGATCAAGGCCGCCGGGCTCACGGACACCCTGTCGGGCTCGGGTCCGTTCACTGTGTTCGCGCCGACCAACGAGGCGTTCGCCACAGCGCTGCAATCGCTCGGCCTCACCGCCGACCAGTTGTTGGCCGACAAGGACACCTTGACAAAGATTCTCACCTACCACGTGATCGCCGGCGCGGTGCCCTCGAGCACCGTCATGACGATGGATGGCCAGTCCGTTCCAACCGTCAACGGTGCCAAGGTGACGATCGGCGTCGACGGTCAGAACGTGACGGT
>Ga0207648_10004699_pt1 | contig 13964 bp, 14 predicted proteins | sample KBSMisM32_FD_184310 | JGI IMG/M metagenome (GOLD analysis project Ga0207648, IMG submission 184310) | Miscanthus rhizosphere microbial communities from Kellogg Biological Station, Michigan, USA - KBS Miscanthus M3-2 (SPAdes) (version 2) | ecosystem: Host-associated > Plants > Roots >...
AGCAGTTTCAGAGTGTTAGGTACCGCGAGGTCGTGATCGTCGTTCTCAATGGGGCTGCCACCTGTCGTCGTGGGGCTCGTTGTCTATCTGCTGCTGTCGCGCTCGGTCCGCTCGGATCGTGGGGCATGCTGTTCACGCCGCAGGCGATGATCATCGCCCAGACCATCCTCGTCGCACCGATCATCGCGGCGCTGACCCGGCAACCCGTCGAGGACTTGTGGACCGAGTACCGCGAGGAACTGGCCGCCATGGACGTCGGTCCGTTCGGGCGCATCGCGACCTTAGTGTGGGACGGCCGCTTCAGCCTGATCACTGCGCTCCTCGCGGGCTTCGGTCGCGCGGCCGCGGAGGTCGGCGCCATCCTGATCGTGGGCGGCAATATCGACGGCTTCACCCGCACCATGACCACCGCGATCGCACTCGAGACCTCGAAGGGCGACCTGCCGCTCGCGATCGGGCTTGGCGTGGTGCTGGTCGCCATCGTCATCCTGGTGAACGCCGCGGCCTGGGGCCTGCGGCGCGCCGGCGAACGATTTGCGGGATGACCATGCGCGCGCCCGTCACCGATCTGCCGATCGTGCTCGAGGACGTGAGCTTCGTCGCCGGCGGCGTGACGATCGTCGAGCGGATCTCGCTTGTGCTTGCGGCCGGATCGCCCACGGTCCTGATCGGACCGAACGGCGCCGGCAAGACCACCCTCCTGCGGCTCATCATGGGCTTGGTGCCGCCCACGCACGGACGCGTGACCTGGGGCGGCCGGGAGGACGTGGCACCGACCCATCGCGCCATGGTGTTCCAGCGCCCGACGATGCTTCGTCGCAGCGCCGGCGGCAACATCCGTCATGCGCTGGCGGCCGCCGGCGTGCCGCGCGCGAAACGCAAGGCACGCGCCGGCGAGCTCTGCGCGCTCGTCGGCCTCGATGGGCTCAGCGATCGTCCGGCACGGAAGCTCTCCGGCGGTGAGCAGCATCGCCTTGCGCTCGCGCGCGCATTGGCCAAGGAGCCGCAAGTCCTACTGCTCGACGAGCCGACTGCAAGCCTCGACCCGGCTGCGACCAAAGCGATCGAAGATGTCATCCGCGCGGTCGTCGCGCGCGGCATCAAAGTAGTGATGTCGACGCACGATCTGCACGAGGCCAAGCGACTCGCCGGCGAGATCGTCCTCCTGCATCGCGGCCGCGTGATCGAGAGCGGCCCGGCCGACGCCTTCTTTTGCGCTCCCCGGAGCGAGGACGCCCGCCGATTCATCACCGGCGAGCTTCTCGTTTGACCGCTCTCTCTAGGGCTGTACGAAACAAGGAGAAGAACATGATGCCGACCCGCCGCCTGTTCGTTCTAGCCGCGACCATCGCCATGCTCGCGACCTCGCCGGTGCATGCGCAGGACAAGTCGATCGTCGTCGCCTCCACGACGTCGACGCAGGACTCCGGCCTGTTCGGCCATATCCTGCCGCTGTTCAAGGCCAAGACCGGCATCGACGTGAAGGTGGTGGCGCAGGGCACCGGCCAGGCCCTCGACACCGGCCGGCGCGGCGATGCCGATGTGCTGTTCGTCCATGCCAAGCCGCAAGAGGAGAAATTCATCGCCGACGGCGCCGGCGTGAAACGCTTCCCGGTGATGTACAACGACTTCATCCTGGTCGGCCCCAAGAGCGACCCCGCCGGGATCAAGAACATGAGCGACGTCACCGAGGCATTGAAGGCCATCAAGGCCAAGGACGCACCCTTCATCTCCCGCGGCGACCGGTCGGGAACGCATGCCGCCGAGCTTGAGCTCTGGAAGGCCGCAGGCATCGACATCGGCAAGGACAAGGGGCCCTGGTACAAGGAGATCGGCCAGGGCATGGGCGCCGCACTCAATACCGCGTCGGCCTCGAATGCCTACGTTCTTGCCGATCGCGGCACCTGGCTCTCGTTCAAGAACCGCGGGGATCTCGACATCCTCGTTGCGGGCGACAAGCGTTTGTTCAACCAATACGGCGTCATGCTGGTGAGCCCGGACAAGCATCCGCACGTGAAGAAGGAGCTCGGCCAGGCCTTCATCGACTGGCTGGTCTCGCCCGAAGGCCAGAAGGCGATCGCGGACTACAAGGTCAATGGAGAGCAGTTGTTCTTCTCCAATGCCACGGTGCCGGGGGCGTGATGCCGCGCCCGCGCAGTCGGCTGTCGTCGTCCGCGCCAACAAACGACTCAGCAATCGCCACCGCCTTTGGCTCGCTTGGCCCTGCTGCAAGGCCGAGGTGGTGTGTGTGCTTGGGGCTGGCGCTATCAGCCGGTATCATCCTTGTTGCCGTGGATACATCCGCAAAGGCGTCAGAGCCGGTGCTCTTGCATGCCGCCGGCAGCCTGCGCAGCGCCTTGAGCGAGGTGGCGAGCGCGTTCGAGGCGGCATCAGGACAAAAGGTCGAGGCCAGATACGGGCCTTCCGGCACACTGAAGGATGAGATCGCGGGCGGAACGCGCGCGGAGGTGTTTGCCTCCGCGAATATGGAGCACCCGCAGGCGCTGGCGGCAGCGGGAAAGAGCGGCCCCGTTGTGCTGTTCGCCCGCAACCGGCTTTGCGCGCTGGTCCGGCCGGGACTTGCCGTCGAGCCGGCGATGCTGCTCGACCGTATGCTCGACTCCAATGTCAAACTGGGCGCCTCGACACCGCGCGCGGACCCTTCCGGTGATTACGCGTGGGAGATGTTCCGCAAGGCCGACAAGGTCAAGCCCGGCGCGTACGAAGCGTTGCAGAAGAAGGCGCTGCAGCTGACCGGAGGGCCTAACGCACCGACGGCCCCGCCGGGACGCACGATCTATGGTCTGCTGGTCGCCGAAGGCAAAGCCGACATCTTTCTCACCTATTGCACCGGTGCACTCGAGGCGCAGAAGCAAAATGCCGGCCAGCAGATCGTTGCCCTCCCCGACGAGCTCGCGGTGGGTGCCGACTACGGGCTGACGGTGGTGACCCGCGCGTCACCGCAGGCTTATCAATTCGCCATGTTCATCTTGTCGCTGAACGGTCAGCGTGCGCTGGCAAGGTATGGCTTCGCAGCTCCCCTGCTGCCGCCATAGGAGAACGCCATGAAGATCGCTGCCCCGGCGTCGACGAGGGCTCACATCGGATGAACCTCGATCGCCGCGCACTGATCGCTGGACTCTCGGCCGCGATCCTCGCCCCGCATGCCGTCCGCGCCGCAACCGTCACCGACGGCGCTGGCCGTCCCGTACCGGTGCCAGAGCGGGTCGAGCGCGTGTTTCCCGCCGGCCCTCCGGCGGCGATCTTTCTCTACACGCTCGCGCCCGAGCTTCTGATCGGCTGGCCGCGCGCCAACCGGCCGGAGGAGCGCGAATTCCTCCTGCCCGACGTCGGCACACGGCCCGAAGTGGGCCGTATCACCGGGCGCGGCAATACCGCCAATCTCGAAGTCGTGCTCGCGCTCAAGCCCGATCTCATTCTCGACGTCGGCAGCGTGAACCCGACCTATGTCTCGCTCGCTGATCGCGTACAGCAGCAGACCGGCGTTCCCTATGCGCTGCTCGACGGCCGTTTCGACGGCATTCCGCTCGCCTACCGCACACTAGGGGCGTTGATCGGACGGCGCGAGCAGGGCGAGGCCCTGGCCAGTAGCGCCGAGGGCACGATCAAGACCATCACCCAACGCGTGGATACGATTGCGCTCGAGCAGCGGCCGCGCGTCTACTACGCCCGCGGGCCGCGCGGGCTCGAGACCGGGCTCGGCGGCTCGATCAACGTCGAGACGATCGAGCTGCTCGCGCGCAATGTCGCCGGCGGCACGCGCGGCGGCCTCGCCAATGTCTCGATCGAGCAGGTGCTGCTGTGGAATCCGGACATCATCGTCACCATCGACCAGGATTTCGCCGCGAGCGTCTTGAGCGATCCGGCCTGGGCGCCGGTCGCGGCCGTGCGCGCGCGGCGTGTGCATCTCTCGCCCAAGCTGCCGTTCGGGTGGGTCGATTTCCCTCCGTCGGTCAACCGCCTGATCGGGCTGTGGTGGCTGGGAAAGATTCTGTATCCCGATCTGTTTCCGGAGGATCTGCGAACGCTGACGCGCGAATTCTACACGCGCTTCTATCACGTCACGCCCAGCGATGCGCAGATCGACCGCGTGCTGGCCGGGCGTGATTGAAGGATGAAAATCCCGGCGCATTCTGCTGTACCGTGCGACCTCTGTCATGCCCGCGAAAGCGGGCATCCAGTAAACGCCTGCGTTGCGGTTGGAGGGCAGCTTAAATTGCCGGGTTCTGTGTTTACTGGATTCCGGCTCTCGCTCGCTGTGCTCGCTTCGGCCGGAATGACAACCAGCTACGGTTGGGCAATTTGTGGATAGAGGTCGTCCCAATTCGGATTCAGCTCCTCAATGAGCCGAACTTTCCATGCCCGATTCCATCTCTTGAGACGCTTTTCGCGGAGGTTTGCAGCCGCAACGTCGCTGTATTGTTCGAAATAGACCAACCGATGAACGTGATATTTTTTCGTGAAGCCATCTGCGAGACCCATTTTATGTTCGTAGACCCGCCGCACCAGGTTGTTGGTCACACCGATGTAGAGCGTGCCCCCAATAGCGCTGGCGAGAATGTATATTCAGTAACAACGTTCCATACTCATGATGACACGCCGGTGTTTACTGGCTCCGGTCTGGCGCATGATGACATGAGACACGGTGGCTGGCACTCATGACTCGCGGATTCCTCCCGGGACTCATCATCGCGCTTGGCGTGCTGGCGCTCGGGCTCGTCGTCGCCTTCACGGTCGGGCGCTACCCGGTGACGCTCGCCGAGCTTGCCGATGTGCTGCTCTCCCGCGTCACCGGGCGGCCGAGCACGGCGCCGGCCGCGGTCGAGAACGTCGTGCTGCTGGTGCGCGGGCCGCGGGTGCTCGCCGCCGTGATGGTGGGAGCCGCACTCGCGGTGGCCGGCACCGCATTCCAGGGCCTGTTTCGCAATCCGCTGGTCTCCCCCGACATTCTTGGCGCCTCCTCCGGGGCGGCCCTCGGCGCCGTGCTCGGCATTTATTTCTCGCTCGGCGTCATCGGTATCGAGAGCCTTGCGTTCGTCGGCGGGCTGGTCGCGGTCGCCGCGGTCTATGTCATCGGCTCGCTGCTGCAGTCGCGCGATCCGATCCTGGTCCTGGTGCTTACCGGCGTCGTCGTTGGGGCGCTGCTCGGCGCCGGCATCGGGCTGGTGAAGTATCTCGCCGATCCCTACAACCAGCTTCCGGCGATGACCTTCTGGCTGCTCGGGAGTCTCGCCGCCACCACCGCCTCCGATCTGCTGCCGCTCGCTGGTCCGGTGGCGCTCGGCACCGTCGTGCTCGTGGCGCTGCGATGGCGGTTGAACGTGATGTCGCTGCCGGAGGACGAGGCCCGCACGCTCGGCGTTGCGACCGGCCCGCTTCGCATCACGATCGTCCTCGCCGCCACGCTGGTGACCTCGGCCAGCGTCGCAACCTCGGGCATCATCGGGTGGGTCGGGCTGGTGGCGCCGCATCTTGCCCGCGCGCTGGTCGGGCCCGATTTCCCCCGGCTCGTCCCGACCGCGGCGCTGCTCGGCGGCGGCTACCTGCTGTTCATTGATACGCTCGCGCGCACGGCTGCGCCGATCGAGATTCCGCTTGGCATCCTCACCGCCGTCATCGGTACGCCATTCTTCATCTGGCTGCTGGCCGGCATGCAACGGACGTGGTCATGACCCTCGCCGGTCGGGACCTCACCATCGGCTACAGCGATCACGTGGTCGGGCGCGACCTCAACGTGGCGCTCGCGACGGGCGAGGTGCTGGCGCTGCTGGGTCCGAATGGTGGTGGCAAGACCACGCTGCTCAAGACACTGCTCGGCATCCTCACGCCGCAAGCCGGCGAGGTCATGATCGGCGGTCGCTCGCTGGCCCGCATCTCGATCGGCGAGCGCGCAAGGCTCATCGCCTATGTGCCGCAGGCGCATGTGCCGACCTTTGCCTTCACCGTCGAGACCGTGGTGCTGATGGGACGTACCGCACATGGCAATCTCTTCAGCCGGCCGTCCGCGCATGATCGGATGGTGGCAGCGCGTGTGCTCGAGCAGTTCGGGATCGCGCAGCTTGCGCCGCGGCCCTATACGATGATCTCCGGGGGCGAACGCCAGCTCGTCCTGCTGGCGCGCGCTTTGGCACAGGAGCCGCAGTTCGTCGTGCTCGACGAGCCGACCGCGAGCCTCGATTTCGGCAACCAAGGCAAGGTCATGCGCGAAATCCGTGCGCTCGCCGGCGCCGGTCACGGCGTCCTGTTCACCACCCACGATCCGAACCATGCGTTGCGCGCCGCCGACCGCGCCTATCTCCTGCGCGCGGGCGAGCGCATCGCCGAAGGCGCTGTGGGCGCCGTGCTCACCCGCGAAAGGCTCGAAGACCTCTATCGCGCGCCGGTGGAGATGCTCACCGATGGGGTCACGGGCCATACCGCGTTTCTACCGGGCTGAGGCCGGCAGCATGGCCGGCGACAGGCGATTATGCGGCGCCCGCTTTCGCGGGCGATGACGAGCACTTATATTCCCGTGAAATGACCGCACCCAAGGACGACTACCTCATCCGGCCCGATCCGCTCGATCCGCGGCTCACTGAGCGCGTCACCGGCGTCGACCAGACCGGCCAGGCGATCGAGACCCGGGTCACGGTGGAGCGCGCGCTCACGATCTTCCTCAATTCGCAGGAGATCGTGACCGCCATGACCATCAACGATTATCCGGAATATCTTGCGCTCGGCTACCTGCTCAACCAGCACATGCTCCTGCCCGACGACGTGGTCACCGGAGTGGACTACGACGAGGAACTCGCCGTCGTCGTCGTGCGCACCAAGCGCAAGACCAATTACGAGAAGAAGCTGAAGAAGAAGGTGCAGACCTCGGGCTGCGCCCAGGGCACGGTGTTCGGCGACCTGATGGAGGCGCTGGAGAACGTCACGCTGCCGCAAGCGCAACTGCGCACGTCGTGGCTCTATACGCTCACGCACAAGATCAACACCACGCCATCGCTCTATCTCGAAGCCGGCGCGATCCACGGCTGCGTGCTCGCGCACGAGGACACGCCGCTCATTTACATGGAGGACGTCGGCCGCCACAACGCCGTCGACAAGATCGCGGGCTTCATGTTCAAGCACGGCATCGGTGCAGACGACAAGATTTTCTACACCACCGGCCGCCTCACTTCTGAAATGGTGATCAAGACCGTGCGGATGGGCATCCCGATCCTGATCTCACGCTCCGGCTTCACCGCGTGGGGCGTCGAGCTTGCGCGCAAGGCAAATCTTACGCTGGTCGGCCGCGCGCGCGGCAAGCGATTCGTCGCGCTCGCCGGCGAGGACCGCATCGTGTTCGACCAGAACCTCGACTTCGTCGAGGAAGAAAGCGCCAAGCACCGGCGCAAGGCGGCGGTGCACGATGACTGACACCCTCCGCGGTTGGTAACCATGGGTGATCCGTCGATCCTCGGCCTCGTGCTCGCGGGCGGGCTGGCGCGGCGCATGGGTGGCGGCGACAAGGCGCGCATCCGGATCGGGGGCAAGACCATTCTGGAACGCGTGTTGGCGCGGCTTGCGCCGCAGTGCGGCTCGATGATCCTCAATGCCAACGGTGATCCCGCGCGCTTTGGCGACACGGGCCTCCCGGTGGTGCCTGATACGGTGCCGGGTTTCGCCGGCCCGCTCGCCGGCATCCTTGCCGGGCTCGATTGGGCGGCGGCAAACGCTCCCCAGGTAACCGACGTCGTGAGCGTGCCCGGCGATTGTCCGTTTCTCCCACCCGACCTCGTTCCCCGCCTCGAGCAGGCGCGCAAGGCGGCCGACCTGCCGCTGGCCTGCGCACGCTCCGGCGATTGGCGGCATCCGGTGATCGGCCTGTGGCCGGTCGGCCTGCGGGGCGATCTGCGCACGGCGCTGGTCGAGGACGACCTGCGCAAGATCGAGGCCTGGACCGCCCGCCATGGCGTCGCCATCGCCGATTGGCCTGCCGTACCCATCGATCCCTTCTTCAATGTCAACACACCCGAGGACGCCGCCGAGGCCCAGCACATCGCGTCGCAGCAATGCGACCATTGAGCGCGTGATCTGGCGCCGTCGGCTGGTAGTGGCTACAATAACCTCACCAGCATCGAAGGGATTCACCCATGCGCACCTTCATCGTCGCTTGCATCGCGGCGGCCGTGATCGCGGTCTGCGCCGTCGTTGTTCTCAATGGCTTCCAGGAGCCGGTTGATGTGGCGTTCGCGACGTCGGCCGTGCGGATCTGACCCTACGCGGACAACGCCGCATAGGAGAGGAACCCGACGGTCGAGCCCGGTTCGACCGTCGTCGTGGGTTCGGACAACTCCACCAGCCCATCAGTCTCGGTCAGCGAGGTGATGATCCCGGCGCCCTCCTGCGCGTGCTTGACCGCTTCCACTGCACCGTCGGCGCCGCGCATGAGCTTGACCCGCACATATTCCCGGCGGCCGGCCTTCTTGCGATACCCGAATGCGGCACGTACCGGCAGGGGCAGCAACGGCACGGCTTCGGCTCCGGCCAGGCGGAGCAGCAGCGGCCGCACCACGCGCGCAAAGGTGACATAGACCGCGGCCGGGTTGCCGGGCAGGCCGACGAAAGCCGCACTCGCGTCCGGACTTGATCCCGGGATCACTCCCATCGCCACCGGCCGGCCAGGCTTGATGGCCACGCGCCAGAACACGAGCCGCCCGACGGTCTCGACCGCGTGCCGCACATGGTCGGCCTCACCGGTCGACACGCCGCCGGAGGTCACGACCAGATCGTGCGTTTGAGCGGCGTTCGCGATTGCGCGCGCAAGGCGCTCGGGATCGTCGGGCAGGATGCCGAGATCGGTCGACGCGGCGCCGAGGCCTTCGATCAGCCCGGCGAGCAGATAGCGATTGGCGTCGAACAAAGCCGGGGCCGGCCGCGACGTCCCCGGTTCGACGATCTCGTCCCCGGTCGAGAACACGGCGACGCGGACGCGGCGGAACACTTTGAGCTCGGTCAAACCGACCGCTGCGGCCAGCGCGACGTGTTGCGGCGCAAGCCGGCGGCCCGCAGGCAGTACGATCGATCCCGCACGCACATCCTCGCCAGCCAGCCGGCGATTGGCGCCCGTCCTGAGCCCCGGCGGCACGATCACGCTATCGCCGTCGGCGCGCACGTCCTCTTGCATGAAAACGGTGTCGGCGCCTGCCGGCATGGGCGCGCCGGTGAAGATGCGGACCGCCGCTGCCGTCGCCAGCACGCGCGCGGAGCCGTGGCCGGCGGTGATGCGCTCCACCACCGGCAGCCGCGTTTCCGCCTTGGCATCGAGATCCGCATGGCGCACGGCGTAGCCGTCAACGGCGGAATTGTCGAAAGGGGGGAGATCGATGGGCGCAACGACATCGCTTGCAAGCACGCGACCGCTGGCGACGCTGAGCGCAGCGGTCCCGGTCTCCGCGACCGGCGTGACGCGCTCGCGAATGATACGCTCGACTTCGTCCACCGGAAGGAGCGGGCCCGAAAAGGCGAAGCAGTCGTCGGTGAGTTGCGCCATCACCCCGGCCCCGCAGGCGCCAGGACGGCATCGATCGGCGCGGCGTGCCGGATCAGGATGTCGGCGATGCCTTCGATATCGTCGAGATTGACCACAGGAACGCGCGCCTTCGGCAGCGGCTCGTCGGAGGCAACAGCGACGATGGCGGGGTCATCGAGATGGAGCAACGGCTTGCCGACGCAAGCACGATAGACTTCGAGCTTGGGATGCGGCGCGCGCTTGTAGCCCTCGACCACGACCAGATCGGCCGGGCTGAGCTTCTTTAGCAACTCTGCAAGCGATGGCTCGGCGTCCCCTCGCAACTCATGCACGAGCGCCCACCGGTTGGCTGAGCCGACCAGAACCTCGGTGGCGCCGGCCATGCGATGGGTATGCGAATCCTTCCCCGGTTGGTCGATGTCGAACGCATGGTGGGCATGCTTCACCGTCGACACGGTGAGCCCGCGCGCGACTAAACGAGGGATGACATGGGCGAGGAGCGTGGTCTTGCCCGAACCGCTCCAACCAGCGAGGCCGATGATGCGCATGCCGGCACTATAGCAGGCCGGCGCTTCCCGGGTGCAGTGCAGCGTGAGGGGAACCCGCCCGGATCGTTGTCTCCGGGCCTCGCCAAATCAAACGCGCCCGACGGATGACCCTCGGGCGCGTCCGATAGGCTGCGCTGCCGCTATTCCGCCGCCTGCATGCGTCCCTCCGGCGGCGGAGCGCTGACCTGACCCTTGGCGATTTCCTTTTCCGCCCACAGGCTGTGGTGCTGCTTGGCCCAGTTCACGTCCACCGTGCCGTCCCACATCGCCTCGAAGGCGCCTTCCATCCCGACCGTGCCGATATAGATGTGGCCGAGCATGGCGGCGACGAACAGCACCGCCACGACGCCGTGGACGATCTGCGCCAATTGCATCCCGGCGATGTTGGTTACGTAGAACGGGAACATCAGCAGGTACCCGCTGGCCGCGATCGCTCCGCCGCCGAGCACCACGATCCAGTAGATCATCTTCTGACCACCGTTGAAGCGATCGGCCGGCGGATGTCGATTGCCGACCATCCCGCCGCCTTCCTTCAACCATTCGACGTCGACGCGGTTGGGAATGTTCCAGGCGATCCACATCATGAAGATCACGAACACCCCCAGCGTGAACGGGAAGCTGAGATAGTTATGCGCGTATTTGGCCCACTGCGACCATTCGGTGAACGCTTCGGGTCCGATCAGCGGCAGCAGCAACGGCCTGCCGAACGTGATGTTGAGACCCGAGAGCGCAAGAACGATGAAGCAGCTCGCCGTCATCCAGTGCACGAGGCGCTCGAACCCGGAAAAACGCACCAGCACGCGCCCCGACCGCCCGGCCTGGATTCGGACCATGCCGCGGGTCAGATAGAAGAAAACGAGTAGCGCAAGCATGCCGAGGATCGAAATGGCAGCGATCCAGCGCAGCGTGACTTGATGAAAGTGACGCCAATCGCGGCCGGCGGGCTGCTCGATGGTGCAGGCCTTCTGGTCGGGGATGGTGCAGCGCCCGGAAATCCGGCTGAGCTCGTTGAGCAGCTGGCTTTCGTGGACCGCGCTCGCGGTGGGATTGACTGAGTTGTCGGGGTTGCGTTGCTGGGCGTTCACGGGCGCCGCGCAGGCGAGAATGAGCGCGAGCGCAAGTGCGCCGACGATGAAACGGATGCGCGTCAAGTGCGTCGCCATGCGTGTTCCTCCGTGTTGGCCGACGTCTGCGTGTCGACTCTTTTACGACTACGACGCGATCGTCTCGCGATATGCCGTCTTCCAACCCCAAGCGCCGGAGCCGTAGCCGCGCTTGACCACGCGCTCCTTGTAGATCTGCGCGATGATCTCGCCGTCGCCGGCGAGGAGTGATTTGGTTGAGCACATCTCCGCGCAAAGCGGCAGCTTGCCCTCGGCCAGCCGGTTGGCGCCATACTTCTCGTACTCCGCAACCGAGCCGTCAGCTTCCGGTCCACCCGCGCAGTAGGTGCACTTGTCCATCTTCCCGCGCGAACCGAAGTTGCCGACCTTGGGATATTGCGGCGCGCCGAACGGACAGGCGTAGAAGCAATAGCCGCAGCCGATGCAGAGATCCTTGGAGTGCAGCACCACGGCATCGGCGGTGGTGTAGAAGCAGTTCACCGGACAGACCGCCTGACATGGCGCGTCCGTGCAGTGCATGCAGGCCATGGACACCGAGCGCTCGCCCGGCTTGCCGTCATTGATGGTGACGACGCGCCGGCGGTTGATGCCCCAAGGCACCTCATTCTCGTTCTTGCAGGCGGTGACGCACGCGTTGCACTCGATGCAACGGTCGGCGTCGCAGAGAAATTTCATCCGAGCCATTGTCGAGTCTCCTTAAGCTGCTTTGATCTGGCAAAGCGTGGCTTTGGGTTCCTGCATGCCGGTCACGGGATCGTAGCCGTAGGTCGTGAGCGTGTTCACGCTCTCGCCGAGCACGACCGGATCGGTACCTTGAGGATATTTCCAGCGCTGATCGGCGCCTTCGAACCAACCGGCGAAGTGGAACGGACACCAGCTGACGCCTTTGCCGACGCGCTCCGTCACCAGCGCCTTCATGCGCGCCTTCGAGTTGTTCGCGGCGCCCGTGACCCAGACCCAGCCGCCGTCTTTGATCCCGCGCGCGGCGGCATCCGCAGGATTGATCTCGATGAACATGTCCTGCTGCAGCTCGGCGAGCCATTTGTTGGAGCGGGTCTCCTCGCCGCCGCCTTCGTATTCGACCAGCCGGCCCGAGGTGAGGATGAGCGGGAACGCACTGGCGACGCTCTTTTCCACCGCTGCTTTCTGCACCGAGAAGCCGACATTGGGCACGCGGAACTGGGTCGCGTCGGGCAGCGTGGGATATTTGGCGACGAGTTCGGGCCGCGGCGTATAGATCGGCTCGCGATGCACCGGAACCGGGTCGGGCAGGTTCCACGCATTCGCGCGCGCCTTGCCGTTGCCGTAGGGGATGCAGCCGTGGTTGATCGCCACCCGCTGGATGCCGCCGGAGAGGTCGGTCGCCCAGGAAACCCCATCGGCGTTGTTGCCGCCGATCCGCTCGATCACCGCCTTCTCGGGAGCGGTAAGGTCGCTATCCCAGCCGAGCTTCTTGAGGACGCCGTACGTGAACTCGGGATAGCCGTCCTTGATCTCGGAGTCCTTCGAGTAATAGCCGTTGCCAAGCAGGCTGACCTTGCGGGTCGTGCCGTCAGGCAGCTTTTCCTCGCGCTCGATGCCGAAGCGGGCGCGGAACGTGCCGCCACCTTCCTTGATGGAGAGGGTGGTGTTGTAGAGCAGCGGCGTGCCCGGATGCTTGAATTCGGGCGTTCCCCAGCACGGCCAGGGCAGGCCGTAATAGTCGCCCTGCGCGGGACCGCTCGTGGCCTTCTGCGTCCGCATGTCGAAATCTTTTTGATTGGCCATGTGGAGCTTCAACCGCTCCGGCGACTGACCGCAATAGCCCGTGGACCAGCCGCCGCGATTGATCTCGCGAAGTATGTCCTCCGGCGACGGAAGGTTGTTCTCGACCTTGATGTTCTTGAACATCCTGTCGGCGAATCCGAGCTTCTTCGCCAGGAGGTACATGACCTCGTTGTCGTCCTTGGATTCGAAGATCGGCTTGACGATCTGCTCGCCCCATTGGATCGCGCGATTGGATGCTGTGCGCGAGCCGTTGGTTTCGTAGCTGGTTGCAATCGGCAGCAGGTACGTGCCGTTCTTGCGCTCCGAGAGCACCGCCCAGGTGGTCGGATGCGGATCGGCGACGACGAGCAGGTCCAGCTTCTCGATGCCCTTGGCCGCCTCCGACATGCGGGTCACGGTGTTGCCGCCGTGCCCCATGACGATCATCGCCTTGAGATTGTCGGCCTGGGCCACCTGTTCCTTCGGCAGCAGCGTCGCGTCGAACCACCGCGTGGAAGGAATGCCCGACGTCTCCATCATCTTCTTGTCGGCGAAGCGGGAGAGCATCCAGTCGTAGTCGACTTCCCAGACGCGGCACCAGTGCTTCCAGGCGCCTTCTGCGAGACCGTAGTACAGAGGCAGCGTCACGACATCGAGGCCGAGGTCGGTGGCGCCCTGGACGTTGGTGTGGCCGCGGAAGATGTTGGCACCGGTGCCGGGCTTGCCGACGTTGCCGGTGGCGAGCAGCGCGATGCAGAACGCGCGCACGTTTGCGGTGCCGACCGTGTGCTGGGTCGCGCCCATGCACCAAATCAGGGTCGAGGGCTTCTCGGTCGCGAACATCTTGGCGACGCGCTCGAGCTGCGCGCCCGGAACGCCGGTGACACGCTCGCATTCATCGGGCGGCCACTTCTCGGCTTCCTTGCGAATGTCGTCCATGCCGTAGACGCGTTGTTCGATGAACTCCTTGTCTTCCCAGCCGTTCTTGAAGATGTGCCACAGCATTCCGTAGATCACCGGAATATCGGT
>Ga0207648_10004701_pt1 | contig 13958 bp, 11 predicted proteins | sample KBSMisM32_FD_184310 | JGI IMG/M metagenome (GOLD analysis project Ga0207648, IMG submission 184310) | Miscanthus rhizosphere microbial communities from Kellogg Biological Station, Michigan, USA - KBS Miscanthus M3-2 (SPAdes) (version 2) | ecosystem: Host-associated > Plants > Roots >...
GCGTAGCCGTCACCGGCGAACAGGTTCTTGCCGTCCTTCCAGACCGACTGGTGCACGTGCATGCCGGAGCCGTTGTCGCCGACGATCGGCTTGGGCATGAATGTCGCGGTCTTGCCGTAGCTGTGGGCGACGTTCTGGATCACGTACTTCTGCAGCTGGACCCAGTCGGCGCGTTGCAGCAGGGTGCTGAACTTCGTGCCGAGCTCCATCTGGCCGGCGTTGGCCACTTCATGGTGATGCACTTCGCAGGGGATGCCCAGCGATTCGAGCACCAGGCACATCTCGGAGCGCATGTCCTGGAACGAGTCGACCGGCGGGGTCGGGAAGTAGCCGCCCTTCACGCTCGGGCGGTAGCCCGAATTGCCGTGCTCGTATTCGCGTCCGGTGTTCCACGACGCTTCTTCGGATTCGATCTTCGAGAAGCAGCCCGACATGTCGTTGCTCCAGCGCACGCTGTCGAACACGAAGAACTCGGGTTCCGGGCCGAAGAACGCGGTGTCGCCCAGGCCAGAGGCCTTCATGTAGGCCTCGGCGCGCTTGGCCAGCGAACGCGGATCGCGCTCGTAGGGCTTGCCATCGCCCGGCTCGACCACGTCGCAGGTCAGGATCATCGTCGGCTCTTCGAAGAACGGATCGATGTTGGCGGTGTTCGGGTCGGGCATCAGCTGCATGTCCGACGCTTCGATGCCCTTCCAGCCGGCGATCGACGAGCCGTCGAATGCATGGCCGCCAGTGAACTTGTCCTCGTCGAAATGGGACACGGGCACGGTCACGTGCTGCTCTTTGCCGCGGGTGTCGGTGAAGCGGAAGTCGACGAACTTGACTTCGTTCTCCTTCACCATCTTCATCACGTCGGCAACGGTCTTGCTGGCCATCTGGGAACTCCTGGTGGGATGCTTGTTCGAGGGAAATGGCCTGGAACCCAGGCCGAAAAATGCGCACAGGAATGTAGCAGAAACCATGCCTGCAGCCCGGTTCCGTGCCCCGCTCCGGCGCGTTGCGCGCGCCGCGATGCCGGGCAGAACGGATGAATCCGACGCCGACCGGCCAGTTCAGATTGGTGCATGGTGTTGCACCAAAGTAGAGCGTTCGCTGGCCGGCTATCGCACCAACTCGGGCCCGAGCTTGGCCCCATGCGCCTGCAGCCCGTCGAGCAGCATGCGGTAGGCCGCGTCCAGCCGGTCGGCGCGGCCCTTCACGCCGAGTTCGATGTGGCGGCCCCATTGCGGATGGTCGACGCTGGGCAGGCTGAACACCCTGACCCCCTCGAAGCCGGCCTCGATGCGCTCCATCAGCGGCGTCAATGCGGCTTCCATCGCACCGAACACGATCACCGACTTCTCCTGCGGCCCACTGGCCTGGTGCAGGTCGGCGAAACGATGGTCCAGCACCCACTCGATCATGGGCCAGGCCATCACCGGGAAGCCCGGCACGAAGAACACCGTGCCGACCGAGAACCCGGCGATCTTGTTGTAGGGGTTCGGAACGATCTGCGCGCCTTCGGGGAAGACGCCCATGTTGAGCCGGTGCGCGTTGTCGTGCCGGTCCGGCTCGTACGGCAGCCCCTGCTCGGCGGCGACGTCGCGCATGCGCTCCAGGATCAGCTCGCGCGCCTGTGGGTGCAACACCAGCGGCCGGCCGAGCGCGGCCGCGGCGCACTGGCGCGTGTGGTCGTCGGGTGTCGCACCGATGCCACCGCACGAGAACACGATGTCGCCCGACTCGAAGGCATGCTTCAGGTCGGCGGTGATGCGCGCACGGTCGTCGCCGACATAGCGCACCCAGCTCAGGCCGAGGCCGCGCGCCGCGAGCAGCTCGATGACCTTGGGCAGGTGCTTGTCGGCGCGCTTGCCCGAGAGGATCTCGTCGCCGATGATGATCAATCCGAAGTTCATGGGCACGCCCGGTCAGTGGGGAGGATGGCCGGCATCGTCGGCCGGCGGCAGCGGGATGATGCGCGCGTCGTCGATCGGCAACGCCTCGCGCGGGCCCATCGACGCCGGCACGATCTCGACCGTCTCGCGCTCGCGCCGCAGGGCCTGCAATGCCGCGAGCGCGTAGTGCGCGAACCAGAGTGCCGAGAACGCGAACACCAGCGTATAGATCCAGACCGCGACCGGCACCAGCACCGGCGCGAACACGATCGCCAGCGCGCCCGAGGCCCAGATCAGCGACGGCGCCGCGCCGAGGTAGCCGGTCAGCACGCCCATGCCGAAGAGCGCGCCGCGATGGCGCCGCACCAGGCTGCGCCGCTCGTCGCGGGTGGCGTGCTCGGCCAGCACGTCGTAGCTCATCACCCGGTAGGTCAGCCAGCCCCAGATCACCGGCGGCACGATCAGCACCAGCGGCGGCACGAACCACAGCGGGATCGACAGCAGCAACGCGATCAGCGCCGCCAGCGTCGCCCACAGCGCACCGAACATGCTGCCGAAGAACGAGCCGCCGCGCCGACGCTCCAGCAGCGGGAAGCGGCGCGTCGCGACCAGTTTCAGCATCGACGGCGTCATGAATGCCGCCACGAGCAGCAGCGACAGCACGACGATCACCGGCGTGCTCAGCGCCACGACCACCAGCGGCGCCAGCACCGCCTTCAGGTTCGACAGCCCGATGCTGTCGAGCCAGCCGATCAGCGTCGACAGGATCGCCCAGGACTCGAAGATGCCGCGCACTGCGTCGAGCGCCGGCTCCCAGAAGAAATAGCCGATGCCGAACGCAAGCCCGGCCATCAGCACCAGCGGCAGCAGCGACAGCACGATGACGCGCGGGTGCACGCAGTAGGCGACCGCGCGCCAGAACGAATCGAGCAGCAGGTTCACGCCTGCCCCCCGATGGCCCGTGGCGCCGCCGGTGCCCGCTCAGGCCAGCGCCGCGCCGCTCCCAAGCGGCCTGAGCCCCCGCTTGGCGGGTGGCGTCGGTACCCCGGCGCCGGGTGCTCCATGTCCTCAGTCATCGTCGCCGCCACCCAGCACGTTGCCGAGCAGGCTGCCGACCCCGAGGCCGCCGAGCACCGAGCCTTCTTCGCGCGAGCCGCCGCGCTGCGGCGCGGCCGCGAACACGCGCGATGCCAGGCGCGAGAACGGCAGGCTCTGCAGCCACACCGTGCCCGGCCCGGTGACCTTCGCGAGGAACAGCCCCTCGCCGCCGAACAGCGCGGTCTTGATCTTGCCAACGTACTGGATCTCGAAATTGACGTTCGGCGTCAGCGCGACGATGCAGCCGGTGTCGACCAGCAGCGTCTGGCCGGCGCGCAGCTCGCGCTTGACGACGGTGCCGCCGGCGTGCACGAAGGCCAGGCCGTCGCCGTCGAGGCGCTGCATGATGAAGCCCTCGCCGCCGAAGAAGCCGACCGAGAGCCGCTGCTGGAAGTAGATGCCGAGCGAGACGCCGCGTGCGGCGCACAGGAACGCGTCTTTCTGGCAGATCAGCGTGCCGCCGAGCTGGCGCAGGTCCATCGGCAGGATCTTGCCGGGATATGGTGCCGCGAACGCCAGCCGCAGCTTGCCCGACGACTGGTTGGTGTAGACCGTCGTGAACAGCGATTCCCCGGTGACCAGCCGCTTGCCGGCGCCGAGCAGCTTGCCCAGCAAGCCGCCACTGCCACTTTGCGAGCCGTCGCCGAACACCGTGTCCATCTGAATGCCGGCGTCCATGAACATCATGCTGCCGGCCTCGCCGACCGCCGCCTCGCCCGGGTCGAGCTCGACCTCGACGAACTGCATCTCCGAGCCCTTGATCTCAAAGTCGACCACGTCCATCGCCATCGCGCTTCCTCCGTTGTTCAGTGCGCCGTCGCATCGGCCGCCATCGTAGCGGCCCGGCGCGCCGCTCAGAGGATGAGCGGCCACCTCGGATGGCCTCTCACCCTCTCAGCGCGGCAGGTCGATGACGCGCCAGTGCGCCGCCAGCGCATGCGCGCGCAGCCGCGCGTCCGGGTCGACCGCGACCGGCTCGCCAACCGCCTGCAACAGCGGCAGGTCGTTGACCGAGTCGCTGTAGAACACCGCCCGGCCGAGCGCCGCGGCCGGCAGCCCCTGCGCCTGCAGCCAGGCACGCATCCGAGTGAGCTTGCCTTCGCGCATGTTCGGCACGCCCAGCGTCCGGCCGCTGCAGCGCGCCGCTTCGCCGACACCGTCGAACGCAACCTCGGTCGCGAGCAGATCGTCGATGCGCAGATGGCGCGCCGTCGGCTCGGTCAGCACCCGGTTCGTCGCGGTGGTCAGCACCAGCCGGTCGCCACAGGCGCGGTGCGCTTCCACGAGCGCCTGAGCCGCCGCCGGGATGCGCGCGACCACGACTTCGGCGACGAAACGCTCGCACCACGGCCGCCATTCAGCCAGGCTGCGACCGGACAGGGTCGCGACATAGAAATCGCAGAATTCCTGCGCGCCGACACTGCCTTCGCCATAGCGGCGTGCCATCTCTCGGTTGCGCGGCTCGAACTCGGCACGCTCGAGCAGGCCCGCGTCCATCAGGAATTCGCACCACAGCACATCGCTGTCGCCGCTGAGCAGCGTGTGGTCGAGGTCGAACAGCGCGAGACGCGTGCCGGGCACACTCGTTGTCATGTCAGTTGCTCCACCGCACTTCGTGTGACCCGAGATGCCTTCGCAATTCAAAGTTTCAATTCAGGGTTGCCGCAAATGCCAGGCGCGCGGCCGCGTGAAGGCCTGGATCCCCAGGGTCGAGAGCGTCAGCCCGACGCCCGAATCGCCGTGCCCCGACCACGGCAGACGCGGGCTGACGCGGTCGCAGCAGTTCCAGTAGACGGTGCCGGCGTTGACGCGCGCCAGCAGCCGGCGCGCGCGTTCCTCGTCGCGCGTGAACACCCCCGCGGTCAAGCCGTAACGCGTGTCGTTCATCAGACGCAGCGCCTCGTCGTCGCCGCCGACCTTCTGGATGCCGATCACCGGGCCGAAGCTCTCTTCGGTCATCAGCGCCATCGTGTGATCGACCTCGGTGAACACCGTCGGCTCGAACCAGTTGCCGGGGCCCGGCAGCCGCGTGCCACCGAGACGCAGGGTTGCGCCCTTGGCGGTCGCGTCGGCGACCTGCGCGTCGAGCACGTCCAGCTGCGGCGCGCGCGTGATCGCGCCGATGTAGGTGTCTTCACTGCGCGGGTCACCGCGCTTGAAGCCGCGCACGGTCTCGACGAAGGCTGCGACAAACGCATCGTGGATGCGCTCGTGCACATAAATGCGCTCGACCGAGCAGCAGCTCTGGCCCGTGTTGTACATCGCGCCATCGGCGAGCGATTCGGCCGCGGCGCGCACGTCGGCGTCGTCGGCGACATAGGTCGGGTCCTTGCCGCCGAGCTCGAGCTGCAGCTTGATGAAGCGCGACCCGACCGTCTGCGCGATCTTCGCGCCGGTGGCGTGCGAGCCCGTGAAGAACACGCCGTCGACGTCCTGCGCGAGCAGCGCCACACCGACCGCGCCGCCGCCGACCAGCGGCACGAACACGTCGTCCGGCACGCCGGCGGCGTGCAACAGACGGGCAATGTGCAGGCCAGTCAGGGTTGCGAACTCCGAGGGCTTGTACAGCACCGCGTTGCCGGCCAGCAGCGCCGGCACGAAGACGTTGCCGCCGACGAAGTACGGGTAGTTCCAGGCCGAGATGTTGACGATCACGCCGAGCGGATCGAAGCTGATCACCTCGCGCATGCCGGCGTCGTCGAGCACCTGTTGCGGCGCCAGCGTGGCCTGCGCCTCGGCGAGAAAGAAATCGATGCGCCCGAGCAGCCCGTTGACCTCGTTGCGCGCCTGGCGGATCGGCTTTCCGACCTCGGCCGTCAAGGTCGCGGCCAGCGTCTCGATCTCGGCCGCGAGCGCGGCGCGGAAGCGCTCGATCGCCTGCAGCCGCTCGGTCATCGGCCGCGCGGCCCAGGCCGGTTGCGCGCTGCGGGCGGCGCGTGCGCGCGCGGCGACGCTCTCGGGCGTCGCCTGCGGCAGCTCGGCGATCAGTTCGCCGGTCGCGGGGTTGTGGATCTGCAGCAGGGGCATGGGTACTGACACGGGCATGGGCTTCGGTTCAGGTGGCGGCCGAGCCGTCGCGGCAGGCGCGGGCGTTGGCCAGGAAGTCGTGCAGGATCGGCGCGCCGTCGAGCTGGGCATGGTCCAACGTCTCGAGCGCGAGAAACTCGGGGTGCCATTGCATGCCGAACACATAGCTCGCGCCGCGCCAGCGGATCGCCTCGACGATGCCGTCGGGCACGCCGAGCGCCTCGACGACGAGATCGCGGCCGAGGTCCTTCACGGCCTGGTGGTGGATCGAATTGATCTTGGCCTGCGCAATTCCCGGGTACAGCTGCGCGAGGCGGGTGCCGGCGACCAGGTTCACATCGTGCAGCGCACGGTCGTACATGTCGGAGTCGCGGTGCGCGATCGCCTTCGTGACCTGGGTCGGGATGTCCTGGAACAGGCTGCCACCGAGCGCGACGTTGATCAGCTGGCAGCCGCGGCAGATCCCGATCACCGGCTTGCCGGCGGCGACGAAGGCATTGAACAGGTCGATCTCGTAGCGGTCGCGCACCCGGTCGCCGGTCCAGTCGGCGTGCAGCGGCGTCTCGCCGTAGCTCTCGGGCGCGACATCCGCGCCGCCCTGCAGCACCAGGCCGTCGAGGTACTCGGCATACGACGCCAGGCTCATGTCGCCGCGCCGGATCAGGCCCTCGCTCTCGATCGCCGGGATCATCACTGCGAGCACGTCCTTCGCGAGCACCCAGTGCGCCACCGACTGCTCGAGGTAGTGCAGGGTCTTGGTGTAGACGCCGCCGAGATCGAGCACCGGCCCGATCGGGTGATGGATGCGCGCCGAGATTCCGATGATCAGAGGTCGGGGCATCAGAACGCCTCGTTGAAGAAGCGCTCGAAGTCGGCCGCGCTGCACGGGCGCGGGTTGGTCTGGTGGCAGATGTCGGCGCTCGCGATCTCGACCAGGCGCGTGAAGTGCTCGCGCTTGACGCCGACCGACGCGAGCGACGGCGCGATGCCGATCTGCTGCTTCAGGTGTGCGAGCCAGGGCAGGAAGCCGCCGGCCGAGGTCGCACCGACCACGTGGGCGAGCTCGGCGAACTTGGCCGGCTCGGTCTCGAGGTTGAAGTTCATCACCGGCTCGATCATCAGCGCGTTCGCCAGGCCGTGGTGCAGGTCGCAAACGGTGCCGAGCGCGTGCGCGCAGGAGTGCACCGCGCCCAGGTCTTTCTGGAACGCGATCGCGCCCATCATCGAACTCATCATCATGTCGGCGCGTGCGGCCAGGTTGCCCGGCTCGCGCACCGCGCTCAGCAGCGCACGCGCGGCGATGCGCGTGCCTTCGAGCGCGATGCCGTCGCACAGCGGGTGGTACGCCGGCGACAGGTAGCTCTCGATGTTGTGCGTCAGCGCGTCCATGCCGGTCGCGGCGGTGACCGCCGGCGGCAGGCCCAGTGTCAGCTCCGGGTCGGCGAACACGGCCTTCGCAAGAATCGCCGGCGCGAAGATGACGCGCTTGACATGCGTGTCTTCCTCGCTGATCACGCTGCTGCGACCAACTTCGCTGCCAGTGCCCGAGGTCGTCGGCAGCGCGATGAAGTGCGGCAGTGCCGCCGTGATCGGCCGCACCTTCGGGTGATCCCAGACATACTCCATCACGTCGCCCGAGTGGGTCGCGAGCAGGCCGACGACCTTCGCGACATCGAGCGCCGCCCCGCCGCCGACACCGACCACGCAGTCGGCCTCGTGGGCTTTGTACGCGGCGGCGCCGTTCATCACCTGCGCGCCGGTCGGGTTGCCGAACACGCCGCTGTAGACGCCGACCGCGAGACCGGCCGCTTCGAGGCTCGCCTTCAGCTCGTCGATCAGCGGCAGCGCCGCCAGGCCCTTGTCGGTGACGATCAGCGGGCGCCTGCAGCCCTGCTCGCGCAGATGCGGCCCGGCGAGCGCGCGCGCGCCCGGGCCGAAGTGGATCGTCGTCGGGAAGGAAAAGCGGGTGATCGTCATGGGGGCCTTTGCTTGCTCAGATGATCTCGAAGTAGCGCTTCAGTTCCCAGTCGGTCACGCCGTCGAGCCATTGGCGCCACTCCCATTCTCGCGTCGCCGCGAAGTGGTCGACGAAGTCGTCGCCGAACCAGTCGCGCGCGACATCCGACTGCCGGAAGATGCGCGTCGTCTCGATCAAGGTGCGCGGCGCGCGCGGGATGTTCTCTGCGCCTTCGTTGGTGCCGGTGATCGGCGGTGCGGTCAGTTTCAGGCCCTGCTCGATGCCGTGCAGCCCGGCCGCGATCACCGCAGCCATCGCGAGGTACGGGTTGACGTCGGCGCCCGGGCAGCGGGTCTCGAGGCGCGTGGCCTTCGGGCTGCCGGCGATGACGCGAAAGCTCGCGGTGCGGTTGTCCATGCCCCAGGTCGGCTTGACCGGCGCCCAGAAGCCGTCGACCAGGCGCTTGTAGCTGTTGATCGTGGGCCAGAACATCGGCGCCATCTCCATCAGAAAGCCCACCTGCCCTGCGAGGTAGCTCTCGAACAGCTTGCTCATCTTGCGCGGCGATTTCGCGTCGTAGAACAGGTTGTTATTGCCGTCGGACAGGCTCTGGTGGATGTGCCCCGAGCAGCCCGGGTACTGCTGGCTCCATTTCGCCATGAAGCTGGGCATCACGCCGAAGCGCGCGCCGATCTCCTTCGCGCCGGTCTTGAACAGGATCGCGCGGTCGGCCTGCTCGAGCGCCTCGCCGAACGCGATCGCGACCTCGTAGACGCCCGGGCCGGTCTCGGTGTGCAGGCCTTCGATCGGCACGCCGAACAGCGGCATCTCGTCCATCAGCGCCTTGAAGTACTCGCGCCGGTGGTTCATGCGCAGCAACGAATAACCGAACATCCCCGGCGTGATCGGCTCGGGGCCGACGCCTTGCTTCGCCGCCCAGGTCTGCGGCGTCTCGGCGAAGTTGAACCACTCGAACTCCATGCCGGTCATCACGGTCACGCCGAGCTTGGCGGCGCGCTTGAGCACGCGCTTCAGGGTCTGGCGCGGGCAGATCGGCGACGGGCTGCCGTCGGCCTTGACGAACTCGCCGAGGAAGAACGGCACGCCGTCGTCCCACGGCACCTTGCGGTAGGTGTCGAGATCGAGGCGCGCGAGCGCATCGGGGAAGCCGTGCTGCCAGCCGGTCAGCGTGGTGTTGTCGTAGCAGTGGTCGTTCGCGTCCCAGCCGAACACCACGTCGCAGAAGCCGAAGCCGCCGCTCGGGTGCGGCTGCGCGGCGCCGAAGAACTTGTCCTTGTGCAGGTACTTGCCGCGCAGGATGCCGTCGATATCGCTGCACGCGACCTTGACCTTGCCGGTGCCGCTGTCGCGGACCGATTTCAGCGCCGGGTGTTCCGCCCTGTCGTTCCGCTGCTTGCTCGCCATCGCATTGCCTCCGTTGGTGTCTTATGCGTTCAGGCCCAGCTCGCGCATCGCCTCGCCGATCGCCTGAACCGCCTGGCGCATCTCGTTGGCGCCGATCGCGCCGATGCAGCCGACGCGAAAGGTCTCGAGCTGGGTCAGCTTGCCCGGGTACAGGATGAAGCCGCGCCGCTTGACGGCATCGTAGAAGGACTTGAACTCGAACGCCGGGTCGGACGGCGCATGGAAGGTCACGATGATCGGCGCCTGCAGCGCCGGCGGCAGGAACGGCCTGAAGCCGAGCGCGGCCATGCCGTCGAGCAGGGCGCGGCAGTTCTCGGTGTAGCGCGCCAGCCGCGCAGGCCGGCCGCCCTCTTCATCGAACTGACGCACCGCCTCGGCCAGCGCCGCGACCACGTGCGTCGGCGGCGTGAAGCGCCACTGGCCGGTCTTCTGCATGTAGACATGCTGGTCGAACAGGTCCATCGCGAGCGAATGCGACCGCCCTTCGCAGCCGGCCAGGACCGCCTGCCGGATGAACACGAAGCCCATCCCCGGCACGCCTTCGAGGCACTTGCCGCTGGCCGCGACCAGTGCGTCGAAGGAGATCTCGCGGGCGTCGACCGGCAGCGCGCCGAACGAGCTCATCGCGTCGATGATCAGGCCCTTGCCATGGTGCGCACAGACCGCGGCGACCGCCGCCAGCGGGTTCAGCACGCCGGTGCCGGTCTCGCAGTGGATGAAGCCGACATGCGTGATGCTCGCGTCCTCGCGCAGCTTGGCGTCGAGCGCCTCGGGCGACACCGCCTGGTCTTCGGGCTGCGCCATGATGGTCGTGCGCCGGCCCATCAGCGTCGCGAGCCGGCCCAGGCGCTTGCAGTAGGCGCCGTTGTCGAGCACCAGCATGTGGCCGTCGCGCGGCACCACCGTCGCGACCGCGGCCTCGACCGCGAAGGTGCCGCTGCCCTGCAAGGGCACGACGACATGCGAACCCTCGCCGTGAACGATCGCGAGCAGCGCGCGGCGCAGCTCGGCGGTCAGCGCGACGAAGTCGGCGTCCCACGAGCCCCAGTCGCGCAGCATCGCGAGCTTGGTGCGCAAGGTCGTCGTCAGCGGGCCGGGGGTCAGCAGGATGGCGTCGCGGTCCATGGATATCTCCTGTGCGTCGGGGCTGTCAGGTCAGCGCGTCCGGCGCCACGCCTGCGTGCGCCGGTCGACCCACCAGCCGAGGGCGATGAACAGCAAGGTCACGAGCGTCGACCCCGCGGTGATCAGCACCGCGCAGGCCGCGGCGGCACCGGCCTCGCCGGCCTCGTCGAGGTTCAGGATCGCGATCGCCGCGACCTTGGTCGACGGCGAGTAGAGGAACACGACCGCCGAGATCGTCGTCATCGCGTTGATGAAGAAGTAGCGCGCGATGTCGAGCAGCGTCGGCGTGCAGATCGGCAAGGTGACGCGCCAGAAGGTCTTGAAGAACGGCACCTTCAGCGAGGCCGAGACCGATTCGAACTCGGCGTCGAGCGCCTTCAGCGCGGTCACCGCGGTCAGGTGGCCGGTCGTGTAGAAGTGAACGATGGTGCAGGCGATCAGCAAGGGCAAGGTCTGGTACAGGCCGTGCAGCGGGTTGCCGGGCAGGTTGAAGAAGAAGATGTAGCCGAGGCCCAGCACCAGCCCCGGCACCGCCATCGGCAGCATCGCGAGCAGCCGCACGACCGGGCGCAGCGCCTCCATGCCACGCGTCTTCTCGAGCATGTAGGCGCCGACGAAGACCAGCAGCGTGCCGAAGAACGCGGTGCCGGCCGCGAGCTCGAGGCTGTTGACGAACGCATCGCCGACTTCGGCGTCGACCAGCCCCATCGTGTAGTGCTTCCAGGTCGGCGCGAGGTCGTAGGGCCAGAACGATGCGAACGACGCGAACACCGCCATGCCGAGCATCGCGAGCATCAGCGCGCTGATCAGCAGGCTGTAGCCGGTCATCGCGGCGTCGAAGCCGGGCGCGGGCTTCGGACGGTAGGGCACCGCGCGGGCGGACAGCATCGCGGTCTGCTTGCGGCTGACCAGCCAGTCGACGGCGAAGGTCAGCACCGCGGGCGTCAGCAGCAGCAGCCCCACGACCGCGCCGCGCTGAAAATCCTGCTGGCCGATCACGAGCTTGAACACGTCGGTCGCGAGCATGTTGAAGTTGCCGCCGATCACCTTCGGGATGCCGAAGTCGGTCATCACCAGCGTGAATACGACGAGCGCGGCCGAGATCAACCCGTACTTCGCGCCCGGCAAGGTGATCGTGAAGAACTTGCGCCGGGTGCTGGTGCCGAGCGCATCGGCGGCCTCGTACAGCCGCGCATCGGCAAGCGACAGCGCGGTGACCAGGATCATCAGCGCATGCGGAAACACCGCGAAGCACTCGGCGACGACGACCCCGAGCGGCCCGTAGATCTCGCTGAAGCCGAGCGCCCGGATGAAGCCGCGCGCGATGCCCTGGTTGCCGAACCAGTAGATCAGCGACAACGCCGACAGCAGCGACGGCGCGAGCAGCGGGATCAGCGCGATCGTGCGGAACACGCCCTTGGCCGGCATGCGGCTGCGCGACAGCGCATAGGCGAAGCCGAAGGCCAACGGCAAGGTCACGACGGTGACCATGGCCGACACCCAGACGCTGTGCCACAGCGAGCTCAGCAGCGACGGCGACGCGAGGTAGCTCGTGAAGTTGGCGAGGCCGACGAACGCGCCTGCGCTGTCCTGCAGCGCCTTGACGAGGATGCTGGCCAGCGGCAGCGCCAGGAACACCACCAGTGCCAGCACGATCGCCAGCAGCGTCGCGTGCGCGATGCGGTCGCTCCAGTGGGCGCGCTGGCGCAGCGCGGCGGTCGTGGTCAGAGGCAGGACGGCGGACATGCGGGCGGGCCTGCCGGCCGGTCAGAAGACGCGAAGGCGGTCGCTGCGCAAGGCCATTTCGAGGCGCGCGCCGACCCGCACGCCGAGGTCGTGCATCTGGTTCAACGAGAAGGAGACGAGCAGCGGCTGGCCGTCGAGCTCGTCGATGCGCATCTGCGCGAGGCAGGAGCCGCCGAGAAACTCGACATGGCTGACCTCGCCCCAGACGCGATTGGCGACGCCATCGAGCGCACCCTCGGCGATGCGGTCCTCCGGTCGGAGGTAGACATGCACCGCCGCACCCTCGGCGTGGCCGTCGCAGTGGGCCGCGCCCTGCAGATCGAGCCGCCCGACGCGAAAGCGCCCGTGGCCGAGCGCACGCGCCGGCAACACGTTGACCTTGCCGACGAACTCGGCGACGAACGCAGTGGCCGGGCGCTCGTAGATGTCTTGCGGCGTGCCGACCTGCTCGATTGCGCCCTGGTTCATCACGACGATGCGGTCGGCGACAGACAGCGCCTCTTCCTGGTCGTGCGTGACCATGATCGTCGTCACGCCGAGCTTGCGCTGCAGCGAACGGATCTCGGCACGCAGGTGCACACGCACGATGGCGTCGAGCGCCGACAGCGGCTCGTCGAGCAGCAGCAGCCCCGGCTCGGTGGCCAGCGCACGCGCCAGCGCGATCCGCTGCTGCTGGCCGCCCGACAGCTGTGCCGGAAACTTCGGCCCGCTTCCCGGCAGGCCGACGAGCGTGAGCAGCTCGTCGACGCGCCGCGCGATCTGCGCTCGCGGCTGGCGCCGGTTCACCAGGCCGTAGGCGACGTTGTCGGCAATGCTGAGGTTCGGGAACAGCGCATACGACTGGAACACGATGCCATAGTCGCGCTGCGCCGGCGGCAGCACCGAGATGTCGCGTCCGGCCTGCAGGATGCGGCCCGCCGTCTGCGTCTCGAGCCCGGCGATGATGCGCAGCAGGGTCGTCTTGCCGCAGCCCGACGGCCCGAGGAAGCAGACGAACTCGCCCTTGTCGATCGCGAGGTCGATGTCGCGCAACGCCTGGAACGAGCCGAAGCTCTTGCGCACGCCTTCCAGGCGCAATTGCGTCATGGCCGTTCCCGGCAGGTGAAGACACCGGCCGCTCGCCGCGTCGCTCTCGCACGGCACCAACGCGGCCGGGCGCTCGGCCTGCCTGACATCGGCCTCACTTCTTCGGTTCGCTCTTCGCGTCGTAGCGCCGCGTCCACTCGGCGAGCACACGTTCGCGGTTCTTCGCGGTCGTCGCGAAATCCATCTTGACGAGGCGCGCCTCGTAGTCGGCCGGCACGTTCTTCAGCGGCTCGGCCACGCCCGGATGCGCGGTGATCGCGAAGTTCTTGCCGTACAGCAGCATCGCGTCCTTGCTCGAGGCCCAGTCGGCGAGCTTCTTCGCGGCGTCGAGCTTCTTGGTGCCGGCATGGATCGCGAAGGCTTCGAGGTCCCAGCCCAGGCCTTCCTTCGGGAACACCAGGTCGATCGGCGCGCCCTTGGCCTTGTTGGTGTTGCCGCGGTACTCGAACGAGATGCCGAGCACGTATTCGCCGGTGGCCGCCATGTTGCAGGGCTTCGAGCCGGAGTGGGTGTACTGCGCGATGTTCTCGTGCAGCGCGTCCATGTACTTCCAGCCACCGCCCTTGCCGTTGTCGTCGCCCCAGAGCGTGAGCCAGGCGCTGACGTCGAAGAAACCGGTG
>Ga0207648_10004704_pt1 | contig 13956 bp, 7 predicted proteins | sample KBSMisM32_FD_184310 | JGI IMG/M metagenome (GOLD analysis project Ga0207648, IMG submission 184310) | Miscanthus rhizosphere microbial communities from Kellogg Biological Station, Michigan, USA - KBS Miscanthus M3-2 (SPAdes) (version 2) | ecosystem: Host-associated > Plants > Roots > Rhizosphere...
GCCCGAGCCACATCCGCCCGTCCGCGCCGCGCGTCACGCCCATCACGTTGTCGTCGTCGGGGCCCGGCCGGACGGGGATGACGCGAATGGCGCCATCCGCCGATCGCCGGACGAGGCCGTACTTGGTCCCGATCCACAACGTGCCGGCGCGATCCCGCGCGAACGACCAGATCGAGACCTGGATGTCGGAGCGCTGCGGCACGTGGAGCGGGACCTCTCTGAAGCCGCCGGACTCGCGATGGGCGGGATCCCACGCGGGGAGGGCGAAGAGCCCGCCGTCGGTGCCGGCCCACAGCGTGCCCGCGGGATCGCGCAACAGCACGTTGACGCGGTTGCTCACCGGCCCGGTGCCGACCGGGACGCGCGTGAACCGCGCGACGCCGGTGCGCGTCGCGGTCGCGGGCACGCGCGGATCGAAGCGGAACACGCCGTCGCTGTTGGTCGCGATCCAGTAGGTGCCGTCGCCCGCTTCGACGATGTCGTTGATCGAGGGGGCGAGCAGGCCGTCCTCGAGCTGATAGTTCACGAACTGGCTGCCGTCGAACCGGCTCAAGCCGTCCGCGGTGCAGAACCACAAGAACCCGCGCGAATCCTGGACGATGTGCTTGATGCGGTTGTGCGCGAGGCCGTTCTCGACGGTATAGACCTTGACCGGAAGCTGCTCGCCCGCGGCCGCCGGCGGGAAGACAAGCCACAGCAGCATCGCCACCGAGGCGATGAGGGGCGCAGATCGGGCGGCGCGACGGCACATGGGTGTGACCGGGGCCGAGATGATACCGCATGAGCATGCGGTGGCGGCCCCGCAAAAGCGCCTCGCCACTACTTGCGCGCGCGGGGCGCGCCGCGCGCCGATGCTTCAGACTCCTGCCCGCGAATGAGCGCTGCCCGGGCGCACGAATTCACGGCGTCCAGCGGTCAGGGCATGAAGCCCTGACCCACACTCGCGGCAGTTGCGTAGAAGGAGTCAGCAATGCGGTTCAGGGTTCGATCGATCGGCGTGCTTCTCGTGATGGCCTCATGCCTCCCGGTGTTCAACGCGACCGTCCGCGGCGACGGCGACAACCGTGTCGAGTTCAGCCTGACTGACGATCCGGGCACGTGGTACCGGAGCGCCGGCGGGGCGATCGCCGGCACCAACTCGCTGGCGGTGGCGACGCCGGGGGTCGAAGTGAAGTTCAGCGGCCACTCGCACACCGTGCACACGATGACGAGCCTGATCTTCCCGAGCAACGCCGTCGGCCTGCCGTTCGACACCGGCGCGCAGAAGGGCAGCGCCTCGCTGGTGCTGCGCACGCCGGGGCTCTACGTGTTCGCGTGCAAGATCCACCCCTACATGATGGGCGCGGTGATCGTGGACGACCCGGCGACGAAGGGCCTGGACCTGGGCGAGAACATCTCGCTGGTCACCGGCGTCACCGTGCCGACGAGCAGCGACCTGGCGACGCGGCTGCTGCGCACCTTCTTCATCATCACCAATCCCGGCAACTGGCAGGACTTCACCAAGGCGTCGCCGTGGCACATCACCTACCCGAGCGTCGACGTGCGGATCACCGGCGGCGCGGTGGTGAACCTGGCCGCTGTGCTGAGCGCGCGCTACGGCAACGACAAGACGCTGCCGCCGCTCTTCAACCCGGCGACGCCCGGCGTCGGCGAGGTGTGGGTCGACACGCAGTTCGAGCGGACGGCCGGCAAGGAAAAGCCGGGGACGGCGTCGCGGCTCGATGCCGATACGTGGCAGGTGACGCGCAAGGTGGCGCTGCCGCAGATCAACATGAACAACCCGCACAACATGTGGACCGATCGCAGCCAGTCGCTCATCTACCAGACGGAGTGGTTCGACAGCAAGCTGACGGTGTTCGAGCGTGAGAGCGGCAAGCTGCTGCGGCAGCTCTCGGTCGGCGAAGCGCCGTCGCACGTGATGACGCGCACCGACACCGACGAAGTGCACGTCGCGCTGAACGGCGAAGAGGACGCCCGCGCCGTCGTCGAGCTCTCGCCGCTGGCGACCAGCGTCGAGCGCCGCATCGACATCGGCCGCGGCAACCCGCACGCGCACTGGATGAGCCACGACGGCAAGATGATGGTCACGCCGAACGTCTTCTCGGGCGACAGCTCGATCTTCGACTTCACCACCAACAAGGCGGCGATCGTCCCCGCCGGCGCCCTGGCGATCGCCACCGGCATGATGCCCGATTCGAGCAAGTACTACGTCGCCAACTTCCTCGACAGCACGATCACGGTGATCGAGACGAAGACCGCGAAGGTGCTCAAGACGATCAACCTGCTGCAGAACTACGACCCGATCGGCGGCGCGATCACCGGTCCGGTCGGCGGGCTGCCGATCCAGACGCCGGTGAGCCCGGACGGCCGTTACATGGTGACCGCCAACACGCTGACCGCGACGATCCTGATCACCGACACGAAGACCGACCAGCTGGTGGCGATGCTGCCCGGGGAGGCCGGCACGCACGGCGTGCAGTTCGGCGCGAAGAAGGGGGGCGGCTACTACGCCTACGTCGCCAACAAGTTCGCCAACGTGTTGACGATCGTCGACGCCGATCCGAACAACGACGGCAACTTCAGCGACGCGACGATTGCCGGGCGCGTGCTGCTGACCGCGAACGCGGCCACCGCGAGCGACGACGCCGTCGTGCAGTATCCGGGCATGGGCGGCCAGGGCGTGCTGGCGATTCCCGTCCCCTACAACGGCTGGGTGCAGCAGCTGCCGCAGTCGTGGAAGGCCCTGCTGACGCCGAAGCAGATCAACCCGATCGGCCAGTGAGGATCCGGCCGGCCCGCCCTGGCGGCGGGCCGGCATCCCACTTGCAGCCGAGGTCGTGCCCTGCGAGGGTTCACGACGGCCGAGGTAGGACACGTGGGCCTCCCCGACCCGCATTACGTTGCTCCGGCGGCGCCGTCACCGGCGCCGGTGTCCATCTGGGTGACCCCGCGGGTGTTGCACATCCGGGCGATCCTCGTGCTCGGTGTGACGGCTTTCGCGACGGTCGGGGCGGCGGTGGCCTTCATCGGCGCCGTCACCGGCGCGGACTACATGCTGGGCTTCAAGCGCCTGCTGGATCTGAACGGCGAGCGCAACCTTCCCACCTGGTTTTCCAGCGGCATTCTCCTGGCGGCGGCCGCCCTGCTCGGCGGACTCGCGGCGGACACGGAGCGCCCGCATCGCCGCGCCTGGGTCTTCCTCTCGATCGTCTTCGTCTACCTGTCGCTCGACGAAGCGGCCAGCATCCACGAGATGTCGAACGCGCCGCTGCGCGCGCTGCTGCACGCCGGTCCGGCGCTCTACTTCCCGTGGATCATCGGCGGCCTCGCCCTGGCCGGGATCGTGCTCGCGGTCGAGTGGCGGATGCTGCGCGCGCTGCCGCGGAGGACGGCCATCGCCTTCGTCGCGTCGGGCGCGGTCTACGTCGCCGGCGCCGTCGGCTTCGAGGAGCTCGCCGCACCGCTCTACGCGCGGCACGCGCACCCCGTCGTGCAGGCGGCGCTGCTCGTGGCCGAGGAATCGCTCGAGATGATCGGCGTTGCGCTCTTCATCGTCGCGCTCGCGCGCTATTGGACGATCGATCGCACGGCGCTGACCTTCGACTTCGCCGAGGCGTCGCCGCGCACCGCGCGCTCGAGCGTCGTGTCGCTGCCGCCGCGGACCGTCCTGCGCGCGCTGCTCGTCGCCGCCGCTGCGCTCGCCGCGGTCAACCTGACGCTGCAGTCGATCCACTTCCTGACGCCGCTGCACATGCCGCGGCTGGTGCGGCTGTTCGATCTCGCGCGCGAGGGGAACGTGCCGACGTGGGTGCAGTCCTACACGCTGCTCGGCTGCGGCGCCCTGGCGGCCCTGGTCGCGTTCGCCGAGTGGCAACACCGCTCCCCGTTCCGCGTGCACTGGGCGCTGACCGCGCTGTTCTGCGTCTACCTCTCCGCCGACGAGGCGGCGTCGATCCACGAGATGGCGGTGCGGCCGCTGCGCTCGGCTTTCCACACCGGCGGCCTCCTCTACTATCCGTGGATCGTCGTCGGCGCGGCGGCCGCGCTCGCCGTCGCGGTCGCGTCGCACCGCTTCATCCGGTCGCTGCCGCCGCGCACGCGGCGCACCGTCATCATCGCGGCGGTGGTCTACGTCACCGGCGCCCTGGGCGTCGAGGCGCTCGGCGGCATGTACGCCGAGACGCACGGACAGCGGAATCTGACGTACGGGCTTATCACCACCGTCGAAGAGACCCTCGAGATGGCCGGTATGTCAATCGCCGCATTCGCCCTGTTGGAATACCTGCGGGATCACATTGGCCGCATTCGACTGAGCATCGCGGCATAGCCCGCCGCCGCCGATCGACCTTGCGGCGTGTGCGCGGCGAAGACGATTCACGCGGAGCGCCCTTCGCTGATCCGCAGAGACGACGGAGGCCGCTGAGAGAAGGGCCGTTTGTCGCTGTTCGCGGCGCCACGAACAGCGGTGGACGGCCGTCTGTTTTCAATTGTCTTCGCCTCGCGTGGAGCCGCCAGCGCTCCTCGGGGACGCTATCCGTAATCCGTGTTTATCCGTGTTCATCCGTGGCCTGCCTTCTTCTTCCGTCCCTGTGATTCTCCGATTCTCGAACCTCGAACCTCGAACCTCGAACCTCGAACCTCGAACCTCGAACCTCGAACCTCGAACCTCGGACCTCGGACCTCGGACCTCGAACCTCGAACCTCGAACCTCGGACCTCGGACCTCGGACCTCGGACCTCGGACCTCGGACCTCGAGCCTCGACCAGCGGTAAGATGGCGCCGTGGCGACCATGGCGTCTCGCGGCCTGGCGCGCTGGGTGGCGGATCTCGGGGCCGACGTCCGCTACGGCTGGCGCGGTCTGCTGCGCTCGCCCGCGTTCCTCGCGGTCGCGATTCTGTCGCTGGCGCTCGGCATCGGCGCCAACACCGCCATCTTCAGCCTGATCGACGCGGTGATGCTGCGCACGCTTCCCGTGCGCGACCCGCAACAGCTCGTCGAGCTGCTGTCGCACTATCCCGGCGATCCGCGCATGAACGTGTTCGGCTGGAAGCATTACCTCGCCTTCCGAGAGCGCAACGACGTGTTCTCCGCGCTCGTGGCTACCGCGCCGTCACGATCGGCATTCCAGGTGAGCCGCGACGGATCCCCCGCCGAAGCGGTCTACGGCGAATTCGTGGTCGGCGATTTCTTCACCGCGCTCGGCCTGACGCCGGCGGCCGGCCGCCTGATTGCCGTCGAAGACGACCAGCCGGATCGTTCCGCGGTCGCCGTCATCAGCTGGCCGTACTGGAAGAGCCGGTTCAATCTCGATCCCGCCGTCGTCGGCCGCACGATCGCCGTCGACGGTGCGCCGCTCACCGTCGTTGGCGTCGCGCCGCGCCGCTTCGAAGGGCTGCAGACCGGGTTTCGCACCGACATCTGGATGCCCATCGCCGAGGCCGCCGCGATGCTGCCGGGCCAGCCGCAGGCGCGCGAGCCGCTCGTCGCCGTCATCGGCCGCCTGAAGGACGGCGTATCACTCGAACAGGCGCGCGCGCAGATGCGCGTCCTGGACCGCACGCGCCTCGAGGAGATGGCCAGGGGCAATCCGGGCTGGCGCCAGGCCACGCTCGACGTCGAGCCTGCCGGCGCCGGATCGTCGGGACTGCGCGATCTCTTCGGGCGCCAGCTCCTCGTCCTCATGGCCATCGTCGCGCTGATGCTGGCGATCAGTTGCACCAACATCGCGAGCCTGCTGCTGGCGCGCGCCACCGTGCGCGAACCGGAGATGGCGGTGCGACTCTCACTCGGCGCGACGCGGTGGCGGCTCGTACGGCTCGTCCTGACCGAAGCGGCGATCCTGTCGGCGGTCGCGATTCCGCCTGCCGTATGGCTGGCCTATGCGGGCGCGCGCGGGTTGGCGCGAGCGGCGGCGGCAATCAGAATCGTCGGGGCGCGCCAATTCGAGATCCCGGTGCAGATCGACGCGCGCGTGCTGATCTTCACGGCGGCGATCGCCGCGCTCACGGCGCTGCTGTTCGGTCTCGCGCCGGCGCGCCAGGCGTTCCACGTCGGGCCGGGTGCGTCCCTGCGCGACAGGGCGGCCCGCAGCGATCCACGATCGCGCCGCGTGCTCGGCAAGAGCCTCGTCATGGCGCAGGTGGCGCTGTCGCTGGTGGCCCTCACCGGCGGCTCGCTGTTCATCCAGCACCTCTCGAACCTGCGCGACGTCGATACCGGTTTCCGCCGCGAGTCGGTGCTGCTGGTGACGCTCGACCCGCGCGGCGGCGGCCTGAACCGTACGCAGCTCACGGCGCTCTACCGCCAGCTGCTCGAGCGGTTCAACGCCATCCCGGGCGTGCAGTCCGCAACGCTGAGCGGCATGACGCCCATTTCGGGCGGAGCCGCGAGCCGCTTCGTCAGGGTGGACGGCTTTACGGAGCGGCCCGAGGATCGGCGCTACGTCTCGCTCAACATGATCGCGCCGAGGTATTTCGAGACGCTCGGCACGCCGCTCGTCGCCGGCCGCGATTTCAGTGTCGATGACGCGACGGGCCCACGTGTAGCGATCGTGAACCAGGCGTTCGCGCGCTACTACTTCGCGAATGGCAGCCCGCTTGGAAAACACGTGACGATCGACTGGGACGACAGGCCGTACGAGATCGTCGGCATCTCCGCCGACGCCAAGTACGCCGACCTGCACCAGCCGGCGCCGCGGACGGTCTACATCCACACCTTCCAGGACGGCCGCGTCGGGTCGGTGTTTTCGCTGCGTACCTCTGGATCGCCCGGCGCCGTGGCCGCCGATGCGCGCCGCGCGGTGGACGACGTCGTCAAGACGGTTCGCGTCGCCGGCGTGACGACGCTCGCCGATCAGGTCGATGCGTCGCTCGTGCCGGAGCGGCTGGTGGCGGCACTGTCAGGACTGTTCGGGGCGATCGGGGTCGCGCTGGCGGCGGTGGGCCTCTACGGGCTGCTCGCTTACACCATCGCGCGCCGCACGCGAGAAATCGGGATCCGCATGGCACTCGGCGCCACGCCGCGCGGCGTCGTAAGGATGGTGCTCGGCGACGCGGGCATGCTCATCGCCGGCGGCCTGGTAATCGGCACGCCGCTCGCGATCTGGGGACGCCGGGTTGCGGCCGGCATGGTGCCCGGGCTCCGGGTCGAGGCACTGCCGCTTGTCGCTACGGCCGCGGCAGTCATGGTTGCCGCCGGCCTGCTCGCGGCCTGGCTGCCGGCGCGGCACGCGGCGCGTGTCCAGCCGCTCGAAGCGCTCCGTCGCGAGTAGGTCAACATGGTGCGCCGGTCTGCCCTGGTGGTCGTGCTCGCGCTCATCGCATCGGCGGCGATCGCGGCGCGCCAGCCCCGGTTCTCGTCCGGGACGCTCGGCGTCCACGTCGACGTCCTCGTGATGAAGGGCAACACCTACGTCGGCGGCCTGACCGCGGCGGACTTCGAGCTGCGCGACAACGGCGTGCTGCAGAAGGTGGACGTGATCGATCCGGCCGACGTGCCGATCAATGCCGTGCTCGCCTTCGACATGAGCGGCAGCACCGTCGGCCGGAAACTGGCCGACCTCATCTCTGCAAGCCGCACGCTGCTCGACGGGCTCAAGCCCGCGGATCGCGCCGCGCTGACCACGTTCAACCATGCCGTGACGCCGCGGGTCCCGCTGACCGGCGATCTCGGGAAGATCGCCTCGACGCTTCGCGAGATCGATCCCGAGGGAAACACCGCGGTGCTCGACGGCATCTACGCCGCGCTGATGACGACGCAGGCGGAGCCCGGACGATCGCTGGTGGTCGTGTGCAGCGACGGCAGGGACACGGCGAGCTGGCTCGATCCCGACGAGGTCGTCGAGAGCGCGAAGCGCTCGAACGCAGTCGTCTACGCGGTCGCGGCCGGCCGCGCGCGCCGCTGGGAAGCGCTGAAGGATGTCACGGACGCCACCGGCGGGCACACGATCGAGATCGAGTCGAGCCGGGATCTCGCGGCGCAGTTCCGCAAGATCCTCGACGACTTCCGCAGCCGCTACATCCTCACGTTCGTGCCGACCGGGGTCGCCGAAAGCGGCTTCCATCGGCTCGAGGTCCGCGTCAAGCGAAGCGGCGTCTCGGTGAAGTCGCGTCCCGGCTACATCGGCAAGGGCCCGGGGAAACCATGAGGCGTGCGTCGATCCTCTTCGTATTCGCGGTGGCGATTGCCGTCTCCCCCTGGCTCGAGGCCACCCAGATTACCGAGGCGACCGTGGAGGCGTTCGAGCGGTGGACCGGCGCCGTCCAGCGTCACGTTCCCGGACGCGCCGACGACGAGCTGTCGGTGGCGGCGGAGCTGACCTTCGAGCAGCGAGTCCTGCTGGACGAAGGGATGTCCTTCTTCCTCAGCGCCCTCAGGAAACGAAGTCCACGCGCGACGACCGATGCGACGAGACGGCTGCTGTCGCTCGCGAAGGCGGCCGCGGGCGACAATCCCAACCTCTTCCTGAAGCGCGCCGCCGTGCTGCACGCCGACGCGGCCATGATCAGGGCTCCGCGGGCGCTCGACGTGACCGAGCTCGCGCCCGAGGAGCGCGGCGGCACGGGATCGCCGATCTTTCCCAAAGGCGTCCTCGTCCTCGACGACGACGGCGAGTCGAGAGGACACAAGATGCGGGACTGGCACTGGGTGTTCGCGCGCAGCCTGATCGATCTGCTGTCGCCGCGAGACGCGCATCTGCCGTTCATCGCGGCCTGGTATCACGCCACGACGGCGCAGATGTTCCGCGACGGCGCCTACGGCGAGGCCACCTTCCAGCTCGAACATGCGTACCCGATCCTGCCCGACAATGCCGCCGTGCTCTACGACATCGCCTGCCTGTCGGAAGTGGACGGCCTGCCGATCTTTCAGCAGACGCTGTCGGACGAGGAGCTGGAGGGCATGCGAAGACGGCTGGCGCCGTCCACAGGCAAGATGATCACGAACGGAAGGGGCTTCGTGACCATCGCGGCTCTTGCCGCCGTTCCGCCGGTGGAGGTCGCCAACGCGGACGCCGAGCGATACTTCCGCCGCGCGCTGCAGATCGATCCGTCGCTGACCGAGGCGCACGTCAGACTGGCGCGATTGCTGACCGTTCGCGGACGGCACGCCGAGGCCCTGACCGAGGCCGGCGCGGCGCTCGCCGCGAAGCCGGACCCCGTGGTGGAGTTCCTGGCGCACATGTTCGCCGCTCGCGCGACGCGTGCGCTCGGACGTCTCGAGGACGCCGCCGATCATTACGCGAAGGCGCGCGCGCTCTTTCCCGGCGCGCAGTCGGCGGCGATCGGCGCCAGCCAGGTGGCGCTGCTCCGCGCCGACGTGAGCGGCGCGACGACGGCGATTCGCCAGCTCGGAGGTCGCGGCAGCAAGCCCGATCTCGAGAGCGATCCGTGGTGGGGATACCGCCTGGCCAGCGGCCGGACGTCGAACGCGCTGCTCGACGCGATGTGGAAGATGGTCGCCCAGGGCGAGTGATTACCCTCCGGTCCCTCGCTTCTTCAGCTCGCGGCGCTGCAGGTACTCTCCCTGAATCAGCAGGTAGGTGACGTAGTACTTGTAGATGTTGCTGACATACGTGACGGTCTCGCGGCCGATGCGCTCGCTGGCAACGCGTTCGACGTTGTTGAACCACACGTTCGGATCGAGGCCGCGCTCGCCGGCCTCGCGGCGCAGCTGGCGGACGCGCGCCGGCCCCGCGTTGTAGGCCGCAAAGGCAAACAGCACCTTGTTGAGATCGTCCATCGGCTCGTTCACGTAGTAGCGGTCGACGATGCGGCGGATGAACTTGACACCGGCGTGCACGTTGGCGTCGACGCGCCCGATGTCGCCGACGTTCAGCTCCCGGCCGGTGGCCGGCATCACCTGCATCACGCCGATCGCGCCGACGTGGCTGCGCGCGTTCTGATCGAGGCGCGACTCCTGGTAGCCCTGCGCCGCCATCAGCATCCAGTCCATGTTGTACTGCGCGCCGTACTTGCGGAAGAGCGCGACCAGCGTCGTAAACCGCCGCCGTGCCTCATCGGCGGCTGCGCCGCGCACGTACTGGGTGTTCAGCAGGTAGCGCCGGAAGATCATGCGTGCGGTCAGTGAATCTCGGCCGTTCGCCGCAAGGAATCCGTTGAGCGCGCGGGCCAGCGCCGGGCTGTCCTTGCGGATCGCCCACGCGATCTCTCCGCCGGTCCGCAGCGCCACCCCCGGGTAGAGCTTCAGCGCCGGCCACACGCGCTGCCAGAACCACGCCTTGTGATTGTCGACGACGAGGATGTCGACGAGCCCCGCGTTGGCCATCTCCATCAGGTCTTCGTCTTCGAGTTCTTCGGGAGCGGGTGTCAGCGTCGCCGGCGGCTTGGCTTCGGCCGTCAGCCGCGCGTTCAGCTTCAGCAGGCTCTGGTAGTAGCTGCTGGATTCCCTGACGAAGACATTTCTGCCCGACAGATCGTCGACCGCCGCGATCGGCGCGGCGCGCGGACCGGTGACGACGATTTCGTCCACGCCGGATATCCACGGATCGAGGAAGTCGACCTGCGCCCGGCGTTCCGGCGTGACCGTCAGGTCGGCCATCACGACGTCCCCCCGGCCGGCGAGAAGCGCCGGGATCAGCTCGCTGCGCGAGAGCGGCACGAACTGGACGTGGATCGGCAGTTCGCCGGTGGCCAGGGGCTTGTTGAGGGCGTCTTCGAGCAGCTTCCCCTGGTCGTAGGCCGTGCCGCGCGGCGTGCCGCGGTCGATGAAGTACTGCGTGCGGCTATAGGCGGTGAGCACCCGGACCATCCGCCGCTCGACCATCCCCGGCAGGTCACCCGTCCACGGCTTCGTCACTTCGTGCAGCGGCAGCCCCAGGCGCCCCTTGTCCACCGGCGCCTGTGCGCCGGCCGCGATCTCCAGGGAGATCGATGCCGCGACGATCGCGCAGAGTCGCTTCATGTCGCTTCCCGATTAGCGGACACGATACACCCGCCAGGCCTCAATGACGTGCCGGGATGCTAAGATCCCGCCCCTCGGAGGAGAGGCCCATGACGCTCACGCGACCGCGGATCGTCGTCACTGTGGCGCTGCTGATCGCCGGCGCGCGGATCGCGCACGTGCAGCAGATCCCGCAGCCGGCAGCCGAGCGCGCGGCGCGCGCGGAAAAGTCGGAGAGCTACTCGCCGCTCGGCTTCGAGGATCTGCGCGCCTACGAACAGGCCTACCCGGGCGTGCCGGGCAGCGCCGCGGTGGTCCGCGCGTCGACGGGGCGCTACTGGGTGTTCCGCGGCATCGCCTACCGCGGCAGCGTGGCGCAGGGGGCGGTGTGGAACAGCCTCGGCCCGCTGAGCATGGGCGACGGCGGCGCGAGCGGCACCGGCAACTTCTCCGGGCGCGTCGCCGCCCTGGCGATCTCGCCGGCGTGCGAGGTCGAAGGACCGTGCCGGATGTGGGTGGGCGCCGCCGGCGGCGGCGTGTGGCGCAGCGACGACGCGATGAACACCGCCGACCCCGGCTGGCGCTGGATCGGGCAGGGGCTCGCCACCAACAGTATCGGCAGCCTGACCGTCGATCCCAACGACGCGAGCGGCAACACGATCTATGTCGGCACCGGCGAGACGAACTCGCCGCAGAACTCGGCCGCCGGCACCGGCGTGTATCGTTCGACCGACGGCGGCGATGGGTGGTCGCGCCTCTCGACCAACATCGTCGATCCCGCCGTTTCCCCCGCGGCCATCGACTTCACGTCGACACGCGGCGTCAGCTCGATCGCGATCGAGCCGGGCAACCCGCAGGTGGTCTACGTCGCGACGACGACCGCGATGCTCGGCATGACCGCCGTGCGCGGCGGGCAGAGCCAGATCACGGGTGTGCCGCAGCCGCGCGTCGGCCTCTACAAGACGACCAACGGCGGATCGTCGTGGACGCTCGTCTGGACGCCGCCGCTCGATCCGGTGATTCCCGGCAACCCGAATGCGGCGCTGGGATCGGGCGACACGATGATCGGCGTGCGGAGGGTCGTGGTCGATCCGCGCACGCCGCAGATCGTCTACGCAACCGCGTGGAACAACGCGATTCACCGATCCGCGCCGTCGCTCGAGGGCGGGGACGCGTCGTTCAAGCCGGTGTTCGCGATCGTCGGCCTGCAGCGCTTCCAGGATCTCGCGATGTTCGATCTCACCGTGTCGAAGGGGCACACCCGGATCTACGCCTACAACGGCACGCTGGCGACGAACACGCAGGGGCTCTACCGCCTCGACAACGCCGACGTGCCGGCGTCCACGCTGGTCACCGGCGCCGGGACGGCTCTCGCGAACACCGATCGCTGGCTCGCGCTCTCGTCGAACGACACCTCCGCTGCCGGCTCGACCAGCCGCGCGATCTGCGGCAGCCAGTGCTTCTACGACCTCGTCGTTGCGGTGCCGAAGAACCAGCCCGACACGGTGGTGGTCGGCGGCGTCGCCACGCCGGCCTTCGGCGAGTCGACGATTCGCTCGACCAACGCCGGCCAGAGCTTTCTCGCCTTCTCGAGCGACGCGCAGGATCCGCAGAACTCCGCCCACGTCGACGTGCGCGCCGTCGTCTTTCACCCGAAGAACCCGAACATCGCCTTCGTCGGCTCCGATGGCGGCGTGGTGCGCAACGACGGCACGTTCACCAGCATCGCCAACCGCTGCCAGCAGCTGACCAACAACGCGCCGCAGTGCTCGACGATGTTCTCGTCGGTGCCGGTGCGGCTGTTCTTCCTCAACCGCGGCCTGCAGACGACGCAGTTCTACAACATCGCCGTCGATCCGCGCGCGCCGCTGCAGCGGCTGCTCGGCGGCCTCCAGGACAACGGCACGGTGTGGCAGGACGGCACGGGCGGCAACAACGTCTGGAAGAGCGTGTTCCCCTTCGGCGACGGCACGTCCGCGTCCGGCTTCCATCCGTCGCGCGCGGGCGTGCTCTTCGCGAGCTTCCAGAGCAACCGCTTCTTCACCAACTTCGGCAACGGCGACGTGACGCGCTGGGTGCGCACCGACGATCCGATCCGCGCCGCCAACGAGCGCGCGACGATCACGTCGTCGACGGGACGGCAGTTCCTCTCGTTCGACGAGGTGAATCCCGACACGCAGTTCACCGGCTTCCAGCACGTCTGGCGCACCAAGAACAACGGCGGCAACCAGGCGCAGCTCGAGGCGAGCTGCCGCTTCATCGGCGGCTCGGGCGCGGCGTCGTGCGGCGACTGGGTGCCGCTCGGGATCGGCTTCCCCTTCCCGCCTGGCACCAACGCCGACTCCCCGCAGCGCAGCCCCGGCGATCTCACGGGTCAGGCGTTCGGCGGCGATCGGGGCGGCGGCATCATCGTGGCCGCCGAGCGCTCGCCGCTCGACGGCGGCACGCTGTGGGCGGCGACCAGCTTCGGCCGCCTGTTCGTGTCGAAGAACGCGGACGCCGACGGTCCGGCGGTCGTCTTCACGCGCATCGACACGCCGGTCCTGCCCAACCGCTTCGTCACGCGCATCGTCCCGGACCGCACGAACGCCAACGCGGCGTTCATCTCGTACACCGGCTTCAACGCGCTGACCCCGTCGACACCGGGACACATCTTCCGCGTCGTCTTCAATCCTTCGACGCGGATCGCCGCGTTCACGTCGCTGGACGCCGACCTCGGCGATCTCCCGGTCAACACGCTCGCCGTGGACAGCGCACGCGGCGACGTCTACGCCGGCACCGACTTCGGGCCGATCGTCCTCCGCAACGGATCGTCCTCGTGGCAGCTCGCCGGTATCGGGTTTCCGGAGGCGGTGATGGTGGACATGGAGTTCGTGCCGTCGGAGCGGGTGCTCATCGCCGCCACCCATGGGTTGGGGATCTACTATTTGCGGCTCGAGTGATCCCCGGGGATTGCTGCTTGCCGGTCATCGCGGTATCAGCAGAGGACTCTCGTGATTGGTTGAGCAGGAGAACGGATTCATGAGATTGGTCGCCGGGATGGCGCTGTGCGCGTG
>Ga0207648_10004705_pt1 | contig 13955 bp, 11 predicted proteins | sample KBSMisM32_FD_184310 | JGI IMG/M metagenome (GOLD analysis project Ga0207648, IMG submission 184310) | Miscanthus rhizosphere microbial communities from Kellogg Biological Station, Michigan, USA - KBS Miscanthus M3-2 (SPAdes) (version 2) | ecosystem: Host-associated > Plants > Roots >...
TCGCCTCGGGACGGCCGGCGCCGCGGTACGGGCCGGTTGGCGTGGTGTTCGTCAGCACGGCGCGGATGCGCACGTCAATGAGGCCGATGTCGTAGATCGACGTCGACACCCAGGGACCGACGATCAGCTGGATCGCCACGCCCGCGGGCGTCGCGTACGCGCCCATGTTCGCGCGCGAGTCGACGCGCAGCGCGAGGATGCGGCCATCCGCGTCGAGCGCGAGCTCGGCCCGCGTGCGCACGTCCCGGCCATGCGACGCCGACAGGAATTCCTCGAGCCGCTCCGCGCACCACTTGACCGGGCGCTTCAGCGTCCGCGCGCAATGGCCCGCGACGACGTCCTCGGCGTAGAGCGTCGTCTTCATGCCGAAGCCGCCGCCGACATCGCCGACGACCACGCGCAGGTCGTCGGGCGTGAGGCCCAGCGAAAGCGCGAGCTCGTCGCGCCACCCGGTCGGCGTCTGGCAGCTCGTGCGGAACGTGAGCCGACCGGATTTCTCGTCGATCCACGCGAGCGTGGTGCGCGGCTCGATCGGCACCGCGATGACGCGCTGGTTGTCGAGATCGAGCGCGACCTTGTGCTTCGCGCGCGCGAACGCCGCGTCCACCTTCGCCGCGTTGCCGTGCCTCGCTTCGCACGCGACGTTGCCGGACGCCTTCGGCCACACCACGGGAGCGCCCGAAGCGACGGCATCATCCACGTCCGCGACCGACGGCAACGGCTCGTAGCGCACGTCGATCGCCTCGGCCGCGTCGCGCGCCTGGTGCGCGGTCTCGGCGACGATCGCCGCGACGCATTCGCCGACGTGGCGCACGACGTCGACCGCGAGCACGTGCTGCGGCGGCGCCGCCGTCGGCGAGCCGTCCGCGCGCCTGAAGTCTCCCGATTGCACGAGGGGCTTCACGCCCGCGGCGACCAGGTCCTTGCCCGTGACGATCGCGACCACGCCGGGCAGGGCTCGAGCGGCGGCGACGTCGATCGACGCGATGCGCGCATGCGGGTGCGGCGAGCGCAGGAATTGCAGCACCGCCTGGTGCGGAAGCGTGACGTCGTCGGCAAACAGGCCGCGCCCGGTCAGCAGCGCGTCGTCCTCGACCCGCTTGACCGACTTGCCGCTGCCAAAACGCGTCGAGGCCAAAGACGTTTCGCTCATGCGATCCTCGCGCGCAATCGGTCGATCTCGTCCATCAGCTCGAGCACGAGCGCAATGGCGCGCGCGTCGATCTCGAAGTCGCGCGCGAGGCGCGCCGCCGTGAGCGCGCGGGGAAGCGCGGCCGACGCGAAGCGCCAGTCGTGGGGCTGTCGCCCTTCGGGCTCCAGCGCTCCCTCGTCGACCCACGCGCGCACGTCCTCCTCGCGCGCATTGCATGCTCGGCACAGCTCGACGAGCGTCAATCGGTATTCGACCTCGACGATCGGCAGGGTCATGGCGTCGTCCTCCTCATTCGGCGCGCGGCGCGAAGCGCGAAAATGCCTTCGACAACGCGCGGTACGCTTCCTTCTCGTCGTCGCTCTCCGCGCGCGGAAGCGCGACCGAGACGACGGCGTAGAGATCGCCCGGCGGCTCGCCGGGAAGGCCGCGTCCGCGCAGGCGTAGCTTGCGGCCGGCGCCCGAGTGCGGCGGCACGGTCAATTCGACCTCGCCCGACGGCGTGGGCACGCGCACGGTCGCACCGAGCTCGGATTCCCACGGCGCGAGCGAAACCTCGACGGCGACGTCGCGTCCATCGACCTTGAAGCGCGCGTGCGGCTCGAACTCGATCTCGAGGTACAGGTCGCCCGGCGGACCGCCGCCCAGGCCCGGGCCGCCCTGGCCTTGCAGGCGCAGGTTCTGGCCGGCCCGGATGCCCTTCGGGATCGTCACCTCGAGGTTGCGCGTCTTGAGCGCGACGCGGCCTTCGTCGTCGAGCTCGGGCATGCGCAACGCGAGCGAACGGCGCGCACCGGTGTACGCGTCCTCGAGCGGGATGACCACCTTCGCGTGGTGGTCCTCGCCGCGGCCACGCATCGTGCGGCCCTGGCGCGGTCCTTCGCCGCCCATCGCGCCCATGCCGCCGCGGCCGAACAGCGACTCGAAGAATTCGCTGAACTCGCCGAAGTCCGCACCGCCGCCCGTTCCGCCGGCGCCCGGACGCGCGCCGGAGAATTCGAAACCGGCATCCCAGTTTGGCGGCGGCGTGAAGTCCTGCCCGGCCTTCCAGTTCTCGCCGAAGCGGTCGTACGCCGCGCGCTTCTCGGGATCCTTCAGCACCGCGTAGGCCTCGCCGACCTCCTTGAACTTCGCTTCCGCGTCCTTTTCCTTGTTGACGTCCGGATGGAACTTGCGGGCCAGCTTGCGGTACGCGCGCTTGATGTCGTCGAGCGTCGCCGTGCGCGCAACGCCAAGGGTCTCGTAGTAGTCGCGGAACTTCATGCCTGCAAGCATAGCGCCTCGGGCCGCGTGCGAGAATGCAGGCGTGAAATTGTCCGTGCTCGACCAGTCACCCAGCGCCGAGGGCGACACGCAGGACGTTGCGATCCGCCAGTCGCTCGCGCTCGCGCAGGCGTGCGACGCCATCGGCTATCACCGCTACTGGCTCTCGGAGCATCACAACAGCGCGAGCATCGTCGGCACCGCGCCCGAGATCCTGATGGCCGCGATCGCCGCGACGACGCGCCGCATCCGCATCGGCAGCGCCGGCGTCATGCTGCCGCACTATTCCGCGCTCAAGGTCGCCGAGCAGTTCCGCGTGCTCGAGGCGATCGCCCCGGGCCGCGTCGACCTGGGCCTCGGCCGCGCGCCGGGCTCGGACCGGCTGACCGCGCAGGCGCTGAATCCGCATTCGAACGCCGCCGACGAGTTCCCGCGCCAGGTCGTCGAGCTCATGCATTGGGTCGAGGGTCGCGCTCTGCCCGACGAGCATCCGTTCGCGTCGATCGGCGCGTTCCCGCAAGGGCCGACGAGCCCGCAGATGTGGATCCTCGGCAGCTCGAACTACGGCGCCCAGCTCGCCGCGCACCTCGGGCTGCCGTACGCGTACGCCTACTTCTTCACCGACGGCGCGGGCACCGAGGAGGCGCTCGCGATCTACCGGCGCTACTACCGCCCGAGCGAGCGCTATCCGTCGCCGATGGCGACCATTTGCGTGTGGGCGCTCGCCGCGGAGAGCGACGAGCGCGCGTGGCACCTGTTCAAGACGCGCGAGGCGTGGCGCGTAGGCTTCGAGCGCGGCTTGCGCCTCCCGCTGGTCTCGCCCGACGTGGCCGCGTCGCGCGCGTACGACGACGCCGACCGCGCGCGCATCGAGGCGTTGCGCCGGCGCGCGTTCGTCGGCACCGCCGACGCCGTCGTCGCGAGGCTGCGCGCGCTCGCGAACGACCTCGCGCTCGACGAGATCGTCGTCAACACCTGGACGTTCGATCCCGAGGCGCGACGGCGGAGCTACGAGCTCCTGCACGCCGCGAACGCATCGTCGTGACCGACGCGCGTCCCCGCCGCCTCGACGGCCCGGCGATCCTCGCGCTGGTCGCACTGGCGATCTTCACGCTCACGCGCCTCGGCCTGGCGCTGTGGGCGGGCCGCGACGCGGTGCCGCTCGCGCAGTGGCCCGCGGTGTTCGCGAAAGGCCTGTGGTTCGACGTCGTGACGACGATCGTGCTGCTCGCGCCGTACTGGTTCTACGAGGCGCTGCTGCCCGACCGCTGGCGCGCGACGCGCGCGCACCATGCGATCCGCCTGGCGGCGTTCTTCGCGACCGTGTTCGCGCTGCTGTTCGTCGCCGGCGCCGAGGTCCTGTTCTGGCAGGAATTCTCGACGCGGCTCAATTTCATCGCGGTCGACTACCTGATCTACACGCACGAGGTCATCGGCAACATCCGCGAGTCCTATCCGGTCCCGGCGATCGTCGCCGCGATGGCCGTCGTCGCGCTGGCGATCACCTTGTCGGCTCGCCCCGCGCTGCGCCGCGCCGACCTCGCGCCGACGTCGCCGGCGCGGCGCATCGCCTGGGTCGTCGCGGCGATCGCCTTCCCGACGGCCATCCTCGCGGTCGCCCGCATCGAGCAGATGGGCGGGAGCGGGAACGCGTATGCCGACGAGCTCGCGGGCAACGGGATCTTCAGCTTCGCGGCGGCGGCGCGGCGCAACGAGCTCGACTACGAGCGCTTCTACCCGACGATGCCGCAGGAGGAGGCGGACCGGCTGCTGAAGTCGCTCGGCGTGGAGCGCGAGCCGCTGCACAACTATCCGTCGCTCGATGCCGCGCTGGACCACGAGCAGAAAGAGCCGCACGTCGCGCACACGCCGCGCCGGCCGCGCCACGTGATCCTCGTGACCGTCGAGAGCCTGTCCGCCGAGTTCGTCGGCGCCTATGGCTCCACCCAGGGGCTCACGCCCAATCTCGACCGCCTCGCGCGCGAGGGCCTGCGGTTCGCGAACTTCTTCGCGACCGGCACGCGCACCGTGCGGGGCCTCGAAGCGCTCTCGCTGGGCATCCCGCCCGTGCCGGGGCAGTCGATCGTGCGCCGTCCCGGGAACGAGCACCTGTCGACGATGGGAGAGCTCCTGAAGCTCCAGGGCGTGGCCACGAGCTTCGTCTACGGCGGCTACGGCATGTTCGACAACATGAACGTCTACTTCGACGCGAACGAGTACCGCGTCGTCGACCGCCGCGACTTCCCGAAGGAATCGATCGCGTTCGAGAACGTGTGGGGCGTCGCCGACGAATCGCTTTTCGACAACGCGCTCCGGGTGATCGACGAGCGTACGGCCGGCCGCACGCTGACGTTCACGCACATCATGACGACCTCGAACCACCGGCCGTTCACCTATCCCGACGGCCGCATCCCGATCCCGTCGCCCGGCGGTCGCGAGGGCGGCGTCATGTACACCGACTGGGCGATCGGGAAATTCATCGAGGACGCGCGTCGCCGCCCGTGGTTCGACGACGCGCTGTTCGTGTTCGTCGCGGATCATTGCGCGGCGGTCGCGGGCAAGACGGCGCTGCCGGTCGGCGGCTACCGCATCCCGTTGATCCTGTGGGCGCCGAAGCTCGTCGATCCCGGCGTCTACGAGCCGGTCGCGAGCCAGATCGACGTCCCGCCCACGCTCCTCGATCTGATGCGGGTCGACGGCGACGACTATTTCTTCGGCCGGTCGGTGTTCGAGCTCCCCGCCGGCCCGCCGCGCGCCTTCATCAGCAACTACCAGTCGCTCGGCTACCTGCGCGACGGCGTGCTCACCGTGCTCTCGCCCGGCCGCAAGGTCGAGGCGTTCCGCGTCGATCCGCGCACCGACGAGTCCACGCCGATGCCGGTCGACGACACGCTCGCCAAGGAAGCGATCGCGTACTACCAAACGGCATCGCGCTCGTTCAGCCGGGGCGCGATGCACGCGCCCGCGAAGGCGGGCCCCTAGCGGAGCACGATGACTGCGATGCCGCCGAGCGCGAGCATCGTGCCCGCTAACGTCCGCAAACCGATGCGCTCCTCGCGGCGCAGCACGGTCAGGCTGAACGGCAGGATGATCAGCGGCGTCGACAGCGTGATCAGCGCGACCAGCGCGACCGGCGCGAGCGCCATCGCGGCGATCGTGAGCGCTTGCGCCGTCACCGTCGTCACGCCGATCGCGGCGTAGAGCGCGAGCCCGCGGCGGTCGGCGCGCGCGAGCGGCCGCAAACCGTCCTTGGACATCGTGGTGATCGCGAGTTGCAGCGCGAGCGCGGCGACCGCGCCGATCAGCGTCCCCGCGATCGCCTCGTCCCAGCGCGCGACGGCGTAGCCGCGAAGCACGTTGCCGACCGCGTAGCCGAGCGACGCGCCGGCGCCGAGCCCGACGACGGCGTAGCGTCGCGCCGCCCTGACCGGCGCGGCGAGGTCGCGCGGCGACGTCGCCACGATCGCGAGGCCGAAGGTCACCGTCACCATCGCGGCGACGACGATCCACGACAGGCGCTCGCCGAGCAGCGCGAAGCCGAGGAGCGCGGTCACGAGCGGGCTCGTGAGCTGGAACAGGCTCGCGCGCGCCGGCCCGTACGCCTCGACGCACGCGTAGAACAGCCAGCGCGCGAGGAACGTCGAGCATATTCCCGCCAGCACGAACGCACCGACCCCGATCGGATCCGCGGGCGCGAGCGCGCCGCGCCGGACGAGCTCGAACGCGAGCATGAGGGCGCCGAACAGCGTGTTGAAGACCAGCGTGACGATGAAGCCGGTCGCGAGGGGCACGCGTTGCCCGGCGAGGCGCGCGATCAGGATGCTCGCCGAGAACAGCGCCAGCGCCGCCGCGGCGAGCGCGTAACCGACGTGGACGGCGCTCAGAGCTGCGACACTTCGAACGTCGTCGCGTCGAACATCTCGTCGACGCCGACCGCGCGCGACGACAGTCCCTGCGCGTGGTGGTGGCGCGCGAACGACTCGACGACGTGGCGGTTCCGCGCGACGCCGTACGACCAGAAATCGTCGCCCATCAATTCGCGCGCCGCCTTGAGCTGCTCCTCGACGAACGGAAGCGTGACCTTGGTGGCCGACGTGTCGCCGAGCTTCGCGAGCGCCATCGCCTTCGACGCCTCGAACGCCTTGAGCAGCGCCGCCGGGAGCCACGGGTGGCGCTCGACCAGCGTGCGCCGCACGCCGAGCACGTGCATGATCGGGAAGATGCGCGTGCGGCGGTAATAGTCCTTCGCCGCGGCGGTCGGGTCGGCGAACAGCCAGCCGACGTCCGGGTTGCGGCACGACGGCGGCCGCGGGCCGATGTAGCCGTCGAGGTCGCCGCGGTCGAGCATCGCCGAGATCGTGTCGTTCGCGGGGGCCGGCTCCACGCGGATCGACGGCGGAAGCGCGAGCGCGATCTTCTCGGGCCGCCCGGGCTCAGCGATGCCGCCCTGCACCCACGTCACGTCGGACGGCATGACGCCGTGGTCGTCGGCGAGGATCGCGCGCGCCCACACGTTCGCGGTGAGCTGGTACTCGGGCACGCCGATGCGCTTGCCCTTGAGGTCCTCCGGCTTCCCGATGCGATCGCGCCGCACGTAGATCGACGTGTGGCGGAACGCGCGCGACGGGAACACCGGCACGCCGACGTACGCGTTCTCGCGCCTGGCGACCTTCACGGTCTGGCTCGACATCGACAGCTCGCACACGTCGAACTCGGCGTGGCGGAACGCGCGGAAGAACATCTCCTCCGGCGTGAACGTCATGACGATCGGGTCGACGCCGTCGATCGCGACCTCGCCGTCGATCAGCGCGCGCATGCGGTCGTACGGCCCGACCGCGATCGACAACGCGAGCTTGTGCGCCATGGTCTAGTCGACGCCCAGCGTGCGCCAGTCGACGGTCTTGGGCACGATCTTCTGGTAGCTCCGCACCCCGGTCGGGATCCGATCGTCTCCCGTGCCGATGACCGGCTTGCCGTCGCGCACCGCCTTCGCCGCCTCGAGCATCTGGCGGCGGAACTCGGCGATCGCGACGTCGGACGCGCCCAGCACGTCGCGCGTGCGATCGGCGATCGGGCCCATCGTCACCCACATCGCGATGTCCTGGTTCGGGAAGCCCTTGATGCCGGTGAAGTTGCCGGCCTTCATCGCGGCGCGGTCCTGCCAGAAGCGGTTCTCGAGCGTGCGCAGCGGCTTGTACTCGCGGTCGAGGTCGAGGCCGAGCTGCTGGCCGAGGAATTTGCGCCAGCTCTCGGTGTCGGGCACCGTCGTCGCATCGTCGCCCCACGCGATGAACAGGAACATCGTCGTGGTGTCGTCGACCGGCACGTTGACGTTCGCGAGGCCGTACTGGTCGTTCGGCGGGATCAGCACGGTGAACGGCGCGACGAACACGGTCAGCCGGACGTACTCGTTGCTCGCCGAGTCGACGATCGGACGGCGCAGCGCGGCGTAGCGGAAGCCGTAGCCGGTGCGCTGCACCTGCAGGCGCGGCGCCTTGTCCGTCGACGGCCGGTACCACATCGTCGACGTCGCCTTCGCGCTCTCGACCTTCGCCGGCAGCATGTCCGACGAGTGCAGCGTCGAGCTGTGCGCCGAGTCGATCGCGCCCTCGAGGATCTGCGCCCAGTTGCACGGCACGATCACCTTCGCGATCGACACCTTGGTCGTCTCCGCGGGCGCCCACGAAGGCGGCTGGAACGAAGGCACGGACGCGGCGTCGCCCATGTACGTCCACACCACCCCCGCCCATTCGTGCGTCGGGTAGGCGGTGTGCTTGACCTTCTCGCACAGCGTGCTTCCGCCGATCTCGGACGGCATCTCCAGCACGTTGCCCGTCGCGTCGATCTTCCAGCCATGGTAGAGGCAGCGCAGCGCGCTGTCCTCGTTGCGCGCCAACAGGAGCGATGCGCGGCGGTGCGGGCACTGGCGGCCGAGCAGGCCGACGCGGCCCTCGCTGTCGCGGAACGCGACGAGGTCCTCGCCGAGCAGGCGCACCGGCACCGGCGTCCCGTCGGGCTCGGGCACCTCCTCCGACAGGAGCGCCGGCAGCCAGTGCGAGCGCGCGATGCGCCCCATCGGCGCGCCGCGCTCGACGCGGCACAGCAGGTCGTTCTCTTCGGGCGTCATGGGCCGCCTCCGGCCGAAAATGCTTAACTAGTTAAGTATCATGCCCCGCGGGCGGCCCGCTGTCGAGGGGTGCGCGTCCGGGCGGGCGCCTTGGGCGGAAGCGCGGCGCCGACGACCTGGGCGAGCTCGTCGACGACGAGGTTGTCGAGGATCGTGAGCAGCGTCCGGCGCGTGGTCGAGACGTCGGCCGCGCGCACGCCCCGCGTCGCGACCGCGTTGACCGCCACCGCGAGCGGCACGAGCTTGTGGCGAAGCGCCGCGCCGGCGCGCGTGAGCTTCACGTAGACGTTCTTGCGGTTGCCGCTGCGATGCTTCCGCACGACGTGCCCGGCCTTCTCCATGGCGCGCAACGCCGCGAGCGTCGCCGGCTCCGACACGCCGGCCTGGATCGCGAGCTCGCGCTGCGTGATGCCGTCGCGCTCCCACAGCACGCGCAGGAACGTCCAGTGGCCGTGCGGGATGCCGTGCTTCGCGAGACGCACCGCGAGCGAGCGCTGGAACGCGCGCCACGCGTCCTTGACGAGGTGCGCGAGGCGGTCGTTCGGGACGTCCTCGTGCCAGCGCCGCAGGATCGCGCGCGAGATCTCGAGGTCGGTATCGAGGCGGGTCGTGTCGCTCATCGTCGGCTCCCCGGGTCGGCTGCAGTCTGCGAAGTCAGCGCGACGTCGCGCCCGTCGCGCGCGGATTCGAGCATCGCAAGGCAGATCTCGACCGTCGCGAGCGCGGACGCGCCATCGTGGCGCGGCGCCGCGCCGCCGCGCACGGCCGCCACGAGCTCGTCGATCACCTCGGCGCGCGGCACGGCCGGCGGCGCGAGCGGCACGAACGTGCGCTCGCGGTCGCCGCAGATCTCGACGCCGGTCGGAAGCGGCCGCAGGTCCGCGCGATCGCAGCTCACGATCAGCGGACCGAAGTGATGATGCCCCGCGGGCGGCGCGTCCAGCGCGATCGACGGCGCGTCGGACCCGTAGTTCTGCTTCGCCTTGAGCGCGGTCTCGTCCGACGGCGAGGCGAGCGTCGCGAGGCGCTTTCGCGCGATACCATAAGAGTCCGGATCGCGAAGCTGGCCCATCTCGCCGATCCAGCCCATCCACGCGTCGCTGTCGAAATGCGCATGGCCGCTGTAGACGAGCGTGGCGAACGCGCCGCCCTCGAAGCGGATCAGCGCCGCGTACGCGCCTTCGGTCGGGCGCGCGTCGTCCCAACGCCCGACTTCCGCGCGAACCGACAGCGCCCGGGCGCCGGCGAGGCCGCGCACGATGTCGACGTGGTGCGCCGCCTGGTTGAACACCGCGCCGCCACCCTGCCGCGTGTCGAGCTCCTCGGGGCGGCGCAGCCGGTACAGGAAGTCGGTGAAGTTGAGCGCCGTGATCATGCGCACGCGCCCCACGCCGCCCTCGTCGACGATGCGCCGCGCCAGCGCGACCGGCGCGTCGAACGCATGGCTGTGGCCGACGACCAGGCGCACCCCGGCACGCGCGCACGCGTCGATCATCGTCCGCGCGTCGGCGAGCGACAGCGCGAGCGGCTTCTCGCACAGCACGTGCATGCCCGCGGCGGCCGCCAGCGCGACGTGCGCGGCGTGGTGCTGGTGCGGCGAGGCGACGTAGATGGCCTCGACGTCGCGGTCGCGCACGAGCTCCTCGACGCTCGCGTACGCGCGGCCGCCGAACTCCTCGCCGAAGCGCTTGCGCGCCTCGCCGCGCGGGTCGGCCGCCGCGACCAGCGCGACGCGCGCATCGGCACGGAACGTCGGCCGCATGAACTGGAACGCGCGTCCGAGCCCCGCCACGCCAATGCGCACGACGCTCATAGATCCAGGACCAGCTCGTCGGAACGCGCCCGCGACACGCAAACCATGATCGCGCTCCCCTGCTCGTCGGGCATCAGCACGAGGTCGCGGTGGTCGGGCTCGCCGGCGACGATGCCCGTCTTGCAGGTTCCGCAGGTACCGCTCTCGCACGACGAGTCCACGCGCAGCCCCGCGCGGCGCAGCGCCTCGAGGATCGTGACGCCCGCCGGCACGGCCACTTCGCCGCCCGAGCGCGCGAGCCTGACCACGAACGGCTTGTCCTCGGGCCGCGCGAGCGCCGCGCCCTCGACGAAGCTCTCGAAATGGATGCTGCCCGTCGGCCAGTGACCGGTCATGTCGCGCACCGCGTCCATCAGCGGGCGCGGGCCGCAGCAGTAGACGTGCGCGCGCGTCGGCTTCTCGAGCACGGGCCACAGGTCGAACGAGCGCCCCGGATCGCCGCCGTCGGCATGCACGCGCACGCGCGGCGCCCAGTCGCCGCCCTCGAGGACGTCGAGGAACGCGGCCGAGGCGCGGTCGCGCACGAGGTAGTAGAGCTTCCACGACGTCGCGCCGCGCGCCTCGAGCGACCGGATCATCGCGAGGATCGGCGTGATGCCGATCCCGCCAGCGATGAAGATCGCGCCCGGCGCGCGCTCGTCGAGCGCGAACGCGTTGTCGGGAAGCGAAGCGCGGAGACGGTCGCCGACGTGCACGGCGTCGACGAAGCGCACCGACGCGCCGCGCCCGGTCGTGTCGCGCTTGACCGCGATCTCGTAGCGGTCGCGCTCGGACGGGTCGTTGCAGAGCGAGTACTTGCGCCGCTCGCCCCCGGGGACCTCGATCGACAGGTGCGAGCCGGCGGTGAACGGCGGCAGGTCGGCGCCGCCGGCGTCGCGCAGCTCGAAGCGCCGCACGCCGTCGGCCACGTCGTCGGCGCGGGCGATGACGAGCGTAAGGGGCAGTTCGTCGGTCATGGTCACGGAGGTCGGGCCGAACATCTTAGGTTCCTAAGCATTTTCCCGGCAAGCCATTGACGGAACGTCCCCGCCCACGCGACACTCGCCCGACGAAGCGCCGCGGCGGGTCCAGGCCGTCACGCGGTGCCACCCCCTTCGGAGGAATCGATGCGTCAGATCACGCTCATCCGCGGCGCGCTCGCCGCGCTCGCCGTGGCGTTCATGTCCGCCGCCCATGCGCAGGACATGCTCAAGATCGCCGCCGGCCAGCGCGGCAACTGGGACACGTCGATCTCGGAGCTCGGCATGCGCTCCGGGATCTTCAAGAAGCACGGGATCGCCGTCGAGATCCTGTGGACGCAGGGCGCCGGCGAGACGCAGCAGGCGGTCATCGCCGGAAGCGCGGATCTCGGCATCGCCGGCGGCATCATGGGCGCGCTGTCCGCGTTCTCGAAGGGCGCGCCGGTGCGCATCATCAGCGCCGAGACGACCGGAGCGTCCGACCTCTACTGGTACGTGCCGACCGCGTCGCCGATCAAGACCCTCAAGGACACCGACGGCAAGACGATCGCGTACTCGACCAACGGGTCGTCGACGCACGGCATCGTCACCGCGTACATGAAGCAGTTCGACCTGAAGGCCAAGCCCACGGCCACCGGCAGCCCGTCCGCGACGCTCACGCAGGTGATGTCGGGCCAGATCGACGTCGGCTGGGCGGCGCCGCCCTTCGGCCTCAAGCAACTGGACGAAGGCGCGATCCGCGTGATCGCGAGCGGCAACGACGCGGCGGTGTTCAAGGGCCAGACGGTGCGGGTCAACATCGCCAACCTGCAGACGCTGCAGACGCGCAAGGCGGTCGTCGACCGCTACATGAAGGCGTACCGCGAGACGATCGACTGGATGTACTCGGACGACCCCGCCGCGCTCAAGACCTACGCCGAGTTCGTCGGCATCCCGGTCGAGATGGCGAAGCGCACGCGCGACCAGTTCTTCCCGAAGTCGGCCGTCGATCCCGACAAGGTCGTCGGCCTCGAGCAGATCGTGAAGGACGCCGTCGACCTCAAGTTCACGGCGACGCAGCTCACGCCCGAGCAGCTGACGACGCTGATCCAGATCCCGCCGCGCTAGTGACGAAGGCGCTCGAGCGACCCGCCGGGCCGCTCGCCCGCGCGGGCGCGTACGGCAGCGATGCCGCCGCCGAGGCGCTCCGCGCGACCGGCGTGCCGTGGATCGCGCTCGTGCCGGGCGCGAGCTTCCGCGGCCTGCACGACAGCCTCGTCAACTTCCTCGGCAACCGCGACCCGGCGATGCTCGTGTGCCTGCACGAGGAGCACGCGGTCGCGATCGCGCACGGCTACGCCAAGGCGACCGGCGAGCCGCTCGCCGTCGCGCTGCACAGCAACGTCGGGCTGTTCCACGCGACGATGGCGATCTTCAACGCGTGGTGCGATCGCATGCCGGTGCTGATGCTCGGCGCGACCGGACCGGTCGACGCGGCGCTGCGGCGTCCGTGGATCGACTGGATCCACACCGCGCGCGACCAGGGCGCGATCGTGCGCGGCTACGTCAAGTGGGACGACCAGCCCGCCTCGCCGCTCGCCGCGCGCGAGTCGCTGCTCCGCGCCAATTTCCTCGCGCGCACCGAGCCGAAGGGCCCCGTGTACGTCAACCTCGACGCGGGCATGCAGGAGGCGCCGCTCGCCGCGCCCTTGCCGCCGATCGACGCGAAGCGCTACCGGCCCGAAGCCGCGCCGGCCCCCGATTCCGAAGCGGTGCAACGCGCGGCGAAGCTGCTTCGTGCGGCGTCGCGCCCGCTGATCCTGATGGGGCGCGCGTCGCGCGACGCACGCGCGTGGGACGAGCGCATCGCGCTGGCCGAGCGCCTGCGCGCGAGCGTGGTCACGGACCTCAAGGTCGGCGCGGCGTTCCCGACCGACCACCCGCAGCACGTCGGCGCGCCGGCGATCATGCTGCCGCCGGGCACGGCGAAGGCGATCGCGGACGCCGACGCGATCCTGTCGCTCGACTGGGTCGACCTCGCCGGCACGCTCAAGGCCGCCTGCGGCGGCGAGCCGAAGGCGCGCGTCGTGCAGGCCTCGCTCGATCACCTCCTCCACAACGGCTGGAGCATGGACCACCAGGGCTGGCCGCCCGTCGACGTGCACCTCGCGTCGTCCCCCGATGCCGCGGTGCGCGCGCTGCTCGATGCGCTTCCGTCGCGCGCACCGCGACGCAAGGCGCCGAAGCATGCGCATGCCGCGCCGCCGCTCAATGACGGACCGCTGACGACCGACCACGTCGCCGCGGCGCTCCGGCGCGCCGTCGGCAAGCGCAAGGTGTCGCTCGCGCATTTGCCGCTGTCGTGGAACGGCGCGAGCTGGCCGTTCCGCGCGCCGCTCGACTTCCTGGGATCCGACGGCGGCGGCGGCGTCGGCGCCGGGCCCGGACTCGGCGTCGGCGCCGCGCTCGCACTTCGCGAGCGCGGCATCCTGACGATCGCCGTGTGCGGCGACGGCGACTTCCTGATGGGCGCGACCGCGCTATGGTCCGCGGTGCACTACCGGATCCCGCTCCTGTGCGTCGTGACCAACAACCGCTCGTACTGGAACGACGAGGTCCACCAGGAGCGCGTCGCGACCATGCGCCGCCGAAGCGTCGCGAACA
>Ga0207648_10004706_pt1 | contig 13955 bp, 15 predicted proteins | sample KBSMisM32_FD_184310 | JGI IMG/M metagenome (GOLD analysis project Ga0207648, IMG submission 184310) | Miscanthus rhizosphere microbial communities from Kellogg Biological Station, Michigan, USA - KBS Miscanthus M3-2 (SPAdes) (version 2) | ecosystem: Host-associated > Plants > Roots >...
GCCTCCACCAGCACGCTGCTGTTGCCGGGCAAGGTCATCTGCCTGCCTGCGGGCGCCACCGTGCCCGCACCGCCGGCCACCACGGTGCCGCCCACCAAGCCACCGACCACGCCCGCACCCACCCCTGCACCGAAGCCGCCGACGACGCCCGCCCCGACCGCACCGCCGAGCACCCAGCCACCGGCGCCGCCGAACACGACCAGCCGGGCCCAGGCGGCGCAGATCATCCGCGATGTGTGGCCCGACGACCTCGAGGACACGGCGATCCAGATCGCCACCCGGGAGAGCAACCTCATCCCGACCGCCCACAACTCGTGCTGCTACGGCCTGTTCCAGATCTACTACGCCGCCCACAAGTCGTGGTTGGCGAGCATCGGCGTCACCAGCGCCGCTCAGCTCTACGACCCGCAGGTCAACGCCAACGCGGCGTACGCCCTGTACCGCACCTCCGGGTGGGCGCCGTGGGGCGGCGCACCGACGACGACCACCGTCGCCGGCTGAACGCGTCGTCGCGTTCATCGACTAGGACTGCGGCATGCCGATCAACGTGTGCATCGCCGGGACCACCGGCTGGACGGGCAGCGTCGTCGCCCGTCACCTGCTGCAGTCCGACGAGTTCGAAGTCGTCGGGGCTCTCGCCCGCCGCGAGGCCGGCCGTGATCTCGGCGAAGTGCTGGGGCTCGCGCCCACCGGTCTGAGCATCGTCAGTACGTTCGACGAGGTGCTGGCGTCCGGGGCCAAGCCCGACGTGCTGATCGATTACACGAAACCCGACTCCGTCAAGGCACGAACGGTCGAGGCGCTCGAGAACGGAGTCCGGGTCGTGGTCGGAACGTCCGGCCTGACCGCCGCCGACTACGCAGAGATCGAAGAGCTCGCCGTTGCCCGCGGCTTGGGAGTGATCGCCGCCGGCAACTTCTCGATCACCGCGACGCTCGCCAAGCACTTCGCGTTGATCGCCGCGAAGTACGTGCCGACGTGGGAACTGCTCGACTACGCCAGTGCGTCCAAGATCGATGCTCCGAGCGGCACGGTGCAAGAACTCGCCGAGGCCCTCGGGCAAGTCGCCGATTCGCAGATCGCCGTGCCCATCGATCAGACCCACGGCTCGAAGCAGGCGCGGGGCGCGACCATCGGTGGCACGCAGGTCCACTCGCTGCGCCTGCCGGGCATCGTCATCGCCTTCGAGGCGCTGTTCGGCCTGCCCGACGAACGCCTGACCATCCGCCACGATGCCGGCGCCGGCGCCGAGCCGTACGCCGTCGGCACGCTCGTCGCGGCCAAGAAGGTCATGGAGATCACCGGTCTCATCCGCGGGCTCGACCAGTTGCTGTTCCCCGAAGCCGGCGCCTGAACGAGTCCCCGTGCGCGCGAAAGCGCCCGATCCCCGTCCGGATCGGGCGCTTCCGATGTCCGCGCTGCAGAGGGGTCAGGCGGTCTTTACGGCCTTGCGGTGGTGGATGAATCCGAGCACCACGAGCACGGCCATGACAGCGGCGGCGAGCCACGCCCCGAGGGCGGCAAACCCGGCGATCATGCCGACGGTCGACCATGCGTAGGCCGAGAGCAGCAGTCCTCGCAAGGTCTCACCCTTGAAGAGTGTGTTGCGCTGTGCGGTGATTCCATCGGCCTTCGCCTGCAACTCGGTGATGGTTGCCTGCGGCTTGCCGGCGTCGACAGCAGCCTTCACGTCGGCCTTGGCTGCGCTTTCCGGCGCTCCGAGGTCGGCGTAGGTGGCGCCGTTGGCGATCTTGGCGAGATGGCCGTTGATGAAGCTGGCGTACGCCTGGGCCTCCTTACCGGTGTCCACTTTGTGGTCGGCCCACTTCACCAGATCGGTGCGCCCCTCCTCAGTCAGGGCGGCTGCCGGCGGAAATGCGACGTGCTGCGAGCCCAGTTCTCGCGACACGTAGTCGCTTGCGAAGTTGTGACCCCAGGTGAGCAGCGCGCCGGCGACGGCGAAAGCGACAGTGGCGACGATGCCGAAGCCAATCAGCACGCTGTCGATCGTGCGTCGCTTGACGACGACCGCCTCCTGCGAGGGCGCTGGAGTCATCTCCTTCAGTTCTGGGTGATCGATCATTGCTGTGCTCATCGGATTCCTCCTGTTGGCGATCCGCTATCGAATCTCTGAGGTCACAGTAAGAAATCCCTGATCGCAGCATCAGGGGCGGTCGTCACCCCCTGGGATGACCTTCGTCCTTTCTCGACGAATTTCACGACCTGTGACTCTGGTCCCTATCGCCGGACACGGTCGTCCGCCACCCTGACGGGATGACGATGACTACGGGGTGGAGCATCGCGCCGCAGACGGCCGCCGAAGGGGGAAGGATCGTCGTCGGCTACGACGGGTCGGCGGCGTCGTCGAACGCCGTGGACTGGGCAGCGCTCGAGGCAGCCGCTCGCGGATGGCCGCTGTGGATGATCGCCTCGTCGACACAGCATTCCGCCGCCGTTCCGGATGCGGTACGCAGGATCGCCGAGCGTCTACGCGGAAACCTCGGCATCTCGGTGACGACGACCGAGCGTGCATCGACGGAGCCGCTGACCGAAGGGGTGACCACCGACGATCTGTTCGTGCTGGGGCCGGCGCCGCCCAACTCTGCCTCACCGTCGCTGCAGCGGAGCGTTCCACCGACCGCGTCACGACGTAGCCCATGCCCCGTGGTGATGGTGCGCGGCTCGTTCACGCGTCGGATCCGACGGATCCTCCTTGGTGTCGACGGTTCGAGCGCGGCCGAGGCGGCGATCGAATGGGCGTGCACCGAGGCAATGACCCACGATGCCGAGCTCCTGGTGACGCACGTGGGCGAACCCGGTGCTCCGTCCGAGGATCCCGACCCTGTGCTCGGCGACGCGCTCGACAAGTGCCAGCGACGCATCGGTCCCGCAGCGGTCGAACTGTCCGCACAGGGATCACCGCGCACCTTGCTCCTGGGCCTCAGTCGCGACCGCGACCTCGTAGTCGTCGGATCGCGGGGACGAAGCGGGTTCAAGACGGCCCTGTTCGGGTCGGTGGCCATGACACTGGCCGACCACTCCTTCTGCCCTGTCGTGATCACGCATCCGCAAGCGAAGCGAGATCGAGAGGAGCATCCCTATGACAGCAACGGCGTATGAACTTCCTCACTACGAGTGCATGGATCTGGCCAACGGCCAGACCGTCGGCCGGTTGTGCATCATCGACCACAGCTACCCGCTCGCCTTCCCGGTGAACTACCGGGTGTCGTGCGACGACGACCACGTCAGCATCATCATTCGTGTCTCGCCACGCGCCGCCATCGGCACCTACGAGGGCCCGGCCTCGTTCGAGATCGACCGGATCGACCCCGACCGGACGAGTGCGTGGAGTGTCATCCTGCGCGGCCGGCTGCGCAACTCGAGGGGTGACGACCGGCTGCCCGACACGTTTCCGATGATCACCGAGGGTCGCTACCAGTGGAAGATCCTCGAGGCGGCCGCCGTCAGTGGGCGCCGGTTCTCCGGCCGGCCGGACACCGGGTGCTTCAGCGTCGACTGGCAGCCCAGCGTGAACTGACCGGGATCAACGCTGCAACTTCAACGGCACCATCCACCTCACCGAGGTGCCACCGGCGTCGCGGGCATCGATCGAGAAGTCGCCGTGGAGTCGCGAGGCTCGACTGCGCATGTTGCCGACACCGTTCCCCCCGCTTCCCGCGATGCCCCGTTCGATCGGGCCGATGCCGTCGTCCTCGACGGTCACTCGCAACGTCGTGTCGCGAACGGCGATCGACACTTCGACCGAATCGGCGTGGGCGTGTCTGGCGACGTTGGTCAGCGCTTCCCTGAGGACAGCGAACAGTTCGTCCGCCAACGTGTCGTCGACTGCGGTGTCGATCGGCCCGTCGAAGCGGACCATCGGGTCGAAGCCGAGACCTCGTGCCGATTCGCTGCACAGGTCGAGTACCTCCTGACGAACCGAGCGCCCGGGCAGCCGAGTCGAGTGCAGACCAAAGATCGCGGCACGAACGTCGCGAACGGTCACGTCGAGATCGTCGATCGCGGATGACAACCGGTCTCGCACCGCGTCGTCGGACACGAGCCGCATCGTCGACTGCAGGCCGAGCCCGATCGCGAACAGACGCTGGATGACCGTGTCGTGCAGATCGCGGGCGATCCGCTCGCGATCCTCGATCGTGGCGTACTCGGCGACACGGGCATGGAGGCGAGCGTTCTCGATCGCAATGCCGGCCGCCGACGCCAACCCCTCGGCGAGCTCCTGATCGACGTCGGTGAACACATCGCCACCGGCCTTGTCGCACAGGTACAAGTTGCCGAACACCTCGCCGCGAACGACGATCGGCACCCCGAGGAACGACGTCATCTTCGGATGGTTGGGCGGGAACCCGAACCGGTCGGGATGCTCGTTCAGGTCCGGAAGGCGCAGCGGGCGAGGGTCGATGATGAGCAGGCCGAGAATTCCGTGGCCCTCGGGAAGCGACCCGATCGCGGCATGCGTGGCATCGTCGACGCCCACGGTTATGAAATCGATGAGCTTCGTCCGCGACTCGTCGAGGACGCCGAGCGCGCCATATGTGGCGTCGACCATCTCCGCCGCCGTCGTGATGATCCTGTTCAGGACGCTGTGCAGGTCGAGGTCGGACCCGATGGTCAATACCCCTTCGAGCAGCCTCCGCAGCTGCCGCGGACCCGCCACGTGTTCCACGGGCGCGATTGTACGCCCAGCGTATGAGATGATTTTCCCCGGATGGGATTGAAGATCTTTCTGGTGGATGATCACGAGGTTGTTCGGCGCGGAGTTCGCGACCTGCTCGAGGGCGAGGACGACTTCGAAGTTGTCGGCGAGGCGGGCACCGTGGAGGATGCCCTGCACCGGATCAACGCGTCACAACCCGACGTCGCCGTGCTCGACGTTCGGCTCCCGGATGGCAGCGGCGTGGAGCTGTGCCGCGAGCTCCGTTCGGACCATCCGTCGTTGGCCTGTCTCATGCTGACGTCGTATGACGACGACGAGGCGTTGTTCGAAGCGATCGTCGCCGGTGCCGCCGGCTACGTGCTCAAACAGGTCAAGGGCAACGACATCATCGACGCCGTGCGACGAGTCGGGCGGGGCGAGATACTCCTCGATCCGGCGATGACGTCGAGGGTCGTCGGCCGCCTCCGCAACGGCGCCGCCGAGGACCCGCGGATGGCCGGGTTGAGCAACCAGGAGCAACGGATCCTTGCGTTGCTGGCCGAAGGCAAGACCAATAGGCAGATCGGCGCCGAGATGTTCCTGGCCGAAAAGACGGTCAAGAACTACGTGAGCAACCTTCTGACCAAGATGGGGATGAGCCATCGGACCGAGGCTGCTGTCTACGCCGCCCGCCAGGCCGAGCGGCGCAATCATCCCTAGGGGTCGACCAATTGCTTGTCACACGAACTACCGGTGCCGCAATTCGAACCGAGGACTACACTGCGGTCCCGACATAGGCGCTCGTAGCTCAATGGATAGAGCATTTGACTACGGATCAAAAGGTTGCATGTTCGAGTCATGCCGAGCGCGCTGGGGAGTTTTCGAGGAGCGCGCGATCAGGCGTCCTCGTCGGGTGTGACGTTGCCCTCGTCGTCGACCATCCCGCCGTAGCCGCGAACCGGCCGCCCGGCGCGGGCGTCGCCAATTCTGTCGCTGGTGATGCCGAACGTCGACGACACGCCCCTGGGCGTGCTCGATCCACCAAAGACGTTCGCGGCCATCTGCGTGCCTACGAAGGCGTGGCCCTGGGCGAAGGCGTCGGGCCCGGTGCCCAGGAAGACGAACGTCCAGCTGTAGTCCTGCTCTTGGCGTTTGATGGCCTCGACCAGCTTGTCGAACTGCCAGTCCTGCGACGAGTTCTCTTCGCCGTCCGTCTGGATGACGACGAACACTCGGCCGGGCCGCTCTGCTTCGGGCTTCGCGGCGAGACGTTCGCCGGTAATCGTGATGGCCTGCCCGATGGCGTCGAAAAGGGCGGTGTTGCCACGCGGCTGCAGGCTGTACTTCGGGGTCTCGGCCAACGGCCCGTCGTGGACGACGTGGAACCACGGTGCCTGGCCCTCGCCGACAATGCCGGGGGCATCGAACTCGATCAGCAACATGGTGCACGGGTTGGGCAGCTGCTTCTGCTGGTCGATGAAGGCATTGACCGCGCCCTCGGCGTCGCTGCGAACCGCGGCCATGCTGCCGGTACGGTCGCAGACAAGAGTGATGTGCGATGTGTTCATGTCAACCATGGTGCGCTCCTCGTCTCGGTTGATTGGGCCGCCAGTTTGCCCGTCGCAGATCGGTAACGGGGCTGCCCAGTGTTCCTCAAGCGGGCGCCGTCATGAGCACGCGGCCCGCTTGACCGAAAACTTCTTCGTATCGCTCGTCGGTTGCGGTCGCGATGACCTCGAATCCGTGCCGTTTGTACAGATGGATCGCCGGATTCGAGATTCGCGTGATCAGACTTCGCTGCGCGAGCCCGAGCTCGACGCATCGCTGAGACGACCACGACAACAGCTGACCCCCGAGGCCGCGTCCGCGGTGGTCCGGATGTACGTGCACCTCGGCGATGTACAGCGACTGCTCAGGAGCCACGAGCTGCACGGTCTTCAGCGCTCTGAGGCGGCGCGGAAGCCCGAAGACGCCTGGACCCAGCGCGGCAACGACCCGCACAACCAGACCAGGGGTCAGTGACAAGGACTTCGTCGGGCCGATCGAATACGCCATGAACGCGATCGGGCCGCGTGCTCCATCGATCACAACGACGCGCCTATCGGGCTCGAGGATGCCCTCAGAGCGCACCAACGCCCGTCCGAATCGGCGGGCTCGCGCTGGACTGCCCGCGAGAGCGATGATCTCCGTGCTCGGCTCGGAGTACTGGATTGAGACCACGGCATCGAGATCGTCGGCCCTTGCCGAACGAACCACCGTCGACTCATCCATCGGCGAACTCTACGCGTTGCCACTTCGATCAGTCCGAAACGTCGACATGGGGTGCCGCCGACGTGGTGGGCCGTTCGACCTATTGCGCTGCCGGCGGGAGTCAGTGCTCCGTTCTCGACGTTGAGAATCCTCAGAACGACAGATGTGAGGACGAGTCAGCAGTGAAGGGCATCTCAATCAGCAAGTGGCCGCACAGAGGTCTGTGGTCCGCGATCGGACTCGGGCTCCTCGTCACCGCGTGTGGAACCGCACAGGCCGGCTCACAGGGCGGCCCGGCCGCGACCGAACCGGTGACCAGCGAAGTCCGAGCAACAACCTCGACCACCACAGCTTCCACCGTGCCGGCGACGACGGAGGCACCGACGACCTCGACCACCACTCCGCCGACCACGGTTCGCGTCCCGGTTACGGATGCGCCAATCGCGCCCGTCCAAGCCTCAGTCACCTATCACGTATCGCACGTGGTCGACGGTGACACGATCGACGTCGTCGGGCCGGACGGATCTGCGTCGACGGTGCGACTGATCGGCATCGACACCCCGGAGAGAAATCAATGTGGATTTGGTGCGGCCACTCAGGCGATGACGGCGCTCGTCGGAGACAAGGACGTTGTGCTGACTCCGGGAGCCCGGGACGACATCGACAAGTACGAACGCCTCCTTCGCTACGTCGACGTTGACGGTGTTGACGCCGGGAAAGCCATGATCGACGCCGGGCTGGCGGTCGCTCGTTACGACAGCCGCGACGGCTACGGCAGGCACACCCGCGAAGACGACTATGTGGCCGCCGACGACGCCTCGGCGAACAACTCGGTGTGCAGCGCACCGCCGGCCACCGTGCCCGCCAAGCGGGCAACCCCCTTGCCCGTCGCTGCGCCGGTCGTGCCACCATCGGCACCCGCCCCGGCGCCGGTTCCCGCACCGACAGCGCCACCCACGGCCCCGCCAGCTGCGCCGGCGCCGTCGAGCTCCGGTTGCGTGCCGGCCTACCCGACCGTTTGCATTCCTCAGGGTCCCGACCTCGACTGCGGCGACATCTCGTATCGCCGATTCGTCGTCAATCCTCCGGACCCGTTTCGCTTCGACGCCGACCACGACGGCATCGGCTGCGAATCCGGCTAGGACATCAGCATCTAGTTTCTTGCCAGGAACAGCCGCGACTGGAGGAAGCATGCCGGAGGAGTTCGAAGGAGACCTGGCCGGAGCCGTGTTCTGGGGTGCCGACCTCACTGGCGCAACCTTCCGCGACGTCAACCTCACCGACGCGAAGATCAGCCACGCCTGGCTGGTCAACGTCGACATCGACGCCCTCGTCGACAAGTTGGTCATCAACGGCGTCGACGTCACTGCCTATGTCAATGAGCGCGACGAGTGGTATCCGCTGCGAGCGATGATCCGACCCACCGAACCCGCCGGCATGCGTGAGGCGTGGGCGGCCCTCGAAGCCGAGTGGGCGAAAACACTCGACCTCGCCAACGAGTTCCCGGAGGACAAGCTGCACGAGTCCGTGAACGGAGAGTGGTCCTTCGTCGAGACGTTGCGACACCTCGTCTTCGCGATGGACAAGTGGTTCACGTCGCCGGTTCTCGGTGAGGCCTTCGATCCGATGGGACTGCCCAACACCGGTTCCCGCGACTACCCATGGCCGAGCCTCGACTACGACCTGAAGCCGTCGCTGGCCGAAGCGGTGGCGGCGCGTGCCGATCGGGCGACGAAATTCCGCGACTTCCTGGGATCGGTGGAGGCCGTCGGCCTCACGCGCCCGGTCGAAGTGTTGGAGAACGGTACGAACCCGTTGCTCGAGTGCATCTACACCGTGTTCGAGGAAGAGTTCTGGCACAACCGCTATGCCCGCCGCGATCTCGCCGAATTGTCGGCTGCGACGTAACCGACGAAGCGGTCAGACAGGGCAGCGATTCACGTCGGGTGTGCCGCTGACGGGCGGGCACAACTTGGGGTTGAACGGAGCGAAGTCGCCCTTGCGGTTGTCCCAACCGGGCACGACCCAGGCGTGCAACATCCAGAAGTCTCCGCCGGCAATGTAGGTGCCACCGCAAGCTGCGGGGCCCGGCGCCTGTTCGCGCTCGACCCAACCACCGACCACGCACAGACCGCGATGCTGATGCCAGTGATCGTTGGGTCCGGCGAATCCGACGGGCACCGTGGGTGACTGCACCGCATACGAAAAGCCGACGAGGACAGCCGGATTGCGGCGTTCGTCGAACAGCAGCATGGACGGGGTCGCCGGGTCGAACGGCTTGGCGATCTGTGACCACAGCACCCAGTGGGTGCCGATGCCACCGCTCGGCGCCGTCGCCCGCACGTAGCCGAGGGCCGTCGCCTTCTCCTCGGTGTCGTGCGAGGCGATCGCGCTCTGTGCTGCCTTCCACTGCAACTCGAACACCGGCTCGTCGGTCGAACTCAACGGCACTTCGGGAATCACGTCCGTGTGTGCATGATCCTGGTTCGACGCCGGCACGCCCGCACCCGTGGCACCGAGCGCGACGATCGCTGCCTGCTGACCCGCCGTCAGATCGAGCTTCTGCGGTTTCGACACGGGGAAGAAGGTGCCCGACGCGACGGTGGTGGTGTCGGGCGCGCTCGACGACGAGGACGATCCGCCCGGGCTGAAACCCATGGCGACGACGACGAGCACCACCACGAGTGCAGCGAACACCCCCCATCTACGCACGAGCGGTTGCTACCAAGCGAGGGTGGCGATGTCAAGGCAGTGGCGGCGGGCCGCGACGCATGTGCCACATGTGAGCGCGCATAGGGTCGACACAATCGATGTTCAACCACCGCTTGCAGCGGGAACTGATGAGCGATGACCTCCGTCCTCGAGACCCCCGAATTCGTCGACGAGGTCACCAGCCCGCGCACTGAGCAACGGACCCAACGATTCCCCGCGGGCACGGTTGCGGTCGCGGTCGTTGTGTCGATCCTCCTTCGAGCTCGATTCCTCAGCACGCCACTCACCTCGGACGAAGGCGGATACATGGCCGTCGCCCGGGCCTGGGCATCGGGAAAGCACCTTTACACCGACGCCTGGGTCGATCGGCCCCAGGGTCTCCTGGTGCTCTACCGCTTGTTGGACGCCCTGACAGGTGGCTCGCCGACAGCGATCCGGGCAATGGCCATCGTGTTCGGCGCACTGGGTGTCGTGGCGCTGTCGTACGTGGCGTTCGTGATCGCCGGCACGCGTGCTGCCGCGGCGACAGGCGTGCTGTTCGCGGTGGCATCGTCCAACCCTCGGATCGAAGGCTTCATCGCCAACGGCGAACTGCTCGCCGGCACGCTCGGCGCGATCGGTGTCGCCGCGTCGTGCGTCTACCTCTTCCGCGGCCGGGCCATCTCCTGGCTCTATGCGGGCGGGGTGCTGGCCGGGTGCGCGGTGTCGTTGAAGCAGTCAGGCTTCGACGGATTCGCGGCGATGTTGTTGTGCGTCGTCGCCGGCGGCTTCACCCGCGAACGAACGTGGCGGCAGGTCGGGCGCGAAGCCGCGATCTACGTCGGCGGCCTGGCCTCCGTGCTGACCGTGCTCGTACTGCACGGCCTGATGGTCGGCATCAGCGGGTGGTGGTACGCGGTGGTCGGTTATCGCCTCGCCGGACCCAACGGCGCCGGGGCGGACTGGCACAAGTTCGGCGTGACCGCACGGCTCGCCCGGCCCGCGTTGCTGCCGCTGCTCGTTCTGGCGGGCATCGGGTTCGTCGCCTGGTTGATACGCGATCGGCGCCTCCGCCAGGCATCCCTGCTCATCCCTGCGTGGATCGTGTTCGCCGCGCTGGCCGTGCTCGCCGGCGGACTGTTCCACCGCCACTACTGGGTCACGTTGACGTTCCCTCTCGCGCTCGCCGGCGGCGTGGCGATCGGCAGGTTCAAGACGTGGTTGGCGATCCCCGTCGTGTGCCTCGCCGTGATTCCGTCGTTGGTCGGCAGCGCGCACATCATCGCCCTCGATCGAGACGACGTGGCGATCCAGGCGCACGACGATCCGCGCCTGCGAGTGGACGAGTCCGTCGCCCGTTGGTACAACGACCATCGAACGCCCGGCTCGACGCTGTACGTGATGTGCGCCAGCGCCGCGGTCTACGCCGAGGCGAATGTGACCCCGCCGTATCCGTACCTGTGGCAGGACGGTGTGCAGCACGCCCGTGACGCCCAGCGACGACTCGAGGCGTTCTTTGCCGGCCCGAACCCGCCGACGGTCGTCGCGCAGTACCAGAGACCTCTCACCTGCAACCCGTCGGGCGTCGTGAACTCGCTGCTGCGGCAGCGTTACACGCAGGTCGCCAACGTCCACGGTGCGGTCATGTGGACGCTGCGCGAACCGGCGCCGGAGGTCGCGGTCTTCGGGTCGAACGTGCCGATGAGGCGGGCGTAGCCTTCGGCTGAAATTCCGAACCACGAGCGGAGGCACGCATGGCACTGACGACTCAGACGATGACCGATGAGCAACGCAAGTCTGTGGCAATCGAGTATCTGAAGGCGTTCGACAACGGTGGCACGACATCGACGGGAGGCAGCATCCTCGACCTGTTCGCCGACGACGCCCAGGTGTACTTCCCGAAGTGGGGACTGGCCAACGGCAAGGAGAACATCGGCAAGCTGTTCGGCGACGTGGGCGCGACGTTGAAGGGCATCACCCACCACTTCTCGCACTTCAACTGGATCTTCTCGGGCAGCGACACGATCGTCGCCGAGGGCACGAGCCACGGTGAGCACCAGGACGGCCCGTGGCGGGCGGGCGATCCCGAACATGGTGCCGGCCGGTGGTGCGACGTGTTCGAGATCCGCGACTGGAAGATCCAGCGCGTGTTCATCTACCTCGATCCCGACTACGCCGGCAAGGACACCGCCCGTTACCCGTGGTTGAAATCCTGACGTACTGACGCAGCGGCAGTTGGCGTCGTCACGCAACTCGCGTCGCCGACGCTGGATCCGGCGCGCCGTGACGGTCGGGATGGAGGATCGACGCGAACATCTCGACACCCTCGACCACGCGCGGACTCGGTCGAACGACGAACGCGTCGGCATCGACCGCCCACACCTGCGCGTCACGGGGCAGCAGGCCGCGCCGGACGACATCCTCGGCCAACCGAGTCGCGCCGTCGAGCCGGAAGCCGCACGGCGCGACGATGACGACGTCGGCATCGCACGACGTGATCGCGTCCCACGAAGTTCCTCGAGAGTTCTGGCCCGGACGACCCATGACCGATCTGCCTCCGGCCGCGGCGATCATGTCGGGCACCCAGTGGCCGTCGGTGAACGCCGGGTCGGTCCACTCCAACAGAAGGGTCGGCCGGGCGTGCGCGCTGTCGAGCTTGGCGGCGACCGCCGCCAGCCGATCGCGGCAGTCGTCGATCACCGTCGATGCACGCGCCTCGGTGCCGGTCGCCTCGCCGACCAACCGCACCGAATCGATCACGGCCTCCAGCGTCATCGGGTCCAACGTCAAGACGTTCGCACGACACCCGAGATAATCCATCGCATCGTCGACCTTGGTCACATCGACCGCGCACACGGCGCACAGGTCCTGAGTGACGACCAACGTCGGGTCGATGTCGGCGAACGCGTCGCGATCGAGTTTGTAGAGGTCCTCGCCGGCGGCCATTCGTTGCTTCACGATCTCGTCGATCTGCGACGGCGTGAGGCCTTCGGGTAATGCGGAAGTCGACACGATGCGCTTGGTTTTCGCCTCCGGCGGGAAGTCGCATTCGAACGTCACCCCGACGACGTCGTCGCCGAGGCCGAGCTGGAACAGGATCTCGGTCGCCGACGGAAGGAGCGACACGATCCGCATGGGCCGATGCTACGCCCGCGACCCCTTGATGACGGAGGGCAGCCCTGGGAGGATTCAGCGATGAGCGACAGCATCGATTCGGACCGGCAGCGATACGCCGCACGAGCGCTCGCCTGCCTCGACCTGACCAGCCTCAACCTCGACGACACATCGGAAGTGATCGACGTTCTCTGCGATCGCGCCCTGTCACCGGCGCCGGGCATCGACATCCATCCGGCGGCGGTGTGCGTCTACGGCCGATTCGTCGCCCAGTGCGTCAGCCGACTGCGCAACAGCGGGATCAGGGTCGCCGCGGTCGCCAACTTTCCACTCGGAACCGCGTCGCCCGACGATGTGATCGTCGAGGTCGAGCAGGCGCTGAACGACGGCGCCGACGAGATCGACGTCGTCCTGCCGTTCCGCGCCTATGTCGCCGGGGATACCGCGCCTGCCGCCGAGTTGATCGATCTCGTCAGCACGTTGTGCCATTCGCGATCGAAGCCTGCAGTGCTCAAGGTGATCCTCGAGACAGGTGTGTTGAGCGACGAAGCAACGATCAAGTCTGCTGCTCGCCTGGCCGTCGCGAACGGCGCCGACTTCCTGAAAACCTCGACCGGCAAGCTCGAGCCGGCCGCCACGCCGGAAGCGGCCGCGGCATTGCTCGACGTGATCGCCGAATCTCACGGCGGCGGCCGCGACATCGGCCTGAAAGTCGCCGGCGGTGTGAAGACGGTCGACGATGCCGCGACCTACCTCGATCTCGCCGATCGCACGCTGCCCGGCGGTGCAGTGCCGACCAACTTCCGGTTCGGCGCCAGCGGATTGCTGAACGATCTCGTGCGCGTCCTCGGTGGCTCGCTCGATCTGCACATGTCGGCGGACTACTAGTGGCCGACGAGCAGCCGTTCCTCCCGCAGGAGGTGATCCGCGCCAAACGCGACGGCAGACCGTTGACGACCTCCGAGATCGAGCGGTTCGTGTCCGGCATCACCGACGGCAGCGTCGGCGACGGTCAGGTCGCGGCGTTCGCGATGGCGGTGTTCTTCCAGGGGATGGACATCGACGAACGGGTCACGTTGACGGATGCGATGTCGCGGTCGGGCGACAGGATGCAGTGGGACCACGCCGATCTGCACGGCCCGGTCGTCGACAAGCACTCGACCGGTGGCGTCGGCGACAAGGTCAGCCTGATGCTGGCCCCGCTCGTCGCGGCGTGCGGCGCCCACGTGCCGATGATCTCGGG
>Ga0207648_10004708_pt1 | contig 13953 bp, 11 predicted proteins | sample KBSMisM32_FD_184310 | JGI IMG/M metagenome (GOLD analysis project Ga0207648, IMG submission 184310) | Miscanthus rhizosphere microbial communities from Kellogg Biological Station, Michigan, USA - KBS Miscanthus M3-2 (SPAdes) (version 2) | ecosystem: Host-associated > Plants > Roots >...
TGAGCGGCGTCAGCTCGCCGACCGCGCCCCAGGATGAACGCGCCGCCCGCCCCGGCTGCCAGTCGATGCGCTCGCCGCCGGCGTGCGCCAGCTCCTCGCGCTTGAGCAAACCCGAGGCGACGATCTCGTCGGCGCTGGCAGGCACGCGGCCGTACATCCAGCCGTAGAGCAGCGCCGCGTAGCCGGGACGCAGCAGCTCGGCGAGCGCGATCTGCCGGCGCGCTTCCAGCACCTTCTGGCGGGGACCGATGACTTCGCCCACGAACCTGTCGCTGAGGAACGCCAGCACGTCGCCGGCTGTGCTGGCGTCGCGCGCCAGCATGTAGCGAAAGTCGGGCTCGTCGGCCAGGCGCGGCTCGCGCCCGGCGGCGGCGTCGATCACGCGCTTGGTCGCGGCCAGGCTGTTCGACACGACGTCGAAGCCGCCGACGGTGGCGCGGTGGCGGCGCACGACGCCGTCGTTCGATCGCGTGACGGTGATCGGCGTGCCCTGGTGATCGATGGTCGCCGTCTTCAGGCCGCCGTGGGCGGCACCGAACGCGGCCAGCGTCCCGGCCAGCGCGGCCTCGAACGCGGGCCGCGCGCGCACGCGGAACACGAACGACAGGTCGCTGCCCTCGCGCAAATAGGGATCGCTGCCGACCACCGCCAGATCGTCGACCACCGTCGGCCCGAGGAGCTTCGTCAGCGGGCCCTGGCGCAGGCCCAGCTCGCCCTCGTAACGCGCGGCCAGGTCGTAGTCGGCGCCCTCGCCCATTCCGGCCAGCGCCGGCGCGATGCCCCCGTCCAGCTCCTCGCGTAATCGGATGAGATGCGAGATGGTCCGGAACCGTACGTAGTAGAACGCCGCCGGCGCCGACGTCGCGAGCGGTTCCAGCGGCGCGGTGCGCCCCAGCGCGGCCGTCATCGCGACCCACGGGTGGGGCTTGAACGACGGCGGCTTCAGATCGGCCAGCGCCACGGTCGCGGGTTCGTCGCTGTTCGCCAGCAACGCGCGGTCGGTCTGCAACGTCTCCTGCAGCGACGTCATCCCGGTCGTGGTGTCCATCAGCCGGGCGAGCTCGGACGGTTCGCGCCGGGGCGCCGCGACGCGCGCACCTGCGCGCGCGGCCGTGCCGGGCGCCGGCTTGGCCGCCCCGCCCGCCTTCTTCTCCTTCTCTTTACCCTTCGCCTTGGCCTTCGCCTTCGCCTTCGCCGGGGCCTCCGGCGCCGGCGAGATCGCCTTCGCCCCCGGCTCCGGATACAGCGCGCGCACGCGCGCGGCCGCGAACTCGCCCCACGAGCTGCCGGCGCTGTGGTGCGCGAACCCATCGGCCCAGGCGGCCAGCGCGCGCGCATCGTTCGCCTGCGGCTCGGCGTCGGGCAGCGCGAAGCGGAAATGTTCGGGCGTGCCGTTGCAGACCTGCGGCAGGTAAACGTGCGCGATCTGATGCTCGCCGCGCGCGGGCAGCGGCCGCCGGATGATGAGGAAGCCGGCGCCGTTGTTGTCGCCGTTGACGGCCGGCAGGCTGGAGAACCAGGCCGACCACGGCCGGCGCGGATCGGCCGCGCCCTGGATGCGCACCTCGGCCCCGGTGTCCATCCGCTCGCCCTCGCAGCGCACGTCTTCGCCCGTCGACACCACCAGGGTCTCGAAGCCGCGTTCGACGTGCCGGGCGATCGCCTTTCCCAGCGTGCGTAGCTCGGTGTGCTCGGTCGTGGGAATCGGTTTCGGGCGCGCAGGCAACGGCGCCAGCGGCGCGTCCGCCGTCGCGTTACCGGCGGCGCCCACGGCGGGCGCGCCGGCGGGCGTCGGCCCGGTCGCGGCCGGGTGAGCGCAGGTCAGGCTGAACACCGCCAGCGCGCACAGCGAGAATGGAAGCCCGCGGTCGTCGGGACGGCGCGGGCCGGGCGGAGGCATGGGCGCGGATTGTTGCATGGCCAACGTCAACGCGGGGTCACGCCCTGAAGGACCGGCACACCCGCCAGCGACACCACGAGAATGCGGGGACGACCCGCTTCCACGAGGAAGACGAACGCGATCGGCACCGCGCCGGCGCTGGAATCGAGCACGCCGCTCGCCTCGACCGTCGCGGCGGTCCCGGCGCTCTGCTGGCGCAGGCGGTTCAGCGTCACCGACCGCGCGCCGGCGAGCAGCGGCGATCCGCGGCAGGCCTTCGCGAACGCGTCCTCGGTCACCGCGCTCCGGTACGGCGCCGCCAGCAGCGCGTACGCGTCGGCGAACCGGCCGGCGCCCACGTGGGCGACGAACGGCGATGCGACCGCGGCGGCGCCGTCGAGCATCGACGGCCCGCGTTTCTCGTGCTGAGCGACCGCGGCGGCCGTCTCCTTCTGCGCGGCGTCCTTGGCCGCTGTGATGCGGTTGTCGATGAACAAATACATCCCCACCGCGAAAGCGATCGATCCCACGATGGTCCACACCAGGACCTTTTCCGCACCGGGCCGGACAGCCACGCCGCCATTGTAGACGACCAGACCGCGGCGACGACAGACCTGGTAAGTTCCGGCTGTGGCTGCGAGCCCCCGACCTCTGTTGGCGATCCTGACGCTGGCGATGGCGGGGTCGTGCGCGCACAGCCAGCCGGCCGGTCCCGCGCAGCCTGGCGGCGCCGCGCTGCCCCGGTTCTGCGCGACCGACGAGTGCGCCGTGATCGTCAGCCACAACGTCGACATCGAATCGTGCGAGTGCGCGGCGCGCCAGTACGACGAGACGCTGGGCGCCCGTCTCGACCTGGTATTCGCTGTTCCGGCCGGCGGCGGCAAGGCGCAGGTCACGGTCGGGCGCGAGATCGCCTCGACGGAATCGCTGCGGCGGTGCGTGCTGGAGCGCGCCGGCGCCTGGTCGTTCCCGGCGCCCGCCTCGGGCGCGACGCAATTTCGCGCCGGCATCATCTTCGCGCCCGACGACAAGGGCGCCTGCCCGCCGGGCCCGAACGCGCCGGTGCGGCGCGCGACGGCGTCAAAGGAACGGATCCGTGCCGCGCTGGCGGCGCGACAGAACGAGGTGAAGGCCTGCTTCCAGCAGACGGCAGGAACCGCGACGGAGCCATCCGCGCGCGTGGTGGTGACGCTGATCTTCAATCGCGACGGCCGGGTGATCCAGGCGCAGGTCGACGAGGCGACCGTCCACGACGAGCGCATCGAGTCCTGCATCACCGATCACGCGTACGCATGGTCGCTCCCGAAACCGACTCCACCCGGCGTCGTCACCGTCAGCTACCCATATTCGTTCGGACCGGAGCCGACGGGCACGCCCTGACTCACCCTGACTCACGGCCTCGAAGCGACGACGCGGCCGGACGGTAGCTCACCTTTCTCGGTTGCCTCCATGATGCAGCGCGGGCGTCCGCCAGCGGATCCGCGCCAGCACCGCGCGGCAAGCTTCGCGCGCGGTCGCCTTGCCGTCGGCCGTGCAGATCACCGACGTGGCGAGGTGCACGTCGCGCTTGACCATCCACGTGCTGACGGATCGCGCGGGCCCCGTGGCCAAAAAGCCGGGCGCGGGCAGGTCGCCGATCCGATCGGCGAACGTGTCGCCGACGTCGAAGCCCAGCGCCCGCTGCGTCTCGCCGAGCTGGCGCAGCATCGGCGTCGCGTCGACCGCCTCCCTCAGGATGGCGGTGCTGACGGCCAGGTGCGCGCCGGCGCCGTCGGCGTTCAGGCGGCGCGTCTTCTCATCCAGCGCCAGCGTCCAGCCGTCCGGCGCGTCCAGCGTCAGCGCGGGGAGCCGGGGCGACGAAAATCGCCGTGACGACACGACGTCGTCGCCGTCGTCAGCGCCGTCCACGGCGACGGGCGCGGTCCGGGCGCGCGCGCTGGTTCCGGGATCCACCGGTGTGGACAGCACGGCGTAACCCGCTCCGGCGGTGACGACGGCGAACAGGCCGACCGCGCCCACGCGCTTTCGCAGCACCCGCGCCTGCGCCGACGCCGCCCGCCGCGCGGTCCACAGCGCGCCGAGGAACATCGCCGCGCCGATGCCCGCGATCGCCGCCAGCGCGATCAGGAACGACCGCTGAAATGCAGGGTTCGCCAGGGCGTCCACGCGCGACAGATATCACGTCGCCGATTGCGTGAGATGATGGACTTGCTTGCCGCCTGAATCCGGACCGCGCCACGGAGACAACGACGAGAACGACGAACGCGCGCGAACGCGCGTGACAATCGCCCTGCTCGCGTCGGTCGCGGTCGTGCAGATCGTCGGCATGCTGGGCCGCGGTATTCCCGGTCCGGCCGACATCGCGTTCCATTCCATCGTCGTGCTGCCGGCCGCCGGGTTTGCGATCGGGCTGTCGCGCGGGTTGCGCCTGCGCATCGGCATCGTCGCCTTCGCCGTGCTCTGGTCGGCGCTCTCGATCTGGGGCGGCATCGTGATCACCCGGATCGCGGAGACGTACGCCGCGGCTGAACCGGGCCTGGCGGCGACGGTGAAGCCGATCTCACCCTGGTTCGTGCGCATCCTGGCCGCGCGTTCGGCCTTCTTCATCGCCGCCGTGATCGTCCTGGTCACGGGACGGCCGACCAGGCCCCGCCGCCTCGGGGGCGCCGTGCTGGGCGCCTTGTGCGTCGTGCTCTTCGTGGTCGAGCACGTCTATCAGCGCGGCTAGCCGCTCTCGCGCAAAGCGCGAGTGTGCGGCTACTATCTAGATGTCCAGTCCCTACAGATCGCGGTGCTTGAACGGCCGCTTGCCGGGCCCGTAGCTGGCGGTCTCCTGTCCGTGGCCGCGCAGCAGCCAGCGATACGTCAGCAGGCCCTCGACGCCGACGGGCCCGCGCGCGTGCAGCTTGTCGGTGCTGATGCCGACCTCGGCGCCCAGCCCGTAGCGGTAGCCGTCGGCGAAGCGCGTGCTGGCGTTGTGGAAGATCCCGGCCGCGTCGACCTCGGCCAGAAATCTTTCCGCGGCGCCGGAATCCGCGGTGACGATCGCCTCGGTGTGCTTCGATCCGTGCGCCGCGATGTGCGCCATCGCCTCGTCGATGCCGCTCACCCGCTTGACGGCGATGATGTTGGCGCCGAACTCGAAGCCGAAGTCGCCGTCGGCCGCCGGCTTCGCCCAGGGCACGCGCGCGCGCGTCGCCTCGTCGGCGCGCAGCTCGACGCCCGCCTGCTTCAGCGCCTCCGCGCACGCGTCCAGCGCGGCGCCCGCGTCGGCGTCCCACAGCAGCGTCTCGGTCGCGTTGCAGGCGGCCGGGTACGTCGTCTTGCCGTCGACGGCCAGCTTGGCCGCCATCGCCGCGTCGGCGCCCTTGTGCACGTAGAGGTGGCACACGCCGGCCGCGTGCCCCATCACGGGGATCTCGCTCTGCGACATGATGTGGCGGACGAACTCCGACGAGCCGCGCGCGACGATCACCTCGACCAGTCCGTGCAGGCCCAGCACCGCGGCCACGTCCTCGCGGCCTTCCAGCAGCACGGCGGCGCGCGGATCGATGCCGGCCGTCTCCAGCACGCGATGAATCACCGCGGTGAGCGCGCGGTTGGTGCCCAGCGCTTCGCGCCCACCCTTCAGCAGCACGGCGTTGCCGCTCTTCCAGGCGAGGCCGACGATCTGCACCAGCGCGTCGGGCCGCGACTCGAAGATCACGCCAAGCAGCCCCAGCGGCGTGCTGACGCGCTCGAGCACCAGCCCGTCGTCCAGCTCGCGCCGCAGCGTCGCGCGCCCGACCAGATCGGGCATCGCCGCGAGTTGATCCAGCCCGTCGCACACGCTGTCCAGCTTCGCCGCGTCCAGTCCCAGGCGCTTGACCAGCGGCGTGGCGACGTTCTCGGCCTTCGCGCGTTCCAGATCCTTGGCGTTCGCCGTGCTCACCTCGGCCCGCACGCCCGGTTCGCGCAGCGCCGCGGCCAGCGCGCGCAGCAGCTTCGATCGCCCTTCCCCACCCAGGCGCGCCAGCTTGCCCCCCGCGGCCTTGGCGGCCTCGGCGGTCGCGCGCGTCTGTTCTTCGAGCTTCGTGGCTTGCTGTTTCGTTTCGCTCATCAGACGGCTCCCATCACCAGGTTGTCGCGCGTGATCAATGCATCGTAGCCGCGCCAGCCGAGGACCGCGTCGATGTCCTCGCTGTGGCGGCCGGCCAGCTTGCGGCACGCATCCGCCGGGTAGTTCACCAGGCCGCGCCCGTGCACGCGCCCGCTGCCGTCGCGGATCTCGACGACGTCGCCCTTGTCGAACGTCCCCTCCACGCCGACCACGCCGATCGGCAGCAGCGACGCCTTCTCGCCCATCAACGCGCGCAGCGCGCCGTCGTTGACGACCAGAGCGCCGCGCTGGCGCGCGCCCACCGCGATGTGACGGATGCGCGCCGGCCGTCGCGACGCGACGGCGATCAACGTGCCGACGTCCTCGCCCGCCAGGGCGCGCTCGATGACGCGCGTCTCGGCGCCGCCCGCGATCAGCACGGCGGTTCCCTCGGCCGAGGCGAGCTGCGCTGCCTCCAGCTTGCTCGCCATCCCGCCCGTCCCGCCCGCCGAGCTGCCGTCGGCGCGCGCCCGCGCGACGTCGTCGACGCCCGCCAGCTCGGCGATGCGCGTCGCCGCCGCGTCCGTGCGTGGATTGGCCGTGTAGAGGCCGCCCACGTTGGTCAGCAGCACCAGCAGATCGGCGTCCAGGCTGACCGCCACGCGCGCCGACAGGCCGTCGTTGTCGCCGAAGCCGGCAGGCACCGCCGCGGCCGCGCCGGACTGCGCCCGCCGGTGCTCGACCAGCTCGGCGATGCTGACGCTGTCGTTCTCGTTCAGCACCGGGATCGCGCCCAGCTCCAGCAGCCGCATCAACGTCGTGCGCAGGTTCAGCGCGCGGTCGCGATCGGCGAGATCCTCCTGCGTCAGCAGGACCTGCGCCGCGGTCACGTCGAAGCGCGCGAAGGCGTCCGTGTAGAGGCTCATCAGATGTCCCTGGCCGACCGCGGCGCATGCCTGGCGCAGCCCCAGCGATCGCGGACGCTCCTTCAGGCCCAGCACGCGCATCCCCATCCCGACCGCGCCGCTCGACACCAGCACGATCTCGCGGCCCGCCTTCCGCAACCGCGCCAGCCCCTCGACGATCTCCATGATGCGCCCGAGCGCCAGCTCGACGCCGTCGTGCATGACGACGTGCGTGCCGACCTTGACCACGATGCGGTGCGCATCGGCCAGGTGCTTGCGGGCTTCGGAGGCGGCGGACATGAGCCGCCAAATCTACCCTACTGGCTGGTCGAGATCTCCCAGCTTTCCGGCAGGTGTATGGCGTAGCCGATGTCGACGTTGCGCCATTCGCCGCGCACCAGCGTGACCGACCAGGTGACGAAACCGCGCGCCGCGTCCAGCTGGTAGCCGCCGCTGGTCGCCTTGCCGACCAGCTCGACCCGCACGTCGTCGATCTTCGACACCGGGATCTGCTCGCGCAGCTCAACGGTCTCGGGGCCGGCCGCCTGGTTGGTGACCCGCGTGCGAAAGGCGCGGACGATGTGCTTCGTCGAGCTGAAGAAGCCGGCGCCCACGTCCTTATCGTCCAGCTTGCTGCGCGTCACCTGCAGCTCCTCGTCGGCGCCCAGCGAGATCTCGAACGGCGCGCCCACGCCCTGGTGTGACAGGTGCGCGTCGCCCATGTACGAACCGTTCCGGTAGCTGCGCGCCCGCCCTTCCAGCAGCGGGTATGCCGCCGGGTTCGTCAGCGCGGCGATCTGGTAGACGTGCTCGTCGACCTTGGGCATCGCGACCAGCTTGATCGTCGCCTGCGTCTCGACGACGTCGACCGGCGCCCACACCGGGTGGCCGTCGGCGATGACCGTGATCGGACGCGGCAGCGTGAGCACGAAGCTGTTCCCCTTGTCGTCCAGCGCGGCGGATTCCGGCTCGCTCTTTCCCCCACTCTTCTGGCTCGCGCCCGCCGAGAGCTGCGTGCGGCGCTCGTGCGCGGACACCATCACCTTGCCGCGGTCCTGCGCGGATCCGTACACCGCCAGCGGTCCGGGTATCGGCGCCTCGGCGTCCAGCCTCGGCCGGGCGGTCGACAGCATGACGCGCGCATCGGTCCAGTCCTCGCCGGTCGCCTGCTTGATCAGCGCGCCCACGGTCAGGCGCACCGCCGCCGGCCCGGCCTTTGTAGATGGGCGCGGCACGACGTCGAAGTCGTACTCGGGCTGCCAGCCCGCCCCCGGCAACACGTAGGAGACCGTCGCGGTGACGTGCGGCAGTCCGCGGCAGCCGATCGTCACGGTCGCCGTGATGTGCGTGGTCTCGCGCGCGCCAGCCAGCGGCTGCAGCTCGCGCTTGACCTTGTCCAGCGCCTGTTTCAGCCCGCGGACGGCGGTGTCCAGCTTGCGGCGTTCTTCCGCGAGCGCGGCACGGCGCGCGCGCATGGCGTCCAGCGACGCAGCCCACGCGCGCGCGTTCGGTTTCGGGTTCCGGATCTCCTCGGCCAGCGTCGCCGACAGCAGGCCGCTGAACGCGCCGACGTCCTCCAGCTCGGCGGCGATCTGCGTCTTGCGCGCGTCCTTGCTCTTGATCTCGGTCTCGATTCGTTCCTGCTCGGCGGCCAGGCCGCGCACGCGCGCGTCGGCCGCCTCGCGCTCGTTCACCTCGACGCTGCCGATGCCGATGACCTCGGCGGCCTCGCGGACCTCGCCCCGCAACGTTCGGGCGTCGAGCGATCCAGGCAGGCGCTCGAACACGGCGCGCGCCGCCCCATCCTCGCAGCGCGCGGACCGCACGCGCGTCACGCGCGCGCGATCGGGGAAGACGACGACGGACTCGATGCGGGAGTCGGATGGGGGGGCGGGGGCGGCGGAGGCGCGCGCGCGCGGGACGAGGACGGCGACGAGGACGAGGACGAGGACGGGGCGGAGGACGAGGACGGGGCGGAGGGTCATTGCTGGTTCAGCTCCCAGCCTTTGGGGCGGATGATCCGGTAGCTGAGCTTCACGGTCCGCGTGGCGCCGGGCGGAAGCTCCAGACGCCAGCGGATCAAGCCGTCGGCGTCGGGGGCGCCCAGCGCGGCGGGCTGCGCGCCCAGAAGCTTGACCTCGACCTTGTCGCGCTCGCTGCGCGGCAACTGATCGACGATCTCGATCGTCACCTTCTGCCGCTTGTAATTGCCCACCTGGATCACGACGTCGTAGCTGGTCTCGTCCGACTTCATGATCAGACCGGTGGTCTTCGTGCTCGGGGCGACGTGGCGCTCGATGCGCACGTCGGGATCCGCGCCCAGCGGCAGCTCGATGTCGCCGCCCGGCCCGGTCGTCTTGATCTCGCCCGTCGCGACGAACTCACCGTCGCCGAAGATCGTGATCGGTCCGCGCAGCAGCGGCCGCTTGCCGTCGTTCCGGACCCGCGCACGCAGGAACGCGGTCTTCGCCAGGCCGGGCGTGGCGGCGTGAAAGAAGGCGGTGCGGAACGACTGCGACGCCAGCGGCACCCGGATCTTCTTGTTCGAGCTGGCGATGGTCGCCTTCGTCGGCGCGCGATAGACGAAGTCGAACCCGCCGGCGCTGACCACGGGCAGATAGGGACTCGACGGCACCTCCGACGGCGCCTTGTCGAGCAACGCGAGCGGCAGCGTCGTGGTGGGCTCCGGTTCCGAGCCGAAGATTTTTCGTATCGCAGGCGCGTCCGCGAGGATGCTCCTCTTCGCCGGCGACGGCCGCGCCGGCGCCGGGCTTCGGGTGACTTGCAGGTCCATCAACGGCTCGCGGGCTTCGCGCGGGCCCTTGCCGTTGCCATTGTAGTTCTCGGGCTCGGGGCAGCCGTCGTCGGTGCCTTCGTGATCCTCCGGTTGGTCGGGACACCCGTCGAAATCGTCGACGATGGCGTCACGGTCGTTGTCGATGTGGTCGAAGTAGACCTCGGGCGGCCGGCGCTCGCGCAGTTGCGGGATGAACTCGCTGCGCTCGCCCAGCGTCCAGGCGAGGCGCTCGGGCAGATCGATCCCGCGTCCCGGTCTCGCCGTCGACAGCAGCAGCGCGACGTCGCTCCAGTCCTCGCCCGTGGTCTGCTCGACGACGCCCGCCGTCTCGATCCGGATCTGTCCCGTCGCCGAGGCGAAATGCAGATCGTAGGCCGGCTTCCAGCGCGCGCCGGGGATGAAATACTCCAGCTCCAGCGGCGCCTCCGCCCGATCCACCTCCACGACAGCGACGACGTCGATGTCCTGGTCCGCCATCGCCAGGCCGACTCGATTGATCGCCTTGTAGTCCGCGAGCAGCCGCTGCTTCTCCTTCACCAGCTGGGCCCGCTCGCCCTGCGCGATCAGGATGTGCCCGCTGGCCGCGCGCGTCCGCTCGCCGATGAAGTCCAGCGCCTTCCACCACGACGCGACGTCGGCGGAGGGGTTCTTCCGGCCCTCGCGCTTGTCCTCCGGGACCAGCGGCGCGGGCGCCAGCGCGCGCAGGAAACCGATCTCCCAGTCGTCGGTGGCCCGCCGGTCATCGACCTCGGCGAGGCGATCGGCGACGGCATCCAGCGCGTCGAGCAGCCTGGCCGCCTGCGCGACCGATGATTGCTCGCGCTGCACGGGCGTCGCCTCGACGCGCAGGACACGCCCGCCCGTCACCGACACGCGGATCGTGTCCAGGTACGCGGCGCCGGGCAATCGCGGGAAGCGGACCGCCTGAATGCCCGCGGCCGGAGCGCGCCCGCGGCGGCGGACGCGCGCGCGATCGCTGAACACCGTCACCTCCGCGATGCGCGCGTCGACGTGGGCCGCGTTCGCCGCCGTCGTCGCCGTCCAGACGACGCCGGGGACCTTGGCGGGCCGCGGCGCCGGCGCCGGACCGAACGCCGCCAGCGCGGCGATCGCAGCGACGATGGAGCTGCTGGGCATCATGGCTTGAGTGGGTGGCGGTCCGTCCCGCCATCACTCTGCTCGGACGAGGGCCACCGCTCCCCGTCGCGTGCGCGGCCGCAAGCTGTGCGATTAGCGCGTGGGGGAGCGCGGGCTTTGCCCGCGCGAGCCCATCGCGGGGGCACGGGACCCTTCGAGGGTCCCGTGTATAGTAAGCACCGCCATGCTCGCCAAGAACCAGACGCTGACCGTGCTCGGGTGCGGGACGATGGGTGAAGCCATCGTCCGGGGAATCCTGCGTTCCGGGCAGCTGGAGCCGGCCCAGATCTTCGCGACCGATCGCCGCGCCGAGGTGGTGAAGGCGCTGCGCGAGAAGCACGGCATCCGCACCACCAGCGACAACCGCGAGGCGTGCCGCGCCGGCGACGTCGTGCTCGTCTGCGTCAAGCCGCACGAGGTCGGGCCGCTGCTGCGCGACGCCGAGACCGGCAAGGTGCTGGCGGGCAAGCTGGTGATCAGCATCGCCGCCGGCATCCGTCTCGATCAGCTGGCGGGCTGGCTGCCCCAGAGCGCGGTCGTGCGCGCGATGCCCAACACCCCGGCGGTGATCGGCGAAGGCATGACGGTGATCGCGCGCGGCGCCGGCGTCACCGACGACCAGGTCGAGGTCGCGAAGGCGATCTTCGGCTGCGTGGGCGGCTGCCTGGAAGCCGAGGACAAGACGATGGACGCGGTCACCAGCCTGAACGGCAGCGGGCCCGCGTTCGCCTACATCATGCTGGAGGCGCTATGCGACGGCGGCGTGCGCATGGGCCTGCGGCGCGACACCGCGATGCAGATCGCCGCCCAGATGGTCCAGGGCGCGGCGCGCATGGTCCTGCAGACCGGCATGCACCCGGCGGCGCTGAAGGATCAGGTCACCACGCCCGCGGGCAGCACGATCGCCGGGCTCTTGATCCTGGAAGATGGACGCATCCGGTCCGTCATCGCCCGCGCCGTCGAGGAGGCGGCGCAGGTCGCGAGCAAGCTCGGGCAGAGCTGATTAAACTTCGGCCGTGCTCGACTTCCACGCGCTGTTTTCGGCAGAGGGACTGGTCAGCCTGGTCAGCCTGACGGTCATGGAGATCGTCCTCGGCATCGACAACGTCCTGCTGGTCGCGATCCTGTCGCAGAAGGTCAAGCCGGCGCACCGCAAGCGCGTGCGCAAGCTGGGCATCGGCCTGGCGCTGGTGCTGCGCATCCTGCTGCTGTTCGCGCTGTCGTGGCTGATGGGCCTGACGAAGCCGCTGTTCAACGTATTGGACAACGCGTTCTCGGGACGCGACCTGGTGCTGCTCGCCGGCGGGCTGTTTCTCATCTACAAGGCGACCACCGAGCTGTACGAACGGATCGAACACTCGTCCGACGAGGAGGAGAAGAGCGACGCCGACCGCAAGCCGTCCGGATCGGTGGCGACGGTGTTCCAGATCCTCGCGCTGGACCTCGTCTTCTCGCTGGACTCGGTGATCACCGCGGTCGGGATGGCGCGCGCGATCATCGTGATGATGGCGGCGATGATCATCGCGGTGGGCGTGATGTTCGCGTTCTCCGGCGTGGTGTCCGAGTTCGTCAACCGGCACCCGAGCATGAAGATCCTCGCGCTCGCGTTCCTGCTTCTGATCGGCGTGCTGCTCACCGCCGACGCCTTCGGCCATCACATCAACCGCGGCTACGTCTACTTCGCGATGGCGTTCTCGTTGCTCGTCGAGCTGGCGAACATGCGGCTCCGCAAGAAGAAGTCGCGCAAGAAGCGCGCGACCTGAATTGCGCGTGGGGAGTCGCCGAGCTTTGCTCGGCGCGTACCATCGCGGGGGGTTCGGGACCCTTTGAGGGTCCCGACTCAATTTGATCAGCGCGTGCGGGCGTGATACCCGCCAAGGATGCTGCGTAAATCGATCCTGGCGTGCGCGTTCGTGCTGCTACCGTCGGCCGCAAGCGCCGCGAAGGGCGCCGACGATCCGTCCACCGAGGACGCGCCCTTCGCGAGCAACACCACCAAGGCCGGCCCGGCGCCGTTCGCCGCATCACCCAGCGCCGGCTTCGCCGCGATGGGGCAGTGGGTGCTGACGATGAGGACGACCGGCGACGAGGGCTTCTTCTTCCGCAAGCCCAGCGGCGGCGACTGGCAACTGAGCCTGCACCCGAGCCTCGACTACTTCATCATCAACAGCGTCTCGCTGGGCGCTGCCTTCGGCTACTTCCATTCACCGGCGGAAACCGGCACCACGGTCGTGAGCCTGGGCGGACGCGCCGGCTTCAATCTGAACATCAACGACAACCTCGGTTTCTGGCCGACGGTCGGCGTCGGATTCACGTTCGACAGCCGCGACCACGGCAACGATACGACCACCTTCTTCGGACTCTTCGCGCCGTTCCTCTACCACCTGGTTCCGCATCTGTTCGTCGGCCTCGGCCCGTCGTTCTCGATGCAGCTCGATGGCGGCGGCAAGGTCTACGGCGTCGACTTCGTTCTCGGCGGCTGGCTGTAAAGCTGTAGGTGCGTGCCCACACCGACGGTGTTCGTACGCCGTTAATTTGATCGCCCCTCCGTATCGGGATACGGTCGTCGGATGAAAAAGCGGCACTTTTTGTCCCCGATGGTGACGAAGGCCGTTGCGGGCCTCGTCTTTGGTTGCGCGCTGCTGGTTCTGCCGGCGCGCGCTGATGCACAGACGGCTCCGCCACCGGCGCCGGCTCCGACCGGCGGTGGCGGATTGGGTCAGGGTTTCGGCGACACGGGCCAGATCGTGATCAGCGGCGAGGCGCAAGCTTTCTTCAGCAAGACGAACAAGGAAGGCTGGACGGCCGCGATCTCGCCTGCGCTGGATTACTTCGTCGTGCCGAGCGTCTCGATCGGCGGCTCGGTCACCGCGCTGATCGGCAATAACAGCCGCGTGGGTTTCGGCGCGAGCGGACGCGCCGGGTACAACCTGAACGTCACCGAGAACCTGGGCGTCTGGCCGATCGTCGCGATCTCCTACGCCCACGTGAGCTCGGGCTCGGGCACGACCGAGACCTCCGACTCGTCCACGTTCCTGCACATCTTCGCGCCGGTGCTGTACCACATCGTCCCGCGTGTCTTCGCCGGTCTGGGACCGTTCTACGACCTCCACATCTCCGGCGTCGGCAACCACTCGTACGGCGTGCGCAGCACCGT
>Ga0207648_10004718_pt1 | contig 13934 bp, 13 predicted proteins | sample KBSMisM32_FD_184310 | JGI IMG/M metagenome (GOLD analysis project Ga0207648, IMG submission 184310) | Miscanthus rhizosphere microbial communities from Kellogg Biological Station, Michigan, USA - KBS Miscanthus M3-2 (SPAdes) (version 2) | ecosystem: Host-associated > Plants > Roots >...
ATCGGCGAAGGTCCTCCGGTCGGCCACCGGAAAGTCCGGGCGGGCCACTTCGAGCGTGATGATCCCGACCTTCTGCTCGCGAGCCGCAATCTCGGCGGCGGCGAAGTAGGCGGGCGCCACGTCGTTGTAGTCCCAGAAGCTGAGGTGCATCGTCTGGCCCCGCGGGAACAGCTTCCACACCTGCGGCGCGAAGATGCCGAAGTGCGTGCGCCCGTCGGCCGCGGTTTCAGGACCCGAGTGGCCCACCAGGATGTGCAGCACGCCCATCCGGAACTTGCTGTCCTGGTTCTGCTGGCTCCACACGCGCGCGGGCGTGTACATCAGCGGCGTGAACGCGCCGTAGGTGCCGCTGATCGCCCACACCCCGGCGAACTTCGACGGATCGACCGAGGCGCTCTGGCTGACGAGCCCGATGGCGGTCGAGACGTTGCCGGCTTCCTGGATGGCGGCCTTCACCCGGGTACCGATCGGATTGGTTTCCGGATCGTAGTGCCCCCACAGGTTCGCGTGCTCGAGGTTGATCGACTCCGACAGGTCGGCGGCAATCGTCAGCAGCCGGTTGTCGGTGACGTAGTTCAGCCACTTGAAGATCTCGGAGATGCCGCGACGGGTGCCGGCCACTTCGCCCGCCTTGCGGAAGAGCGTGATGCCGACCTCCTTCGTCGCCCCCGAGACGCTGTTCGTCACCTTCACCTTCTGCGGGTCGAGCGGCAGGTTCGCCACCCGCAGCCGTTCATCCTGGAAGGGATCGCGATCCACCGCGATGCGGACCTTGCGCTCGTCGGTGAGCTGCTCGCCGATCGAGACCAGACGATCGGCCAGCCAGTCGCCGAGCCCCTCGCGCTCGAGCACCGACATCGCCACGTCGATGTTGGTCTTGAACTGCACCAGTCTCTCGCGCGCGCCCTTCACCGCGCCGTCCCGTATGCCCTGGAACTGCACGCCGAAGCGCTGCTCGAACGTGGACGCCAGGGCGACGAAGTAGTCCGAGTTCATCTTCATCGCGTAGGGATGGCTGGCGAAGCCCACGATCTGATCGCCGGCGCCGGGGATCTTGCCGCTCACCGCCGCCGGCCAGTAGCCCTTGGTGGTCTTGCCGATGAGCGCGACCGGGCGGCGATCCGCGGGGTCCACCGCGTCGAGCGCCGTGAGCGCGTTCACCACCTGCGCGTAGTCGTTGCCGTTGGCGGCGGTGAAGACGTTCCACCCGTAGGACGTCCACTGCTCGAACAGGTCGTAGCCGGTGTACTTCGGATCGATGACGCCGCCGATGAGCGAGTCGTCGATGCCGGAGTTGTTGTCCGAGATCATCACGCGCAGGCGCTTCCCGACCTTGAGCGCCAGCGCCTGCGTCTTCAGCTCCTGCGCGTGCCCCTCGGTCATGGCGAACTCGCCTTCGAACGCGATGATCTTCGGCGCGTCGATGCCCGCGCCCACCACGTCCCAGAAGGCCGCCTTGCCGGCCGCCGTGGCGACCCCGACGCCCGACGGGCCGCCGTTGACGTCGTTGGTCACGTCCACGCTCTCGGCGTGGCCGGCCAGCGCCTTGATGCCCCGCGCCTTCGCCTGCGCGAAGAGCGGCAGGTCGGCAAGGCCCTGGTCCTGGAGCAGCGTCTTGAGCGCGCCGGCGCCGCGGCGGAAGCCGAGGGCATCGATCGGCAGGATCGCCACCTCGGGATCCACGTAGTAGCGCCGGTCGCCCGTGGCCGTGAACTTCCGCTCCAGCGCCTGCCCCATGACCATCCACAGCGCGTAGCACGTCGGGATGCAGTGCCCGCCGGCCAGCATGAACTTGTCGCTGTAGGGATGCTTCGGACGCCGATAGTCGAACCGCAGGCCGCCGCGCTCGGGCCCGGCCAGATGCACCGCCACGTTGTAGGGCGTATAGGCGAGCGGGCCGCCGAAGTGCCCGGTCTGGGCGTAGTTGCCCAGGAGCACCAGCGTCATGCAGGTCATGAAGCCGACGTCTTCCAGGCGTTCGAGGTCGCTGGAGCGCAGATCGGCCGTGAGCGAAGCGTCGGGAGCGGTAGACAGAGCCGGAACCTCCACTAGAAAGGGCTGTTCATCTTATCAAGGCTGACCCGCGCTGCGCGCGGGCGGCTGGCCCGCGATGTACTGCGTGTTGATGCGGACCGCGGCGGCGCCGAGGCCGAGGAAGACGAGACCGATCGCCATCAGGGCCAGGGGCGCTCCCAGGTTGTCGGCGAAATGCCGGTAGATGAAGTCGGCGATGTAGCCGACGAGCCCCGCGGTGCCGACGACCAGCAGGCTCCGGCTACGGGCCACCGCCGCCAGGACGACCACACCGCACGCGGCACCCAGGAACAGAATCTCCAGCGGTTCGCGCCGCAGCCACCCGTAGGTCTCCTCGAGCAGCAGCGCGGCGCCGAAGAAGTAGACCAGGCCGGCAATCGCGCGATGGGGCGAGCGGTCCAGGCTCCAGCCGATGCAGAGGAGCGAGACGCCGGTCGCCACGCCCGCCGCGTACATGTTGGCGTCGAGCAGGTCGAACGACACCACCACGGCCATGGACCAGAAGACGACCGACGTGAAGGCGAGCACGGTGCGGCGTCGCGCCCAGAACGTGCACGCCTGCTGCACGAGCATCACCACGCTCATGAAGAGGACGGCGTGCTCGACCTCGCCGCCGCGGCCGTACTCGCGCAGCATCACCAGGATGCCGGTCGGCTGCACGAGGCCCGCCACCAGGAAGAGCGGCGTGGCCGCGCCTTCCACGCGCGCGTCGGTGGTGCACACCAGCGCGAGCACGAACAGGCACAGGCCGGGACCGAGCGTGAGCAGCACACGGCCGGCGGGGCCCAGGTCGTCCCAGCGCATGCCGACGAAGATGCCGAGGCCGACGAACACGAAGGTACCGCCCAGGTAGGCGAAGATTCGCGAGACGATGCTGGACGAACGCTGCGCCGCGTAGCCGTCCTTTCCCGCCAGCGCCGCCGACACGTCGTCGAGCGTCAGCCCGTGGCGGGTGATGAGGTCCACCACCTCGACGAGCGCGTCGTGCTTCGCGGTCACGGCAGCGCCTGCCCGGAGGGCAGGCAATCAAATGCTGTCTTGGCGAGGCGGAGCCTCGCCGTATTCCTGGCCGTCACCCAGCCCACGAACTCCACGCCGCCGTAGTCGAAGGACGGCTGCCCGGTCCCGCCGGTGAGCGGCACGCTGCGCGTGCCCTTGCGGAGCCGGGGTTCGTAGCCGCGCGACCCGCCGAAGATCTCGAGGAGGAGGCCGCCGCCGCGCCGGTCGCCGTAGGAGAGCTCGTAGCCGTCCGGCGACTGCAGCGTGGTGTCGAGCTTGAACTGCGCGGCCGAGGCCACGGCTTCTTCGCGCGTGCCTTCGAGCGTGGCCATATCCGTCGGGAACCCGAGCGTGAGCTGCCGCACGCGGCGCGGCGACGCCTCGTAGACGTACAGCTTCTTCCAGGCGCCGTACGACCCTTGCTGCCCGGGCGGCCGGGAGTACTGCGCCACGAGCGCGCCGTTCTTGACGATCAACCGCACGGTGATTGGCACCGGCGTGGACGGATAGTCGTTGGTCGTGAACACGAGGTCGTACTGCGGCGGGTCCGACAGCCCATCGGGCAGCGCGCTGACCGCCAGGAAACCGGCCATCAGCAGCACCGGCACGGTGAGGCCGACCACGAGCACCAGGTTCTCCTTGACGAACTTCACGGCGGAAAGCCTACCCCACCTTAGGTAGAATCGCGGCCGAATGGATCGCAGGGTTCTCGCTGTCTTCTGCCTGGTTGCCGGCGCGGGGTTGGTCGCGCAAACGCCACGCACCGTCTGGGACGGGATCTACACCGAGGAGCAGGCGGCACGCGGCGAAAAGCTCTATGCCGAACGCTGCGGCAAGTGCCACGGCGACACGCTGGGCGGGCAGGAGGCTGCGCCCCCGCTCACAGGCCCCACCTTCTACTCGAACTGGGAGGGCGAGAACCTCGAAGCGCTCCTGGATCGCATCCGCACGACGATGCCGCAGGACAAGCCGGGGTCGCTCTCGCGGGCGCAGAACGCCGACATCCTCGCGCACCTGCTCCACGCAGGCAGCTTCCCCGCCGGCCCGATGCCGCTCGACGGCCAGGCCGGCGCGCTCTCTACTGTCACCATCCGGATGTACAAGCCCTGAAAGGACGCTCACGATGACCCGCACGCTGCGAACGAACCGGATGGTGGTGGCCGCAATGACGGCGCTCCTGCTGGCCGCAACAGCCGGCCTGCACGGCCAGTCCGGCGCGAAGAAGGGCGAGTGGCCGACCTACGGCGGCGACCTCGGGCACACGCGCTACGCCCCGCTCGATCAGATCACCGCCGCCAACTTCAACCAGCTCGAGGTGAAGTGGCGCTTCAAGACCGACAACCTGGGGCCGCGTCCGGAGTTCAACCTCGAATCCACGCCGCTGATGGTGAACGGCCGGCTCTACTCCACCGCCGGCACGCGACGCTCGGTGGTTGCACTCGACGCCGCCACCGGCGAGCTGATCTGGGTGCACGGCGAGAACGAGGGCGCGCGCGGCGCGGCTGCACCCCGGCAGCTCTCGGGGCGCGGGCTCGCCTACTGGACCGATGGAAAAGAGGAACGCATCCTTTACGTGACGCCAGGCTATCGGCTGGTCGCGCTCGATGCGAAGACCGGCAACCCTGTCGCGGGGTTCGGGCGCAGCGGCATCGTCGATCTCAAGGAAGACTTCGACAAGCAGAAGCTCGATCTCGTCAACGCGCCGGTCGGCCTCCACTCCACGCCGATCGTCGGCGGCAACCTCGTGCTCGTGGGCGCCGCCTTCGAAACCGGCGCCAACCCGCGGAGCCGCGCCAACGTGCGCGGCGCCGTGCGCGCCTTCGACGTCCGCACCGGCAAGCTCGTATGGACGTTCCGCACCATCCCGCAGCCCGGCGACTTCGGCAACGAGACGTGGGAAAACGATTCGTGGGCGTACTCGGGCAACACCGGGGTGTGGGCGCAGATCTCGGTGGACGAAGAACTCGGCATGGCCTACCTGCCCGTGGAGCTGCCGACGCACGACTACTACGGCGGCGCGCGGCCGGGCAACACGCTCTTTGCCGAAAGCCTCGTCGCGGTCGATCTCAAGACCGGCGTGCGCAAGTGGCACTTCCAGTTGGTGCACCACGGCATCTGGGACATGGACATCCCGTGCGCGCCGATCCTCGCGGACGTCGTCGTCAACGGCCGTCCGGTGAAGGTGGTGGCGCAGCCGAGCAAGCAGGGGTTCCTCTACGTGTTCGATCGCGTGACGGGTCAGCCGATCTGGCCGATCGAAGAGCGGCCCGTGCCGCAAGGCGACACGCCCGGCGAGAAGTACTCGCGGACGCAGCCCTTCCCGACGAGACCGCTCGCGTATGAGCGGCAAGGGCTGGCGGTGAACGACCTCATCGACTTCACGCCGGAGCTCCGCGCCGAGGCGGTGAAGCTGATCGAGAAGTACAGGATCGGGCCGATCTTCACGCCGCCCGCCGTGAGCAAGGCCGAAGGACCGATTGCCACGCTGGCGATGTCGACACAGGCGCCGGCCACCAACTGGCCGGGCGGCTCGTTCGATCCCGAAACGCACGTCCTGTACGTGCACTCGAACGCCCAGGTCGCCCAGCTCGGCCTCGTGCCGCCGCCCGAAGGCGCCGCGCCCGACGTGCGCTATCACCAGGGCACGGTCCTCTCCGGCGCACGCCGCACGGGCGGCTCGGGCTCGGCGACCACCAACGCCCAGGGCGGGAACATCAACGGCATCGACGTCCGCGGGCTGCCGATCATCAAGCCGCCGTACAGCAAGATCAACGCGATCAATCTCGACACCGGCGACTTCGTCTGGCAGGTGCCGCACGGCGAGACGCCCGACGCCGTGAAGAACAACCCGGCGCTCAAGGGGCTGAACATCCCGCGCACCGGCCGCAATGGCGCCATCGGCACGCTGGTGACGAAGACGCTGGTGATTGCCGGCGAGCCCGGCTACGGCCCCACGCCGTCCGGTGCGCGCGGCTCGATGCTGCGCGCCTACGACAAGCGCACCGGCGCCGACGCCGGCGCCGTCTACATGCCTGCACCGCAATCGGGGTCGCCGATGACCTACACGCTCAACGGCAAGCAGTACATCGTGGTCGCCATCAGTGGTGGAACCTACTCGGGAGAGCTCGTTGCCTTCACTCTGCCGAATTAGCGTCGTTGCGCTCGTGTTGCTTGCGGTCACCGCTCCACTGTGGGCGCAAGCGGATCACGGCTCGCAGTACACCCAGGCGGACATCGCCGCGGGGTACCGGGTTTACAGCTCGCAGTGCGTGCAGTGCCACGGCGGAAACGGTGACGGCATCTCGGGTGTCGATCTGCGCCGCGGCGTGTTCCGGCGCGCGGCGTCGGACGAGGACCTCGGGCGCGTGATCACAGGCGGCGTACCCGGCGCAGGCATGCCGCCGTTCAAGCTCGAGCCGGCGGAGCTCACCGGCGTGATTGCGTTCATCCGCGCCGGGTTCGATCAGACCGTGTCGGTGCGCGTCGGCGATCCCGCGCGCGGCCGGGCGCTCTTCGAGGGCAAGGGCGCTTGCGCCACGTGCCACCGGGTGCAGGGGCGCGGCGCGCTCAACGCACCCGATCTGAGCGGCGTCGGGCTCGTACGAACCGTCGGCGCCTTGCAGCGGTCGTTGCTGGAGCCGACCTCCGCGATGGTGCCCGCGAACCGCCCGCTGAAGATCGTGACGAAGAGCGGCGAGACGCTCGACGGGCGCCGGCTCAACGAAGACACCTACACCGTGCAGCTGCTCGACGGGCGCGGCCGCCTGCGGTCGCTGGCCAAGAGCGACATCCGCACGCTGACCTACGCCGCCGCGTCGCCTATGCCGTCGTACGGGTCGCGCCTCACGCCCGAGGAGATCGCGGATCTCGTCGGCTATCTTGCGTCGCTGAGGGAACCATGACGCGCCGGCTTTTCGTCCGTTCGCTGCTGGCGCTCGCGCTCGTCGCGAGCGCGTGGCCCGCCTCCGGCCAGGTCACGGCCGATCGCCTCCGGCGCGCATCCGAGGAGCCGCAGAACTGGCTCACCTACTCGGGCGCGTATGCCAGCCAGCGTCACAGCCTGCTTCGCCAGCTGGATGCCGGCAACGTGAAGAACCTCGAGCTGAAGTGGGTGCTGCCCAACCAGACGTTCGGGGCCTGGCAAGCGACGCCGCTGGTGGTGGACGGCATTATGTACGTCACTCAGCGGCCGAACGACGTGCTGGCCGTGGACGCGAAGACCGGGCGCGTATTCTGGCAGTACCGCTACGTCGCATCACCCGACGCCAGGGTCTGCTGCGGCTCCAACAACCGCGGACTGGCGATCCTCGGTTCGACGCTCTTCATGGGGACGCTCGACGGGCACCTGGTGGCGCTCGACGCAACCGGCGGCCGGCCGCTCTGGAACGTCAGCGTCGGTGATCCCAAGCTTGGCTACTCGATCACCATGGCGCCGCTCGCGGTGAAGGACAAGATCCTCGTCGGCGTCGGCGGCGGCGAGTACGGCATTCGCGGCTTCGTCGCCGCGTTCGATCCGGCGTCGGGCAAGGAGCTGTGGCGGTTCTACACCATCCCCGGGCCTGGCGAGCGCGGTCACGAGACCTGGAAGACCGACGCGTGGAAGACCGGCGGCGGCTCGGTGTGGCTCACGCCGTCGTACGACCCGGCGCTGAATCTGACCTATTGGGGCATCGGCAACCCCGGTCCCGACTGGAACCCGGAGCTCCGCCCCGGCGACAACCTCTACACCGACTCGGTCATCGCGCTCGACGCCGACACCGGCGCGCTGAAGTGGCATTTCCAGTTCTCACCCAATGACGCCTACGACTACGACTCGGTGCAGATGGCGGTCCTCGCTGATATCTCGTGGCGTGGTACACCGACAAAGGCGATGCTCTGGGCCAACCGGAACGGCTTCTTCTACGTGCTCAACCGCGAGACCGGCGCCTTTCTCGCGGGCGCTCCGTTCGTGAAGGTGAACTGGGCCAGCGGTCTGGACGCCAAGGGCCGGCCCATTCCGACGCCGCAGCCCGCCGGGCAGCCTACGTGGCCTGGAAACCAGGGCGGCACCAACTGGTATGCGCCGTCGTTCAGCCCGCGCACGGGGCTGTTCTATCTGTCGGCGTGGGAAGACTACGCGTCCATCTTCCGCAAGGAGCCGGCCACCTACATTCCCGGCCGCAACTTCGCCGGCGGCGGCAGCACGGTGCTCACGCCAGTGCCCGGCGCGCCCGGCGTCCGCATCGGCCGCTATACTCCGGTGAACGACTGGACCGACGTGGTGGGCCACGGTGCCGTCATCGCCATCGACCCGCAGACGATGCAGCGCAAGTGGACGTTTCCGCAGTACGACGTCACCGACAGTGGCATCCTGACCACTGCCACCGACCTGCTGTTTACCGGGGGACGCGAGGGCTACTTCTACGCGCTCGACGCGCGCAGCGGCGACGTGCTGTGGAAGGCCAGCCTCGGCGGCCAGATCGTCAACGGCCCGATGACCTACGCGATCGACGGCAAGCAGTACGTGGCCGTCATCTCGGGCAACTCGCTCTATGCCTTTGGCCTTCGCGACTAAGCCGGCGGCGGTACTCCTCGCGAGTGCGCTGATCGCCGGACGCGTGGGCCTCGCGCAGGGAACCGCGCCGCCCGACTCGCCGTCGGTGACCGTGCACGGCAAGACGTTTACCCCTCGGTCGATTCTCGCGCGCAACATGGGCACCGACGAGGATCAGACCACGGCGTTTCCGCCTCACCGGGTGGTCGGCAACATCTACTACGTTGGAACCAGGACGCTCAGTGCCTACTTGATCACGACACCCGCGGGGCACATTCTGCTCAACAGCACCTACGAGCGGAATGTCCGCACCATCGCCGCGTCCGTCGCGCAACTCGGGTTCGTCTTCACCGACGTCAAGATCCTCCTCGGCACGCATGCCCACGGCGATCACCAGGAAGGCGACGCCCTGGTCAAGGAGCTGACCGGGGCGCAGGTCATGGCGATGGCGGAAGACGTCCCGGCGCTGCGGGCGATCGCTCCGGGCGGCAAGCCCCACCCCGTCGATCGCGTCCTTCGTGATGGCGAGACGGTGACGCTCGGAGGCACCTCGCTCGTCGCCCATCTCACCGCCGGTCACACCCGCGGCTGCACCACGTGGACGATGAAGGCGGCTGACAGCGGCCGGAGCTACGACGTCGTCTTCGCGTGCAGCTACCGCGCACCGGCCGACGTCACGCCGGCGATCGAAGCCGAGTTCGCTCGCACCTTCAAAGTGATTCGCGGCCTGCCCTGCGACGTCCCGCTGGGCGACCATCCCGCTCAATACGACATGGCCGCCAAGTTCGCGCGGCTCAAGCCCGGCGCCCCCAATCCCTTCATCGACCCGGCAAACTGCTGGGGCGAAGCGGAGATCCAGGAGGCGATGTTGAAGGCACAACTCCAGTCGCAGCGGAAGTAGCGCGACCGACCTACGAGGATCAGCCGATGAAATGTCCTGCCTGCAAATCCGAGATGGATTCGCTCGGCCAGCTGCCGATTCGCGTGGGCGGCACGACTGGTGTCCGCCACCTGCTCCTCGGCAACTGGGCCGATCTGAAAGAAGGCCTCCTGCCGCTCGACGTCTACCGCTGCGGCACCTGCAAGCGGGTCGAGTTCTTCGACCTCGACCTGAGTCTCCCCGTCCAGTCTTCGTAGGGGCCGCCTTCAGGCGGCCCGTTAGTCCGAGAGGCTGAACGAGATCGACACGGTCATCGCGACCTCCACCGGAACGCCGTTGAGGAGCGTGGGCGTGAACTCCCACTGCTTGACGGCGGTCGCGGCCGCATCAGCGAATGCCGGGTGCACGAGCGAGTTCAACACCCGCACCGACGACACGTGGCCCTCGGTGTCGATCAGCACGTCCAGCTTCACGACGCCTTCGAGACCGGCCTCCTGGAGCACACTTGGGTAGACCGGGGCCGCGCTCTTGGTCTTTCTCGGCTGCTTGATGTTGCCGCCCACCCGCACCGGCCTGCCCGGGGCGGCCGCCGGCGGCGCGGTCAGCGTCCGCGGGCGTCGCGCCGTCACCTGAATCGTCTCCTGCAGCTCGCCAAGCTGCATGGTGATCGTCTTCTTCCAGTCGTTCTCGCGCTCGAGCGCGATCTCCTGCCGGAACGCGTGCAGGCCCGGAAGCGACGCCTCGAGCACGTACTTGCCGGCGCCCACCGGCGCGAACTCGAAGCGGCCCCCGCCGTCGGTCGGCGTCGTCCACCGCACGCCCTGTTCGTTGACGAGCGCCATCTCGACGCCGGGCAGCACGGCGCCGGACGAGTCGTAGACGGTGCCCTGGAGCGGGGCCGGGCCCGCCTGCTGGGCGGTCAACCGCACGACGCCGGCCGAGGCGGCGAGCAGCAGGAGCGCGGCCGCCACGACGCGGAACACGCGGGAAGGAACACGGCGATCGAGCGCGGGATTCAACATGGCGGCGATTCTCCCTTCGAGACTGGACAGGCGGGCCATCGGCATGGCCGCGCGGAGGACGGGGCCGCGGGCGGCCCTGGCGATGTCGAACAGGTGGGTGGCGTAGTCGTGGTCGACGAGCCCGGTGCCGAGCACGACGTCGTCGCAGGCGCGTTCGCCTTCCTCGCGCAGACGGCGCGCGACGAGCCAGGCCAGCGGATTGAACCAGAACGCGGCGCAGAGCGCCTCTGCTGCGAGCTGCACCGGCCAGTCGAAGCGCTGCACGTGCGCGAGCTCGTGCGCCAGCACGGCGCGGACCCGTTCGTCGTCCCACGCCGCGGCGGCGGCCGGCACCACGATGCAGGGGCGCCACACGCCCCACGTCCCCACCGGCGCATCGTCGAACAGCAGCCGCACCGGGCGCGTCACCCGCAGCTCGGCCTTCGCGGCACGGAGCATCGGGACCAGCCGTTCGTCGGCGACGGGCGTGGCACGCGCCCGCACGCGGCGCAGTCCGGCGAGCCCGGCCAGCAGGCGCGCGGTCAGGACGACGAGGCCGGCGAGCCACGCGATGCTCGACCACTGCGCCCACTGGCGATCCGGGAGCGCCGATGGAGTCGGGGCGTCAGCTGGAAGGGCCGGGGGCGTCGCGATCGGGGTGCCGTTCGAGTCCGAAACGGATTCGACCGGGAAGATCGCCTCGTAGACGGCGGGGCGCACCGTGATCTCCACCGTCGGCGTGATGCGCGCGAAGACGGCAGCGACGCTCACGACCACGACGCCGGAGGCGAGCACGAAGTGCCGCAGCGCCGCCGAGCGGCGGCGAAGCCCGAACGCCGCGGCGAGCGCGATCGCCAGCACCGCCGACGACTGCAGGACGAGGGTCGCAGGCAGCATCACTTCTCCTCCCGGCGCGCCGACTTCAGCAGCGCCTCGATGCGGTCGAGCTCGTCCTCACTCAGCCGCCCGGCGTCGCGCCCGAGGAGTGCGGAGACCGCGCCGGCGGCGGAGCCCTCGAAGAAGGTGTCGACGAGGTGGCGCAGCGCCGCCTTGCGGGCGGTATGGCGCGCCAGCGTCGGCACGTACACGTAGCGCAGCCCGTCGGACTCGTGGCGCACGTGCCCCTTCTCTTCGAGCACCCGCAGCTGAGTGCGGACGGTGGAATAGTGCGGAGTACCGGGAAGCGCGGCCAGGACGTCGGCGGCCGTCGCGCGGCCCATCCGGTAGAGCACGTCCATGATCTGGCGTTCGCGCTTGGTGAGCGCCGTGTGAGACATGCTATTTCTATAACATCACTGCTATAGAAATAGCAAGCACCGCCCGCCCTAGGGCATTCTGGTCAGATCTATCGTGGCGAGCAGCAGATAGGTGTTGTCCACGTGGGTCACGAGGGTGTGGACGCCGCGCGAGGGGGGCGTGACAAACGTGGTTTCGACCACCGCGCCCACAATCGGCGGCGCACCGCCGGACGCGGGCACGGGGCCCTGAATCGGTTCCACATACACGTCGAGGGCGGGCTGCATCGTCGAGGCGCTGGCCAGGTGGAGGTCCAGACGCGGCACCGAGAGGTAGCCGTTCTGCGGGTGAAAGCGGACGCGCGCCTGCACCGTGATCCGGCCGCGATACGGCTCCAGGGCCTCGGCGGCTTCGCGGGCGTCACGCCAGCCGCCGGCCGCCGAACGGGTCTCGGCGAGCAGGACGAGCCGCCGCAGTTCGGTGATGACCTCGACGTGATCGACGCCAGGGTCGGCCGCCACCGACCGGTACCCGGCGTGAAACGCCACGCGCTCGGCCGTGCTGCCCCGGGCGACCCGGAGCGCGAACTCCACGAGGCCGTCGACCGGAAGCGCGCCGCCGGCATCGGCCAGCCCCGCCTGGCGGCCTGGCGGGGCGGAAACAGGGTCTGCGTTGCGTCCGAGCATCGTCCGGTTGTTAACGCGACGTCCGCCCGCAAACCCCGCAAGGCCCGTGAACCCGGCCCGATTGGTGATAGGTTTGCGCAAGCCGCCGTGAGCCGTCCGTACCTCTACTGCCCCCTTTGCGCGGGACCGCTCACCCCCTCCGCCGCCGGACGCGCACGTGCCCGCTGCGCGGCGTGCGGCTTCGCCCACTACGACAACCCGGTGCCGGTGGTGTCGGCCATCGTCGAGCACGACGGCCGCGTGGTGCTGGCGAGGAACAAGGCCTGGCCTCCCACCTGGTATGCGCTCGTCGCCGGATTCCTGGAACGCGACGAAGCGCCCGACGACGCGGTGCGGCGCGAGGTCAAGGAAGAACTCGGTCTCGACGCGCTCTCGACCCAGCTCGTCGGCGTCTATCCTTTCGCACGGATGAATCAGGTAATCATGGCCTACCACGTCACTGCCACCGGACCCATCACGCTCAACGACGAGCTCGTCGACTACAAGCGCGTCGACCCGGCCGAATGCACCGCCTGGCGCGCCGGCACCGGCTTCGCGCTGCGCGACTGGCTTCGCGGCCGCGGCTTCGAGCCGCGCATGACCGACCGTCCCGGCGAGGGTGACATCGAGGAGCCGCGATGAGCCGGCGCGCGATCGTCTCCGCCCTGGCGGTGCTGGTAATCCTCGGCGCGCTCGGCTACTCCGCCGCGGAACCGTTCAGAGCGAAGTTCCTGGCCAACCGCGAGTGCTGCGACATTCCGCTGTCGCGCAACGTCGGCGTCACGCTGGCCGAACTGCGTGGCGAACGGGTCTACGCCGGTGAAATCGGCCAGGACAAATGGGTGCTCGAAACAGTGTTCCCGGAGGTGACCGACGGGTTCTTCGTGGACGTCGGGTCGGGGCACGGCACCATCGGCTCGAACACCGTGATGCTCGAGCGCCGCGGCTGGAAGGGCCTCTGCATCGACCCCTTCCCCGTGCACATGGAGGGGCGGACCTGCCAGATGTTCAAGGAGGTCGTCTTCAGCGAAGCCGGCAAGGAGATGACGTTCCGCGCCGCCAAGGGGCTGGCGGGGCTCGAGGACACGCTGGGCAAGTGGAACACCACCGCGTTGCGGGCGCCGGCGGTGAAGTTCACCACCACCACCCTCGAGAGCATCCTGTTGCGCGGCGACGCGCCGCCGTTCGTGCACTTCGTGAGCCTGGACATCGAAGGCGCCGAGTACGAAGCGCTCAAGGGGTTCCCGTTCGATCGCGTGCGCGTGGGCGCCTGGGCCATCGAGCACAACTTCGAGGAGCCGAAGCGCAGCGACATCAAAGCGCTCCTCGAGAAGCACGGCTACGTGCGCTCGCACACCTTCAAGCAGGACGACTTCTACCTGCCCGCTTCACGCTGATTTTCGATCTCGCCTTGATGTAGAGGGCGGTCTTCAGACCGCCCTGCGCGTGCCGACCCGCGGTCGGCTAGAGGCTTCTGTTCGAAGCCTCCGATCAGACGCCGGGGAAAAACTCCTCGCACGCGGCCTCCGGGGAAGGCCGCGTCTCGTCGTTTTTCATCTGTCGCTGGCGTTCCCGGCGCTGATAGT
>Ga0207648_10004721_pt1 | contig 13925 bp, 25 predicted proteins | sample KBSMisM32_FD_184310 | JGI IMG/M metagenome (GOLD analysis project Ga0207648, IMG submission 184310) | Miscanthus rhizosphere microbial communities from Kellogg Biological Station, Michigan, USA - KBS Miscanthus M3-2 (SPAdes) (version 2) | ecosystem: Host-associated > Plants > Roots >...
CAAGCCGGTAGCTGAAGAAGAAACGTAGCGGCTGGCTTCAGCCAGCCCGTCCTACCTGATCGGGTACTTGCTGCCTGCATAGCTGACTCGCAATAATGTCGGGCCGCCGCCGCGTCCATGACGCGGCGCCGCGCTCATGACGCCGCGCGAGTCCCGTCCATCCCGCTTGGTTCTGCATATGAAGGCGGTCGCCACCGCGTTTGCGCTACTGATCTGTGCCACTGCCGGCACGGCCCGACTTTCGGCAGACGACTCCCTGCCGAACTATGTCCTGTCCGTCTGGGCGACTGAAAAGGGACTCCCTCCCGGCGATGTCTTTGCCATCGCCCAGGACGTGGACGGATACCTCTGGCTCGGCACGCCCAACGGTCTGATCCGCTTCGACGGCTCGCAGTTCACGCCGTGGACGGTCTCGACGCCGACGGGCGCGCTTCCCAGCGGCCCCGTTCACGCGATTGTCGGGTCGCCCGATGGCAGTTTGTGGGTTGGTCATGACAAGAACGTGGAAGGCTTCTCCAACATTTTCAAAGACCCCAACTTCGTATCCGGCCTCCGCACACCGGAGAAAGTTGAAGTGGCCACGGGCGGCCCAAAGGGCGCGGCGGAAACGGGGGTTTGGGAGTGGCGCGAGCGCGTTGGAGGCCAGCTACTCACTTATAGCGGGCGATACCTTGTCATGTGGAAACTTGCAGATGAGAAGTGGCGCATTCGCTCGGAGCTTTACGTAACAACGGGTTGTACAGGCGGCACCCATTGCCTATGAGCTGCAATGCAGCGGTCTAACTGCTCAGCCGCGGCTGGGCTAAAATCAAGCAAAGGTCGCAGCCGGCGGCCTGTAATTTCGGCGTCAGGGCGCACATCATGCAACTCATCCTTATCAATGCGATAGCGCTGCGCTATGAGCCGAGAAGGTAGTCATCCGGACGCCGTTTCGGCGCTCCTTGACTCAGGCGTTGGCCTCAAGGGATGTCTCAATGCGTAGATTTGCTGGCGTCATGATCCTCGCTGGTGCGCTAGTCACCAACGCCGCTGCATCACCGGGCGATCTGGTTCAGATCGTCGTCCCCGCGGGTTTTGAGGGGCCGACCAGCGCCGACCCCGGACCGGGTGCGCACATCGACGGGTACGTTCGGCACATCCCCGGTCAGGAGCGAGGCACACTTTTGCAGATTACGACCTACGACTTCGGTTCTAAACTGAAGGACATGCCTAAAGAGGAACTCGCCGATGCGGCGGAACACTATCTGCTTCAGTTCCTCGGAGGAGTCGAGCGCAAACGAACCGGTTTTCATGCGTCCAAGCCCACTCGCGTTTCCCTGGGAAAAATCCCGGCCGCACGCGTTGAATGGACCGGTACAGCCCAGGGTGAGGCGATGTCTGGCGTCATGTACTGCGTGATTGTTGGCACCACCGTGGTCGAGTTTCATACGCAAGGCTTCCGGGATTCGCCGCCGTCAGATCGCGTTGATGCGCTTCGGGCTATCGAGTCGGTCAAGTTCAGTGCAGCAGGCTAACTATTCGTTCAAGCGGACCGGTGCGCCGGGTCGCGCTACCATCTGCGGTGCGCGGCGGCGGCCGTTTGACTCGAGCGTTAACCACAGGAGAGAGCGCCCCTTGGCATCGAGAGCATTGAAAGCACTGCTGGTCCTGCTCGCATTAACCCCGTTGGCGTGCCCATCGTTTGCCGCTACTCCAGAGGAATCGTGTGCCAACGCCTCGGTCCAATCCCAAAACCTTCGTGTAGAAAAGGAAAAGAACGCTTCGGTAATTCAAGTACTCGACAAGTCCGCTCACTGGCGCGCCGTGTTTCGATCACTCGTTGAAATCACGTTGCCGCGCCAGTCCCAAGACTCCAACTTCCTGGCATATGTCTCTATCGAGGGCGGATCGCCCTGGCTCTATTTGCAGCGCCTCTCCACTGGAGCAAGAGAGCCGGTGTCGTCACTTGATTCAAAGCCAATCAATCTGTGCTTTGACGCCACCGCCTCCGTGATTCACGTTGTCTTTTCGTCAGGCGCTGTCACTGACTACGACATAACTTCGCAGCTGAGACTGCTGCCAGGGCGGTAGGCATCCGTGGCTGACAAGCGGATCGCTGCAATGGGTTGCGCTACTATCACGCGGTACGCGGCAGCGGCCGCTCAAGCGTCAGGCGCGCCGCCAGCACGCCACTGAAACCCGGGAGAGCGCAATGCTTCTGAAAGGCTCGTGCCATTGCGGCAAGGTCAAATTCACCGTCGAGTCCGCGGAGCCAGTTCCATTCATGCGGTGCTACTGCTCGATCTGCCGGAAGACAGCGGGGGCTGGCGGCTACGCGATCAATCTCGGTGCTTTCGCGCGGAGCATGAAGGTGACCGGGGAGCGATTCCTCGGCATCTACCGCGCTCGCCTTCCCAACGAGGGGCGCACCGGCACGCGCCTCAGCAGTGCGCGGCGGCACTTCTGTACCAACTGCGGGAGCGCGCTATGGGTCTGGGATCCAACGTGGCCCGAACATATCCATCCACACGCTGGGGCGATCGACACACCCCTTCCAGTTCCACCGGACAACGTCCACTGCCTGGTCGGCTCCAAGGCGCCGTGGGTCAAGATCGAGGGCGGTCCTGATGATCCGCACTTCAAACACTATCCCGACATGTCGCTCGCACAGTGGCACGAGAGCAAGGGCCTCACATCGCCGGTAAAGGCCGGCCGAGCCAACGCCAAATTGAAGCCCAGGTGAGGCCTGACTATTCGTTCCGCGCTAGCGCGACGTGTCGCGGCGATAACCCAGCGCGGGTGCGCCGCGCTAACTCAAGCGTTGGACGGCTGAGATGGCACAGGTTCCACCTCGAAGAGTGGAGGTAGCGTGATGGCGCTCGTGGTCATTATGAGCTTGTACGCATGTATCGGCGCCTTGTCCGCTGTGGGCTCGATGTATCTTTCGCAGCGGTTTGTGCCGGCGAAGTATGAATCCGCCCTCTTCGGTCTGGTCCTCATTCCCATCGCATGCATGTATCTGGCTTTCACATCTTATTTCGGTGAAGCGGCGGCCTGGAATCTTGAAACTGTCGCGGTTCTGGCATTCGCTGTCCTGGGCAGTCTCGGCACGCGATTGCCCCTGGCGCTGATATCGGGATACGCGCTGCACGGCGTCTGGGATCTTCTCCACGAGATCCACGCGCACGCCGGTGCTGACGTTTTCTCGGGCCGCGACTCTACGCAGATTCCTCTTGCCTACGGCGCCTTTTGCTCGACATACGACTTGGCAATGGCGGCGTACTTCATCTTCCGGCGCAATCATTGGTCCGCCGCTTGGACGGCGAAGGCAAGCTGATGGAGGCTGGTGTCGGATGGGCAATAGAAGATTCCACCGGCAATTTGCCAATGTCGGTCTGCGCCGGGGTCTCAACGTCAGCGGCGGCGGCCGCTCAACCCAAGCGTTAGCCGGCAAAATGGCAAATCCGCTCCGAGAGGCAATAAAGTCACAGTTCTATCCGTTCATGGCGTCTCGTGGCTTCGTTCGTGCCAAATCAAGGAGTCCGCTGGAGACGATATTTCGGCGCATGACTGCAGAAAAGGTGCACGTTTGCGAGTTGCAATGGGACAAATACGGCGGACCTTGCTTTGTCCTGAACTTTGGCGAGGGGCCCATCGGGGGCGTTGAGGTCCGAGGTGTTCATGTGCCGTCGGCCGAGTTCGAACCCTACCAATCCGAATCATTGGGCAGCCTTCAACCACGTCGCGGCCCACATGTCCGCAGTTGGTTCAGGCTCAAAAAACCCCTGCTCCAGGCCATCACGTCCCGAAGCCGCTGGTACCCGCCTGAAATCGTCGTGGCCCAGCTCATCGATCTCTTTGCGGAGGTTGAAGCCTGGTGGTCGGAGAAGCGTGTTGGGCCACATCTGGATTTCATCAGGCATGCTGGCTAGCCATTCGTTCAGCCTTCAGGGCATCTCTTGCAGTGGCCAGACCTCGACGACACCATGAGCAACAGCACATGGCGTCTTTGAAACCAGCGCAATCGCCTCATGCAGATCCTTTGCCTCGATCACGGCAAACCCTGCGATCGGCAAGCTGCTGTGCAGGTAGGCGCCAGCGGTCGTCTGCATACCGGCATCGTCGTGGTTGCGCACCTGCACCGGAGCACCCGCCACGCCGATCAAGGCGCCGCCGGCTTTCAAGCGCGCGTCATGGGCGTGTGCGGCGTCACGCACGGATGGATCAGTCCGCTTGTAACCGTGCTCATCTCCGTACCCGACCGTGATGAATTTCGCCATGAAACTCTCCGTTTCGAAACCAGGAAGCTCCTTCGACGGCAAGCGAAGTTCCCAGTTCCCGCTTCTGGTCAATGTGGTTCGATCCGCAAATGTCGAAACGTCAGGGGTCATCAACCAATGAGTTCTTCATCGGCCGTCTGCTTCAAGTGTGGGCACTTCAAGCGACGGGCTCTTCGCGCATGTCCAAATTGCGGATTTGTCCCGTCTTCCTCCGAGGACATGGCGCGCTCGCTTCTCTTGTCGCCCTGCTTCGACGCTGGCGAGAGCGTAATTGGCTTGCCCGCCCAAGAGCTTGCTGCTGCGGCTTCCGAAATTCAGGCGGGCACACCTTATCGCTTCGACCCCAGTGAGGTCACTCGTGTCATCGCAATGCACCGGAGTGCAAGGTCAATTACTGCTTCGCGCCTGGTCATCGACGCTTTGCGATGGCTTTTGCCGCCCGCCGCCATTCTCATTGCTCTTGCCTGGCTCGCTTGGCACAAGTGATGCCGAACTATTCGTTCAGGCGGAGCGACGCGACTGCCTTCGCTAGTATCCTGCGGTACGCGGCAGCGGCCGTTTTGCCTCACGCGAGAGACCCCGCTGACTTGCCAGTGAAAACCGCCAATTGAGCGTCGAAGGCGCGCTTATAGGCCGGCCGCGCTTCGCCGCGGGCCACATAGGCGGAGAGATTCGGATATTCGTCCAGCAAGCCCGACGCTTTCAACCGGAGCAGCACCGACACCATCATCAGGTCGCCTGCGCTGAACGCGCCATCGAGCCAGTCGGCATCGCCAAGGCGATCGGAAAGTTGGCCCAGACGATTACGAACGCGATCCTCGACGAGAGGCATGCGTTGCGCGGACCAGGATTTGTCGCCCTCGAGGAGCCTGGCGTTCGTAAGTTCAAGGATCGGCGGCTCCAGTGTGCTGAGCGCGGCGAACATCCATGTGATCGCGCGCGCCCGCGCGTTCGCTTCGTCTGGCAACAGTCCCGAATGGCGCTCCGCGACATGGAACACGATCGCTCCCGTCTCGAACAAGCCGAGGTCGCCTTCTTCGTAGGTCGGGATCTGCCCGAAAGGATGAAGCGCGAGATGAGCGGGTTCCTTCATCGCCTTGAACGAAACAAGACGAACCTTGTAGGACTGGCCCACCTCTTCCAGCGCCCAGCGAACGCGCGTGTCGCGCGCCAGTCCCCGGCCGCGGTCGGGTGACTGTTCAAAGGCGGTGATGGTGGGGATCATGGGATGGCTCCATATGATTGAATGACGCCTTCGTACGACCTGATACTGCGTCATGCTCCGGCAGGACGGTTTACTTTGCCCTCACCCTATCGACGAACGGCCGGACCGGAATTCGACAAACCAGCCAGGAAATGTTCCGGACGCCGCCGCGTTGAAGAGTGCGTACGGGTCCAGACACCGTGCTTCTCGCCAATGTGGTGCTGCCACTGACAGATTCCGGCTATCGAAGCGCCGCTGCGCCGTGCCTGCGATCAACGCGTACGCAGGAGGTGACACCGGTTGGAGTCATGCTATTCGCCATGGAGTTCCAATGCTTGTCCCACTGCTGGCGTTCTCACAGCGTCAATGGCAACATCGCGCGGGGTTGAGCTTTTTGCAGCCCATGTTCTTTGTTAGGCACATTCAGGGATGGAAACCGTTACTTCCAACCGTCTTCGAGTTGCCTCGAGCTGGCTGTTGGTCGCCTCGCTATCGGCTTGCGTCGCAGGCGCCGCATGGACGGTAGCTGAGGCGCCGTGCAGCAAGATCGGCGCAACCCTGCTGCTCGCTGCCGTCTGGCTCGGTGCGTTTTCTGCCGGCGCGTCTTTCGTCCGGGCCTTCATGGCTCATCCCATCAGGTCCATCCTGGCCTGTATTGCCGTTTGTCTGCTCTGCGGCGTCGAGTATTTCGTCAGCTGGACACTCACGCCGCTGTTGTGCCGAGGCTAGCCGCCTGACTACTCGTCCAAGCGAAGCGCTGCGGCTGGGCGCGCTAAGATCATGCGCTACGCGGTAGCGGTCGCTTGACTCAGGCGTGACCTCCAAGCGTCAGGCCGGTTTGGAAGTGATTTATGCAACGTGACGATCGCCCGCAATCCCTGCTTGCCGACTCGGTGCGCGCCCATCTATTGGGATTCAAGACGCCCTTGTCGCCGACGTACGGGAACGCGGTCGGGATACGCATGCTGGTTGCGTTTCTGGTTGTCGGCGTCGGCATGTTTTTCGCGCTTCGCTTTGTGTTCGATGCGGTGGATGCGCGCGGTTTGCCTGCTGCGAACCTGGGTTTCGTTGCCGCGCTGCTCGCGGCATTTGTCGTGGCGCAACGCGCATTCGTCGGCGCACCTATGAGCGATGCCGGGTTGCGTGCATTTGCGGATTGGACGCGTCGCGAACGCCTGTACTTCTTTCAAGTAGTTCCGCTGGCTGGCGTGCTCTTTGCCGCGATGTTCCGCGATCACCTGGCCGGGCTGCGTGAGCAACACGGACTGGCCGGGTTTGTGCTGTTCTCCGTGCTCACTGGACTTCTTTGGGGGGCGGTGCAGGAGTTTCTCTACCGTGGTTGGTTGCAAACCGAGCTGACTCGTCGCTTCGGGGCTACGGCCGGCCTGCTCGCGGCGAACGCAGCTTTCACGTTTGGGCCGCTGCACGCCAACTACTTCGCCGGACCCGCCGGCGTGCGCTGGGGCGGCCTGCTCGCCGTGTTCGGTATCGGGCTATTTTTCGGCATCGTCTATCGTCGTTCCGGGAACGTCTGGATCCCGGCAGTGCTGCATGGTCTGTGGCCGTTGAACATGACCTGATGACGTCTGATGTATCGGGGGTCGAACTGACCACGAAAGGAAGCGTTACCATCCAACGCGCGATGGACGAGGAAGCAGTCAATCCGGATGGCTCCAGGCATCGTTAGTGACACTCATCGTGGCAGCCGCCACCTACCTCGAGCGTTGGGACCAGATGACAGATCGCAATATTTCGACCTGCACGTCACTCGATGAAGTGCGGTCACACATTGACCGCATAGACAGGCAGATCGTCAGCTGTCTGGCCGAGCGTGGCGCCTACGTCAAGCAAGCTGCGAAATTCAAGAAATCGACCGACGATGTGCGGGCGCCTCAACGTGTCGAGCAAGTCATCGGCAAAGTCAGAACGTTCGCTGCGCAGCTTGGCGCCAACGCAGAGATCACCGAGCAGGTGTATCGCGCAATGATTGCCGGCTTCGTCAATGCAGAGCTTGCCGAACATGCCGCCATCCAGAACAGCGTAGTAAACCGCCCACTTTGAGGAGGACTGCAATGGTTTCCTGCGTCGCGCGTCTTGCGCGCGCGGAGGCGCTTGGGGCGGGCGCAAAAAAAAGGGAGGCGTCGTGCGCCTCCCACAATGAATTTATACAACACAGGGGGGCTTGCGGCAAGGCCCCGTGCGTGATGCAGGATCGCCGGCCTGTCGAAATGGCAGGAAACCGGAGTGACGCGATGACCGACTCGCAAACGTACTACCACGGCACCAAGGCCGGCCTGAAGGTGGGTGACCTGATCGAACCGGGCTATGCCTCCAACTATGGCAAAAGAAAACAGGCGGCTTTCGTTTACCTGAGCGCGACACTGGAAGCGGCCGTCTGGGGAGCCGAGCTGGCCGTTGGCGCAGGGCCTGGCAGGATCTACATCGTGGAACCAACCGGATCCATTGAAGATGATCCAAATCTGACGGACAAGAAATTTCCCGGAAATCCCACGAAGTCATACCGATCCCGAAATCCGTTCCGCGTCGTCGGCGAAGTTGCGGACTGGAAGGGTCACTCGCCAGATCGGCTCAAGGAAATGCGCGATCAGCTCGAGAAACTCAAGCAACTTGGCATCGAGGCAATTGAATAATGAATGCGGTTCGGTTATTCGAGAATTCCCAGGCCGACGTCGCTTTGCGGCGCGGCCTGATTCAGGCGCCAGGCGCACTCCACGCATGTTGAACCGAGTTCTCCAGAACAGATGGATCGTTCGGCTGGTGTCGTTGCTGGCCATGCTGGCCATTGTCCTGAGCGGTATCGACATTCTGGGCGGCTCCATTTCACCGTCCGCCACGCGCGCCCGCGACTATCTTCTGCCTGGTGTCTTTCTCGCATTGGGCTTGTTCAGTTGGGCCCTTGCCCGACCGACGGCTCCATTCGCGATATCGAAAAGGGCAAGATCGATCACCAATTGGTCGGCCCTGCTTTTCGGCGGTGCGGTTTTGCTTTTCTGGGGACTCGACATCTACTCGGCCTTCGAGGACGCCGGTCCACTGGCCCTGCTCGATTGGCCGCTCATGTTGCCGTTCCCGCTGGCCGCCTGGTGCGTGCTTCGCAGCGCTCTGAATCTCTCCGCTGCCTGATTGTTCGTTCAAGCGTATCGCTGCGAGTGGTTGCGGTAACATCACGCGGTGCGCGGCAGCGGCCGCTCGACTCAGGCGCCAGCGGCCATGGAGAATTCGGTGAAGGTGTGTTGCGCAATCCTGCTGCTGACCGGACCCACTTCTGCATTCGGCCATGAGCATGGAATCATTTCCCAGGCGAGTGATCTGGTGTCGTGGTGCAAGGCAGAGGCCGAGGCGCGGTACGTCGCCAGGAACATTACTCCTTACAATTGGACGGCCTCGTATCATGAGAGAGGCAATGTTCTGTACGTTGACGGCAAACTGCGCGTCGATGGCGAAGATGTTGCCGTGCACTGCCGTATCGCCAGCGGCGCCAGGGACGAGTACGCGACCATCGAGATCGCGGAGTCGAACACGTAGTTGTCCTTGGCGCGCAACACGGTAAGAGTGGAAGGCGCAATGAGTCGACTGATGCGATTTCCCAGTGCCATCAAGCGGGATCGAGCCATCGAGGCATGGATGCGCACGCATGCGGACGAATTGGGGGAAATCGCGCGGTGCTGGTTCGAAGTCATGCGCAACTGTGGAGACGATGTCCGTGAGCTGCTGCATGACGGTCATCCAACCGCATGTGTAGCTGACGCGGCATTCGCCTACGCCAACGCGTTCAAGGCTCACGTCAACGTCGGGTTTTTTCTTGGCGCCGAACTTGCCGATCCGGACGGTTTGCTCGAAGGCACCGGCAAGTTCATGCGCCACGTCAAGCTCAGGCCCGGTCAGCCGGTTGATGATGCGGCTTTGCGCAAGCTGATCCATGCCGCATATGTCGACATGAAGCAGCGTCTCGAGACGAAGTAGTTCGTGGCCGGCATCGTCCATGAAGGCTCATGCCATTGCCGGGCCATAGGCTTCCGCTATCACGCCGCGCACGATCCCGGTTCCTGGAGCGTTCGCGCCTGTCAGTGCAGCTTCTGCAGAACGCATGCCGCTGCGACGACGTCGGACCCGCAGGCCAGCCTCGAATTCGAGGCGGAGCGCCCATCCTTGCTGAACAAATATCGCTTTGCCCGGCGAACCGCGGATTTCCTGGTTTGCGGCCAATGCGGCGTCTACATCGGAGCGATGATCCAGACTGCACGAGGGCGCTTCGGCATCATCAATGTGCACGCACTCAGCCCAATTCCGGCGGAGGTCGCGACGCCTGTCGCGATCGAATACGGTGCAGAGTCGCTCGAGCAGCGCATTGCGCGCCGCGAACAACGCTGGTCGCCGGTCATCGGGACCGGCATCTGACCATTCGCTTGAGCGGACCGCGGCGACGCGGTGCGGTACTATCCCGCGCTACGCGGCGCAGGCATTTGCTGGAGCATCGAAATGCTGAAGACTTACACGGGCAGCTGTCATTGCGGAGCGGTGACGTTCGAAGCAGACCTGGACCTGTCGCAGAGCACTTACCGCTGCAATTGTTCCATTTGCAGGAGGACGCGCTTCTGGCCCGCCGTTGCCAACCCAGATGGTTTCAGGCTACTGACCGGCGAAGACCTGCTTACGCGGTATGTGTTCAACTCCACGAAGAATCACCACTACTTCTGCAAAACCTGCGGCGTCCGCCCGTTCGGCGTCGGCAATGACACGCCGATCGGCAAGATGTACGGAGTAAACATCGGATGCCTTCATGGCGTCTCGGAGCAAGAGCTTTCCGGGCTCCGCATCACTTACGTAGACGGCATGCAAGACCGGCTTGAATCGCCCATGCACTTCTCGCATCTTTGAGGCAAGGCAGCGCAATGATCCCGTTGAGCGCCGACACGATCGAACGAGTGCGCGCGGTCTTTCCGGCTGGCGCAGAAGCCGCCGTCGTGGCGATGCTCGAAACCGATTGCGCAGACAACCTTCCGTTCTGCCAGGCGGCAACGGCGCTGAGCTCCGAACGTATTCGCTTCCCCGTCCTGAAGCTCAGCGGCGGTGATTTATCGAAACTCCAGGCGGCAGTCGCTTTGGCGCAGGTGGATTGGCGCGACGTGCTCATGGGCGCCGGTTTTGGTGAAGACGTGAGTGCTCACCGCGCCTGGCGTCCTTGGCACCGCTTAGCTCAATTCAGTCAGGCTCCATGCAAGGTCGAAAAAAACTGAGTCGCCTGAATCGATTGGCTGCGCTGGTTCTCGCGCTGGTCTGGCTGGGTGCTGGCATGGCTGCGCTTGGCGCCGGCTTCTTGCGCAGTCAGTGGCTGCTCTTGCCGATCGGCCTTTTCGCAGTTGTGTACGGGGTCCTTTGGCTGCGCGTCGTCGCGCGCTCACGGCTGCTTTCGTGGCACGAACTGATTGCGCCTTGGCGTGCCGACATGCCAACTCCGCCATCGACCAAAACGAGCCGGTCGACAGAACCGTGATGCGTCGCGATGAACAGCCCAGCGCGCGGCGCAGGGGGCAGGCCCCTGAGTGCATCGACTCCATCAGCCCTTGATCGATAGCCCGCATGCTCCATAGCGGTTTCTTCATCGCTATCGCCATTTTGCCGGCACTGTGGCTGGTGCCCCTCGCGGTGCTCTTTCCACTCATGTACTACGAGACCACCAGGAGCGGCCCTCGCCTCAGCGTTCACCTGGCTCTGAATGCGGCATTTCTCGCGTGGTCCGTTTATGCAGTGCTGGTCTTGCATGAAGGATTGCACAGCACGAATTCTCCGCTGATAGTCGTGCCGCGCCTGTTGGTTCTGGCGACCTTCTATGCATTTGCCATCCCCCGCCTGGTTTCGGACGCCGGCGAGCGGAGCGTGTTCCGCTATGGGATTGCGGGGTGCTATTTGGTCGCTTTCGTCATACTCTGCGCTACGGCTGACTGGGCTCGGGCGTTTGGCGTCGGCGCCTGACCACCCGTTCGACACAATTTTCGATACGAAGACCTTGCGCCCCCCGCGGGGCGGCGACTCAATCGTCAGGCGGCTTTCGGAGGTTCAATGTTCGGACTGTTCAAGTCAGCGCCGTTCTCCGATCCATCGCTGGGCGAATTGGTTCGCTCCCGTGGCTTTTGGCGCGGCGTGATCCACCTGGATTCCGGTTCAGCGCCACTGGCGCTGGCAGGTACGCGCAGCGCACCAGACCCGGGAGCGTTGGCCGTCGCCCGCGAGTTGCCGGCCCAACTTGTCGGCTGGCGCCGCGCAATAGAAACCGCGCTGTTCGAGCACTATGAGCCTTACGCCGATTCACTGGCCGCTGGCGATCCTGACTCGACCGACGATTCGTTGCCCAGCATCGCTTCACCCGCAGATGTCTGGCCACATGTCTGCCTTCAGTACGTCTGTGTTGCTCCACTTGGCGGATCCCTCACGACCGAGCTTGGCTATGCCACGGCGTGGGACGAAGAACATACGCTCGGCGCCCGCTTCCGGGGCAACGCATTCCTCGAGCTATGCGGCAGCGTGTTGCGGCCATGAGCAGGCCGCCTGACAATTCGCTCGGGCGAACCGCTGCGAGATCCTGCCCGATATCTTTGTTACCCCGCATGAGGGTCCCCCAATGAAGCGCACATGGACGATTATTGGCGTAGCCGATGTCGCTGGCAGCTTCAAATGGTACCAGTCGCTTTTTGGCCAGGTGCCGACGTCTCCTGCCCATGACTACTTCGGGCAACTTCTCGATTCGGATGGCACGGTTCTGCTCTGCCTTCACGGCTGGGGTGCGCACGATCACCCGTCTTTGATGAGCCCCGATGGCGGCAGCCCGGGCAACGGACTGCTCCTGTTTTTCCGTGTGGACGATTTCGACATGGCCCTGCCAAGGGCACGCGCGCTCGTCGCTCGACTCGAAGAAGAACCCCACATCAACCCGAACACGGAAACCATGGAGTTCTCGCTCCGCGATCCGGACGGGTACTACGTCACGATCAGCTCGCTGTAGTCATGGTTGCGCAATTCGTGCAGCCCGGCTATTCGTTCGCGGTAACGGTGATTGTCGCCGCGGCAGCCCTGCCGCGCGCGGCGTGGCGGAACCCCTCCGACGCGCCGGCTGTCAAACCAGGCACTGAGTGCAACCCATGAAAATGAACCGCCTGATTCCGATGCTGCCGGTAAGAAGCATGCCGGCAAGCGTGGAGTTCTATCAAAAGCTCGGCTTCAGCGTCGAACAGAGAAACGATCATTGGCGCTGGGCGATGCTCTGCTTCGGCGAGTGTCGCCTCATGCTGGATGAGTCGATCAACGCACATCCGGAGGTACCCCGGTGTTCCGTTCTGTATCTGTATCCGGACGACATCTCCGGATTCCACAAACAGGTGCGCGCGAATGGTCTGGCCATTCCTGATCTGGAAGTCACCTTTTACGGAATGACCGAATTCCGGATCGACGACCCGGACGGGAATCGCTTGTGGATCGGGCAAAACACCTCGACGCCGGCCTGATGTGCCCGTGGAATCAGAACCAGGCCATTGATGGAGCACTCTGGATGAAATCGCAATTTCCTTCCGCGCAGGAGTATTCCGCGCAGGCCGCGCGCTTTCCGGCATTGGCTGTCGTCGATATTCGCGCGGAACAGGCTGCGGTAACCGAAGCGTATCGCAACCAGGTTCTGGTCGATGTCAACGAAGATTGCATGCGGCTGGCCGTCTTCGAGGGCGAGTATCGCTGGCACCAGCATCCGGATTCCGACGAGCTGTTCCTGGTCGTGGCCGGAACGCTGGAGATCGACCTCGCGGATGGACGTCGCCTGGAGCTTGCCGAATGGCAAAGCGTTGTCATTCCGGCGGGCACGGTGCATCGCACGCGGGCGATAGGCCGAACCGTCAACCTGACCTGCGAAAAGAACGGCGCGCGGACGGTGTTCGTCGACAACGTCTGACAATTCATTCAAACGGATTCTTGCCGATCATGCAAACCGACGCTGTCGTACTGCTCGACGAAGCCGAATGCCAGGCGTTGGAAGCATTCCTCGTGGACCGCATCTACGAGTTCAACTCCGAAGCGACCGGTCATTTTGACGGCAAGCTGCTCGGAGCAACCATTCGAAATGAAGCCGGAGATGTCATCGCAGGCTTCAACGGCCACACGTGGGGAGGTTACTGTGAAATTTCCCACCTCTGGGTCGACACGCACCACAGAGGCCGGGGTTTGGGAACTGCACTCCTCCGGGCGGCCGAAGCGCAGGCCCTGCGGCGCGGCTGCTTTCAAGTTGTTCTCGCAACCTACAGCTTTCAGGCCCCAGGGTTCTATGCGCGTCTCGGCTATGAGCGAAAGTACGCGATCGAAGACAAGCCCAAGGGCCACTCCAGCATCGTCTTCATCAAGTTGCTTCAGGGCGGGAACGGCGCCTGACCCTGCGTCCACTCCAACATCGCGTCGAGGTA
>Ga0207648_10004722_pt1 | contig 13923 bp, 7 predicted proteins | sample KBSMisM32_FD_184310 | JGI IMG/M metagenome (GOLD analysis project Ga0207648, IMG submission 184310) | Miscanthus rhizosphere microbial communities from Kellogg Biological Station, Michigan, USA - KBS Miscanthus M3-2 (SPAdes) (version 2) | ecosystem: Host-associated > Plants > Roots > Rhizosphere...
AAGGCCAGGGGCCGGACCACGCCAGCGCGCGCCCCGAACGCTTCCTGCAACTCGCCGCCGACATGAACTGCCGCATCGCCAACTGCACGACGGCGGCGCAGTACTTCCACCTGCTGCGGCGGCAGGCGGCGGTGCTGCTGAGCGATCCGCTGCCGCTCATCGTGCTCACGCCGAAGAGCCTGCTGCGGCATCCGCTGGTCGCGTCGGCGCCGCGCGAGCTCGCCGAAGGACGCTTCCGGACCGTGATCGACGACGAGGAGGCGCGCGGGCGCGCCTCGGACGTGCGCCGCGTCCTCGTCTGCTCCGGCAAGGTCTACGTCGATCTCGCCGGCAGCGATCGCCGCGCCGCCGCGCGCGACATCGCGATCTGCCGGGTCGAGCAGCTCTATCCCGTGCCGTCGCAGGCGCTGCGCTCGATGCTCGCCCAGTACTCGAGCGCGGCCGAAGTGGTGTGGATGCAGGAAGAGCCCGAGAACATGGGCGCCTGGGACTTCATCCGTCCGCACCTGCAGGAGGCGGCGGACGGCCGCCCGGTGCGGGTCATCGCCCGGCCGCGGAGCGCGAGCCCCGCGGAAGGGTCGGCGGCCCGCCACGGCCGGCAGCAGCAGCTGCTGATCGACGCGGCCTTCGCCTCGTCGGAGAGCACCGGCCGGGCCCGGCCCGGCACCAGGCCGGCGCCCGAGCAGGTCGCAGGATGATTCAGGAGCGCAGATGCCCGCGAATGTCGTAGTGCCCGAGGTTGGCGAATCGATCGTCGACGCGCGGGTCGCGAAGTGGCTGAAGAAGGAAGGGGACGCCGTCACCGTCGGCGAGCCGCTCGTCGAGCTCGAGACCGACAAGATCGATCTCGAGGTCGCCGCGCCGCAGGCCGGCGTCCTCGGCCGGATCGCGCACGGCGACGGCGCCGACGTCAAGGTCGGCGAAGTGCTCGGCGTGATTGAGGATGGCGAGCGCTCAGGTTCCACCGGCGCGAGTCCCGCCGAAGCTGCGCGCACGACCCCAGGCGCAGCGAAGGCGGACGCGAAGGCGGACGCACCGGTCGTCACGAAGACCCCGGAGCCAGAGAAGAAGAGGGCCACGCCTGCCGCGCGCAACGCCGCCGAGCAGAACGCGGTCGATCTGAAGCAGGTCTCGGGCAGCGGCGACGCCGGGCGCGTGATGAAGCGCGACGTCGAACAGGCCGCCCAGAGGCCGGGCCCCCGGCCGGTCGAGGAGAAGAGCGCGCCCAGGCCGATGACGCCGATCCGCGAGGAGCGCCGCGTCGAAGGGGACCGCACCGAAGAGCGCGTGCGCATGTCGAAGCGGCGCGCGACCATCGCCAGGCGCCTCGTCGAGGCGCAGAGCACCGCCGCGATGCTCACCACCTTCAACGAGGTGGACATGACCGCGGTGATGGCGCTGCGCGAGCGCCACAAGCAGCCCTTCAAGGATCGCTACGGCGTCGGCCTCGGCCTGACCTCGTTCTTCGTCAAGGCCGCCATCGGCGCGCTGCGCGCCTTCCCCCGGGTCAACGCCGAGATCCAGGGAGACGAGATGGTGCTGAAGCACTACTTCGACATCGGCGTCGCCGTCGGCGCCAGCGAAGGGCTCGTCGTCCCTGTGCTGCGCGACGCCGATCGCCTGTCGTTTGCCGCCATCGAGCAGAAGGTCCGCCAGTTCGCCAAGGCCGCCGAGGACGGCACGCTGTCGCTCGCCGATCTCAAGGGCGGCACCTTCACGATCACCAACGGCGGCGTGTTCGGGTCGCTGCTCAGCACGCCGATCCTGAATCCGCCGCAGGTCGGCATCCTCGGCCTGCACGCGATCAAGGAGCGCCCGATGGCGGTCAACGGACAGGTCGTGGTGCGGCAGATGATGTACGTCGCGCTCACCTACGACCACCGCATCGTCGACGGCGCCGAAGCCGTGCAGTTCCTCGTCCGCGTCAAGCAGCTGGTCGAGGATCCGGGCGCGATGCTGATCGAATAGACGGTGAGCACCGAAGCCGCCCGCCTCATCGATCAATTCATCCGCGCGCACGACGGCGACGTGTGGCACGGCTCGCCGCTGAAGACGAACCTCGAAGGGATCACCGCCGAACAGGCCGCGAAGCGTCCGCCCAACGGCGCGCACTCGATCTGGGAGCTCGTCCTGCACGCGACCGGATGGCGCAACGAAGTGTCTCGGCGCGCGACCGGCCAACCCTCCGGCGAACCGCCCGAGGGGGACTGGCCGGACGTCGGCGATCCCTCGCCCGCGCGGTGGACCGCCGCGCTCGCCGCGCTCGACGCCTCGCATCGCGAGCTGGTGAAGGTCGTGAGCGGCATGAGCGACGAGCAGCTCCTGAAGCCGACCAACGATCCCCGCAACCGCCCGCTCGGCACCGGCGTGAGCTACTACGAACTGCTCCACGGCATCGTCCAGCACGACGCTTATCACTCCGGCCAGATCGCGATCCTCCGCAAGATCCTGGGGTTCTAAGCGCGGGCGCGGCGTCGGGCCGAGAAAATAGGGCCCAGGGATGGGGCCAGGGAAAGGGCAGAGGCACGTCGAGTAAAATCACCCTTCCCCTTAGGAGGCCTCATGGACCCCGAAAGCCCGGGTGAAGCGCCGTCGCATGACACGGACTTTGCGGCGCTCTGGTCGTCCGACGGCGTCACCCGCTCGCTCGCGCCCACGGCGACGGGACTTCCTGCCGATCTGCCGTTCCTCTTTTCCGGCGGGCAGCGGTTCGGCCCGTACCTGATCGTCCGTCCCATCGGCAAGGGGGGGATGGGGCAGGTCTACGAGGCGGAAGAGATGGAGAGCGGCCGCCGCGTCGCGGTCAAGATCCTGAGCCGCGGGATCGGCGACGAAGAAGAGCGCGAACGCTTCCTGCACGAGGGGCAGCTCGCCGCGTCGCTGAGCCATCCGAACTGCGTCTACGTCTTCGGCACGAGCGAAGTGCAGGGGTTCCCGGTGATCGCGATGGAGCTCGCGCCGGGAGGCACGCTGAAGGAACTCGTCGTCCCCGGGACGCCGATGCCGCCGGCGAAGGCGGTGGACGCGGTACTGCAGGTGGTCGCCGGGCTGGAGGCGGCCGCCGCGATCGGGATCCTGCATCGCGACATCAAGCCGTCGAACTGTTTCGTCGATCGCGACGGGCGCGTCATGGTCGGCGACTTCGGGCTGTCGATGGCCACGCTGGCGCGCGACGACAAGACGGTCGCGTTCGCCGGCACGATCCTCGGCACGCCGGGCTTCGCCTCGCCCGAGCAGCTGCGCGGCGACTCGCTCGATCTGCGATCCGACATCTACTCGGTCGGCGCCACGCTCTATTACCTGCTGACCGGACGCGCGCCGTTCGACGATCCGAACGTGATCACGATGATCACGCGCGTGACGACCGAGGCCGCGCCGTCGGTGGCGCTGGCGCGTCCGGATGTCCCGGGCCGGCTCGCCGGCCTGGTGGCGAGGTGCCTGGCGAAGAAGCCTGCCGATCGCTACGCGACCTATGCCGCGCTGGCCGCGGCGCTCGAGCCGTTCCGCACCGCGGCGACGACGCGCGCGCCGCTGGGCCGGCGGTTCCTGGCGGGCTTCGTCGACACCTACGTCGCGGCGCTGCCGCTCATCCCGTTCAACATGTACGTCGGCCTCCGCTTGAACGCGGCCGCCAGCCTGTGGGGCGTGACGATCCTGTCGATCCCGAGCGTCGTGGTGTCGATCGCCTACTACGCCATCGCCGAAGGCCGATGGGGCTGCAGCGTCGGCAAGGCGCTCTTCAACCTCCGCGTCGTCGATCCGTCGCAGGGGCCGCCGGGAATCCGCCGGGCGGGGTGGCGAGCGGCGCTGTTCATGGTGCCGCCGCAGATCGTCACCGCGCTGGCCGGCATCCTGGCGATGCGACTCCTGACGCAGCCTGGAGGCCCGCAGTCGCAGGCGATGTCGATTGTCGGTGCGACCTCGTCGATGCTCAGCCTCGTCTGCCTCGCGATCCAGTTCTCGACGATCCGCAAGACGAACGGCTATGCGGCGATCCACGATCTGTGGAGCCGGACGCGCGTCGTCCAGCGCCTGAAGCCCGTCGAGGCGCGCGAGACGGCGCGGCGGGCGCGGGCGGCGGCGGTCACGCCTCAGGGTCTCACCGCGCGGATCGGTCCTTATCTCGTGACCGACGAAGTGAAGGCTGCGGCCGCGGCGACGAGCGCGCCGGCGATGGTCGACGGCTACGACGATCGCCTGCACCGCCGCGTGTGGATCGAGCTGCTGCCGAAAGGCACGCCGGCGCTGCCCGCGTGGCGGCGCGATCTCGGCCGCCCGGCGCGCGCGCGCTGGATCAGCGGGCGGCGGACCGCGGAGGAATGCTGGGACGCTTATGAAGCGTTCGACGGGCAGCCCCTGTCGGAGGCGGTGGCGTCGAGGCATGGCTGGGCGCGCGTCCGCCACTGGCTCGCCGACCTGGCGCAGGAAGTCGCCGCCGCCCAGCAGGACGGCTCGGTTCCGGAGCTGCGCGACGATCGCGTGTGGATCACGAGCGACCATCGCGCGCGGCTGCTCGACTTTGCTCCACCCTCCACCTCCGCCCTCCAACCTCCGCCCTCAGACCCCAGCGCGTCGCACGTCTCCGATGCGCAGCGCTTCCTCTACGGCATCGCCGCCGGCGCGCTTCGCGGCGTGAGCCCGGCGTCGGCCCGCGAGCAACGTCCCTCGACGCCGCTGCCGCTGCCGGCGCGCGAGCTGCTGATCGCGATGCATCGTGGAGAGCTCAAGACCACCGAGGATGTCGCGTCGCGATCCGCCGGCATGCTGCGCGAGCCGGCGGTGTTCCAGCGGCGGCGGCGGCTGGCGCAGCTCGTGACCTGCGCGATCATTCCGCTGGTGATGACCGTGGCGGTGCCCACCGCAATCCAGCTGCGGACGCGCGCGCGGACGACCGACTTTCAGTCCTATGCGCTCGACGCGAGCGTGCAGCGGCTCGTCGCGCTCGAGCGGAAGGGAGAGGCGAATCTCACGAAGGAGGAACGGGAGCAGCGTGAGGCGATCGAGGTCTACATCGCCGAGCGGCTGAGGGGCGCGGCCGAGGACAAGGCGGCGTACGCGCGCACGTTCCCGAACCTGAACAACAGCGTGCGCGACTACCGGGTGGCGGAGCAGGCGCTGCTGAAGCATACGCAGCGGACGCCCGACGAGATCGAGCGCGCCGACAAGGCCGTCGCGCCGCTCCTCGACGCGCAGACGACCGCCCTCGGCCAGCTCACGCGGCCGATCACGCTGGTGATCCTGACGGCAATGGTAGCGGGGGGCGCCGCCTGCTTCGTCGCCGTGCTCGGCCTGATCGGCGCGGTCGTCGCGCGCGGCGGCTTCACGCTGCGCTCGTTCGGCGCCGCGCTGGTGATCAAGGACGGCCGCAACGCCTCCCGCGCGCGCGCGCTCTTCCGCGCCATCGTCGCCTGGTCCCCGATCGCGCTCTGGATCGCCATCGTCAAGTGGGGACCGAAGATCCAGCAGGCCTCGACGGGCACGGCCTTGATCGCCACGCTGGCGATCGTCCTGCTCGCCGCCGGCGCGGTGTGGGCCTGGCTGCATCCGACCCGCGGAATCCAGGATCGCCTCGCTGGCACGTGGATCGTCCCGCGCTAGAATAGTCGCGTTGGCGACCTACACCGCAAAAGACATCACCGTTCTCGAAGGCCTCGAGCCCGTCCGTAAGCGGCCGGGCATGTACATCGGCGGTGTCGGCAGCACCGGCCTTCATCACCTGGTCTGGGAGATCCTCGACAACGCCGTCGACGAGGCGATGAACGGCTATGCGTCGAACATCGCGGTGACGCTGCACCAGGACGGCGCGTCGGTGACGGTCACCGACGACGGGCGCGGGATTCCGATCGACAAGCACCCGAAGACGAAGAAGAGCGCGATCGAGGTGATCTTCACCACGCTGCACGCCGGCGGCAAGTTCGAGGCGGGCAACTACAAGACCGCCGGCGGCCTGCACGGCGTCGGCGCGAGCGTGGTCAACGCGCTGTCGAAGGAGCTGGTCGCGACGGTCAAGCGCGACGGCGCGACCTGGGAGCAGCGCTTCAAGCAGGGGCATCCGGTCGGCACGCTGAAGAAGCTCGGTCCGGCGCGCGGCACCGGGACCACCGTCTACTTCCACCCCGACTCGACCATCTTCCCGAAGATCGAGTTCGACGGCGAGGTCATCAAGCAGCGGCTCGAAGTCTCCAGCTACCTGCACAAGGGCGTGCGCATCACCTTCGAGGACGAGACGAAGGGTGAGAAGGCCGTCTTCCAGCACGCCGAGGGGCTGGCCGACTACCTGAAGAAGATCATCGGCGAGCGCGGCGCGGCGCCGGTGCACGAGGCGCCGTTCACGCTGATGCGCGAGAACGACGAAAGCGGCATCCGCCTCGATTTCGCGCTGCAGTGGACGCAGTCCACCGACGAGCACGTCAGGAGCTACGTCAACGGCATCCCGACCGGTTCGGGCGGCACGCACGAGAACGGTTTCCGCGCCGGGCTCGGCAAGGCCGTGCGCAACTTCATCGAGACGCACAACCTCTCGCCCAAGGGGGTCACGATCACCGCGGAGGACATCCGCGAAGGGCTGGTCGCGGTGCTCAGCGTGTTTCTCGCCGAGCCGCAGTTCCAGGGGCAGACCAAGGATCGCCTGAACAACCCGGAGGCGACGGCGGCGGTCGACTCGCAGGTGCGGCCGGCGCTCGAGCACTGGCTCAACACCAACATCTCGGTCGCCGAGTCGATCGTGGCCCGCATCATCCTGGCGGCGCGTGCGCGCGAGGCCAGCCGCGCGGCGCAGCAGGAAGTGTCGCGCAAGACGGCGACCTCAAACCGGCTGACGCTGCCAGGGAAGCTGAGCGACTGCACGTCGCCCGGCCGCGAGGACAGCGAGATCTTCATCGTCGAAGGCGACTCCGCCGGCGGATCGGCCAAGCAGGGGCGCGACCGCACGCGGCAGGCGATCCTGCCGCTGCGCGGCAAGGTGCTCAACACCGAGAGCGCGTCACTCGCCAAGGTGCTCGAGAACAAGGAGCTGTCCGACCTGGTGACGGCGCTCGGCTGCGGCCTGGGGAAGACCTTCGACCTGGCGCGCACGCGCTACGGCCGGATCATCATCCTCGCCGACGCCGATTCCGACGGCCATCACATCGCCACGCTGCTGCTGACGTTCATCTACCGTCACATGCCGCAGCTCATCACCTCCGGCCGCGTCTACCTCGCCCAGCCGCCGCTCTACCGCATCGACATCGGCAAGGAAACGTACTGGGCGCTCGACGACGACCACAAGGCGAAGATCCTGAAGTCGCACGGCAACGGCCGCGCCAACCCCGAGATCACGCGCTTCAAGGGCCTCGGCGAGATGATGCCGAAGGTGCTGTGGGAAACGACGATGGACCCGAAGACGCGCCGCCTGCTGCGCGTCGACATCGCCGATCAGATCGTCACGGATCGCGTAATCAACGAACTGATGGGAAAGGATCCCTCGGCGCGCTTCCGCTTCATCATGGAGCGCGCCGAAGAAGCCGTCGAACTCGATGTGTGAGCGAGCAAGCGCCTGCGGCCGCGGCGAGCGAGCGCAGCGAGTCGAGCCGCAGCGCGTGGGGGTGGGGCCCCACGCGCACTGAATAAAGAATTGGACGTCTAGCGCGCAGGTCCGATCTCGAGCACGGTCAACAGCTCCCCGCCGCCCGCATCCCGGATCTCGGTCGGTCGTGCCTGCAGCCCGCGCGCCTGTACCCAGTCCAGCGCCGCCGCGAGCTCCGGCGTGCCTGTGAACTCCACGACATACGCCGCGCTGCTGTCGAACGTCCGGTTCACGCTGACGCGCCCGTCGCGGCTGGACAGGTAAGCGATGGGCCAGTAGGTCCACCACTCCTGCGCGACAACGGTCGTCCGCGAGGTGGCGTCTCGCGTCGCGATGATGCGGTCGAGCGCCTGTTGCTTCGGCTCGATCGGGGCCGTGCGGTAGGCGAGGTGCGATCGCCCGCCCGTCGCCGCAAACTCCCTGAAGTAGTTGACATAGAACGACAGCAGCGTCACCGAGGCGAGCGCCACTGCCGCTGTGGAGGTGACGCGCCGAAGCGCTGGTGCCGTTTCGATCCAGCCGGCAATGCCGCGCGCGATCACCAGGCTGCCCGGCACGATCAGGCACAGTCCCCACCGTTCGGCGTGCGGGCGCAACGCGGCCGGCCCGGCAAAAGCGAAGAACAGCAGCAGCATGCAGGCCCACGCACCGAGCAGGGCGTACTCGAGAGGAAGACTCGCCGAGCGTCGCAGCCGCCACAGGCCGGCGAATACCGCGACGCCTGCGCCGACTGACGCGAGGTCGTACGGGATCGTCCACGGGCGCGCGCCCGAGAAGTAGTGATACACGGTGACACCGCTGAACAGCCGCGCGTAGTTCACGCCGAACTCCAGCCACTGACGCGGATCGATCAGGCGCGCCGCCGCCAGCGCCAGCCATGGCCTCCCGGCGAAATCGTTCGATGCCTCGAGCTTCAGGAGGATGGGCCATGCAGCGCCGGCCGCGACCGCGATCGCCATGGCGGCCGCGATGAAGACGATGGCCCGCCCTCGTCGCGAGGCTGGCAGAAGCCGCGCCGCTACGGCGATCGCGGGGGCGATCAGAAATGGCGCGATGAAGACGTTGGTCGGGTGCGTCCAGAGCGCGATCGGAAAGAGCAGGAGCGCCCCGGCCAGCCACGCGACGGCCGATGCCGGACGTGCCAGCGCCAGCAGCGAGAGATACACGACAAGGCCGGTCCAGAAGATCGACTGCGACGGATCCTGGCAGATGCGGCTGTGGGCGATCGCGGTCGGCGCAACGGCCAGCGCCACCGCGTAGATCGCCGCGGTCGTCGTGCCGAAGATCCGCCGGACGAAGAAGAACCCGATCGGCAACGCCAGCACGTTGACGGCTGCCGGGACGATGCGCAGCAGCCAGAAGGAGGGGGGGCCAAAGGCGTGCACCGCCGCGAGCGGCGCGAGCAGGAAGAGATCGGTGGGATTGCCGCTCGTCGTGCGCGCTTCGTAGGGACGCCCGTCGAGCCAGGCGATGGCGTTGACGCCCCACCAGCCCTCGTCGCCGCTGACGCCCGGCATCGTGCCGAGATGCCAGACGCGGAACCAGGCGGCCGCGGCGATCAGCACGACGATCAGCGCCGCCGCCGTGCGGCTGCCGCTGCCCGCGGCGCTGGACTCGCGTTGTGCCAAAACTGGCCGCAGTCTAACATCGTTGCCGCGATGGCTGACTCCGGTTCACGGTGGCGTGTGCACAAGTTCGGCGGCTCGAGCGTTGCCGACGCCGAGTGCATGGCGCGCGTGGCGGCGATCCTCGAAGACGATCCCCGCCCGCGCATGGCGGCCGTGCTCTCGGCCTGCCGCGGCGTCACCGACGCCCTGCTGCAGCTGGTGGCGGCGGCGGAGTGCCGCGACGCCGACCTCCGCGACAGGCTGACCGCGCTCAGGGAACGCCACGCCACGATCGCCGCGGCGCTGCTCGATCCCGCCGAGGCGTCGGCCCGTGTCGCCGAGATCGACGGCGACTGCGCCGAGATTGCCGGCCTGCTCCACACCGTCAGCGTGATCCGCGGCGCCCCGGCCTCGCTGCGCGATCTCATCGTCGGGTTCGGCGAGATCTGGTCGACGCGGATCTTCTCCACCTACCTCGCGCGGCGGAATCGCCGCCGCGCCGTGCGCTGGATCGACGCCCGCGATCTGATCGTCGTCGACTGGGGACCGCTCGGGCCCACCGTCCGCTGGACGGAGTCGTCGGCCAATCTCGCCCGCCTCAGCCCCGGCGACGAGACGCTGATCGTCACCGGCTTCATCGCGCGCGACGCGCAGGGGCAGCAGACGACGCTCGGGCGCAACGGCAGCGACTTCACCGGGTCGATCGTCGGCAACCTGCTCGACGCCGACGAGATCCACATCTGGACGGACGTCGACGGCGTGCTCAGCGCCGACCCGCGCCTGGTGCCGGACGCGACGATCATCGACTCGCTGTCCTACGAAGAGGCGATGGAGCTGGCCTATTTCGGCGCCAAGGTGATCCATCCGCAGACGATGGCGCCGGCCGTGGCGCGGGGGATTCCGATCTGGATCCGCAACACCTTCGCGCCCGAGAAGCCGGGCACGGTGATCTGCGCGCGGCCGCAGTCGAACCACCAGGTCAAGGGGATCACCAGCATCGACGGCCTGGCGCTGATCAACCTGGAAGGCGCCGGGATGATCGGCGTCCCGGGCACGGCGCAGCGGCTCTTCGGCGCGCTGCGCGAGCACGGGATCTCGGTCGTCCTCATTTCGCAGGCGAGCTCGGAGCACTCGATCTGTTTCGCGGTGCCCGACGCGGAGGCGGCGCGCACGGCGGAGATCGTCCGCGAGACGTTCAAGGGAGAGCTCGAGCGCGGGCAGATCCAGAGCGTCGGCGTGACCGGCGGCTGCAGCATTCTCTCGGTGGTCGGCGACGGCATGGCCGGCACGCCGGGTGTCGCGGCGAAGGCGTTTTCCTCGCTGGCGAACGTCGGCGTCAACGTTCGCGCGATCGCGCAGGGATCGTCGGAGCGCAACATCTCGATGGTCGTCGATCGGCCGCAGGCGGGGCGCGCCCTGGGCGCGGTGCACTCGGCGTTCTACCTGTCGCCGCATACGGTGTCGATCGGCCTGGTCGGCCCCGGCCACGTCGGCGCGGCGCTGCTCGACCAGATCGCGCTGCAGGCCGAGCGGCTGATGCGCGACTTCCGCCTCGACCTGCGCGTGCGCGGCATCGTCTCGTCGCGGCGGATGCTGCTGCAGCACGCGCCGATCCCGCTCGATCGCTGGCGGGATCGTTTCGCCGCGGGCAGCGTCGCCGCCGACCTCCGCGCGTTCGCCACGCACATCCATACCGACCGGCTGCCGCACACGGTGATCATCGACTGTTCTGCCAGCGCCGAGGTTGCCGCGGAGTATCCGCGCTGGCTGGCCGACGGCATCCACGTGGTGACGCCGAACAAGCGCGCCAACAGCGGCGATCTGCCGCTGTCCGAAGCGATCCGGGTGGCGCGGCGCCAGGGCAGCACGCACTATCTCTACGAGGCGACGGTCGGCGCCGGGCTGCCGATCATCCAGACCCTGCGCGATCTCCGCGAGACCGGCGACGACATCCGCCGCATCGAAGGGATCCTGTCGGGCACGCTCGCCTACCTGTTCAACGTCTGGGACGGCACGCAGCCGTTCTCGGCGGTGGTCGCGGACGCGAAGGCGAGCGGCTACACCGAGCCGGATCCGCGCGACGACCTGTCGGGCATGGACGTGGCGCGCAAGCTGATCATCCTCGGCCGCGAGATGGGCATGCCGCTGGCGCTCGCCGACGTGCAGCTCGAAGGGCTGGTGCCCGATTCCATGATGGCTGGTGACACGGACAGCTTCATGCGGCGGCTGACCGAGCTCGACGCGCCGATGCGGGCGCGCCTGGAAAAGGCCAGAGGCCACGACCGCGTCCTGCGCTACGTCGGCGCGCTCGACGCCGCGTCGCGCTCGGCGCGCGTCGGCCTCGTCGAGCTCGAGCGCGCGCATCCGTTCGCCAACATCAACCTCACCGACAACATCGTCCGTTTCGTGACCGGCCGCTACGATCGCAACCCGCTCGTGGTGCAGGGCCCGGGCGCCGGCCCCGGGGTGACTGCCGCCGGCGTCTTCGCGGATCTGTTGCGCGTGTGCGCGTATCTCGGGGCGCGGCTGTGAATCTGCACCGCGCCGGTGCTAAGGGTGCTAGGGGTGCAAGGGTGCTAAAGGTGCAAGGTGCTAAGGGTGCTAGTGGTGCAAGGGTGCTAAGGTGCTGGTGCTAGAGGTGCTGGAAGTGCGTAGGGTGCTCAAGCTGTGTCGTCGCTGCACCCGTAGCACCTGTAGCACCGACACGCGAAGCACCCTTAGCACCTTTGGCACCCTTAGCACCGACGGGCGAAGCGCTGTTTGCACCAGCACCTTAGCACCCTGCGGCACCCCTAGCACCTTTAGCACCGACATGCGAAGCGCTGTATGACATTTGAGCGCGATGAGGTCGTCGCGTTCGCGCCGGCCAGCGTGGGGAACGTGGGCGTCGGCTTCGACGTGCTCGGGCACAGCATGAATGCCGTCGGCGATCGCGTGCGCGCGACGCGGACGGCCGCTCGCGGCGTCACGATTCGCGCGATCGAAGGGGTCGTGCGGCACCTTCCGATCGATCCCGATCGCAATACTGCATCCGTGGCGGTCCAGGCGATGCTCGAGGCGATCGATCCCGGGCACGGGTTCGAGCTGACGATCGAGAAGGGCATTCCGCTCGGATCCGGGCTGGGCGGATCGGCGGCGTCCGCCGTCGCCGCCGTCGTGGCGGCGAACGCGCTGCTCGCCAGGCCGTTCGACAAGCTGTCGCTGCTGAAGTTCGCGATGCGCGGAGAAAAGGTGGCGAGCGGCGCGCTGCACGCCGACAACGTGGCGCCTTCGCTCTACGGCGGGCTGATCCTGACGGTGGGGATCGACGATCCGCACGTCACGCCGATCCCGGTGCCGGAGGGAGTGCGCGCGGTGCTGGTGCATCCCCACATCGAGCTGCCGACGCGCAAGTCGCGCGAGGTGCTCAACCGCACCGTGACGCTCTCCGACGTCGTCTGGCAGCAGGCGAACCTCGCCGGCTTTCTCGCCGGCTGCTTCACGCGCGATCTCCACTTGATCCGTGTCTCGCTCGAGGATGTCGTCATCGAGCCGCAGCGCCGCGACCTCATTCCGGGCTTCCAGGCGGTGAAGAGCGCGGCCCTCGAGCGCGGCGCGCTCGGGTGTTCCATCTCCGGCGCCGGGCCGTCGGTGTTCGCGTGGGCCGAGGAATCGACCGCGGCGGCCATCCGCGACGGCATGGTCGCCGCCTTCGCCGCGAACGGGCTCGAGGCCGACGCGTGGATCGCGCCGATCGAGTCCGACGGCGCGTCCGTGGTGGATCGATGACCTACGTCAGCACGCGAACGGCGGCGCCTGCGGTCGCGCTGAGCGACGCGATTCGCGCGGGGCTCGCCGCGGACGGGGGGCTGTACATTCCGTCGCGACTGCCGGACCTGTCGCGGCTCGAGCCGCACGCGGACCTGGCGGCGCTGGCCGCGTCGGTGCTCGCTCCGTTCGCAGAAGGGGACGCGCTCGCCGAGGAGTTGCCCTCGATCTGCCGCGAAGCATTCGACTTTCCCGCGCCAATCGTCCCGCTGACCGGTACGCCGGGCCCGGCGAGCGTGCTCGAGCTGTTCCATGGCCCGACCTGCGCGTTCAAGGATTTCGGTGCGCGGTTTCTCGCGGCGTCGCTGGCGCGACTGTGTGCGGGCGGGTCACGCCCGCTGACCGTGCTCGTGGCCACGTCGGGCGACACCGGCGGCGCCGTCGCGGCGGCGTTTCATCGGCGACCGTGGGCCGACGTCGTGCTGCTGTATCCGAAGAACCTGGTGTCGGCGCGCCAGGCGCAGCAGCTCTCATGCTGGGGCGACAACGTCAGGACGTTCGCCGTCACCGGCACGTTCGACGACTGCCAGCGCATGGTGAAAGGCGCGTTCCGCGATCCCGCGTTGTCACAGCGCCACGACTTCTCGTCGGCCAACAGCATCAACATCGGCCGCCTGCTGCCGCAGGCCGTCTACTATGCGCAGGCGAGCCTCGCGATCTTCCGCGCTGACGGCCGCCGTCCCAACTTCATCATCCCGTCCGGCAATCTCGGCAACGCCGCTGCCTGCGTGCTGGCCCGCGACATGGGGCTGCCGATCGGCGACATCGTGCTCGCCACCAACGCCAACCGTACGATCGTCGACTACCTCGAGCGCGGCGAATGGCGGCCGCGGCCGAGCGTCGCGACGCCCGCCTCCGCGATGGACGTCGGTGATCCCTCGAACATGGAGCGGCTGCGCGCGTGGTCGAGGGATCTCGAGGGCCTTCGCCGCCGCGTGACCGCGC
>Ga0207648_10004726_pt1 | contig 13912 bp, 7 predicted proteins | sample KBSMisM32_FD_184310 | JGI IMG/M metagenome (GOLD analysis project Ga0207648, IMG submission 184310) | Miscanthus rhizosphere microbial communities from Kellogg Biological Station, Michigan, USA - KBS Miscanthus M3-2 (SPAdes) (version 2) | ecosystem: Host-associated > Plants > Roots > Rhizosphere...
GTCTCCGCCTCGAACACCAGCTGCCCGGTGAGCAGGTAATAGGCGACGCAGCCGAGCGAATAGACGTCCGCGCGGGCGTCCACGTCGCCCTCGGCAATGAGCTCGGGGGCCATGAAGGCGGGCGTGCCGGCGGTGGCGTGGTGCCCGTTCATGAGCGTGTGGTCGATCTCGCGCTGCGCGTCGAACTTCACCAGCCCGAAGTCCAGCACCTTCACGAAGTCGTAGTCGAGCCCCATCCGGCACAGATAGATGTTGGCCGGCGTGATGTCGCGGTGGACGAGGCCGCGGGCGTGCGCCTCGGCGAGCGAGTGGCACACCTGGCGCAGCACCCACACCACGCGATCGGCCGGCAGCGGACCGAATTCCCGCACCAGCGTCTCGAGGTCGCGTCCCGCCAGCAGTTCCATCACGTAATAGAAGGTCCGATCCTCGGTGACGCCGAAGTCGAACAGGCGGATGGAGTGCGGTGAGCTGAGAGAGGCGGTCGCCTGCGCCTCACGCTCGAACCGGCGCAGCATCATCGACGCGGCCGCTTCGGTGCCGGCGCCGAGCACCTCGGGCCGCACCAGCTTGACGGCGGCACTGCGCGCCAGCAGCTGATGGCGCCCCAGCCACACTTCGCCCATCCCGCCGCGTCCCAGCAGGCGCACGAGCTGGTAGCTCCCGAGCTCCCTGGCGTGACGGAGGCGACGCCCGAGCCGGTTCAGAATGCTCACGGGCACCACCGCGGCCAGCGCGCAGGCGTAGCTGGGCAGGAAGAGCACGAGCGTGGTGATGGCCGTCGGCACGTCGCGGCCGCGCAGCGCCGCCAGCCCGATTCCGAGCGGGTCCATGCTCGCCGACAGGAGGGCCGCCACCAGCATCTGCTTCGGCGTGGCCGGCATCAGCATCGAGCCGCACAGGATGACGATGGTGTTCCACGACAGCTCGTTGAGCGCGTCGGCGGTCAGCGGACGGGCCCAGGTGTTGAGCAGCCCCACGCCCATGGCGTTGAGGACCATGAACACCAGCCCCGCGTGGGCCTGGATCCGCGGCGGGTGCGTGGTGAAGCGCAGGTAGGCGAAGAGCAGCCCCGACACCGCGATGGCGACGCCCTCGATCACGAACGTCGAGAGCAGGAACGGCGTGCCCACGGTCCGCGGGCGCACCAGGGAGTCCATCACCAGCCCGAACGTCCACAGCCCCATCGCCACGGCGGCGCACAGGCGCAGGCGGCGGATCTGCTCGCCGAGCAGCTCGTCGGGCAGCCCGGTGGTCACCGAGCTGCGCGTCGTCTCGGAGGTGCGAGGAGCGATGACTTTGAGCGCGGGTGCCATGGCGTCTCCTTAGCCAGCCGTCTGGGCCGATCCGGCGTTGCGCTGATGGAGCGATTCGAGATTGATGATGATCGAACGGTGCGAACGCAGGAGTTCGGCAATCACCTCTTCACGCGGTCTCGCGGACCGGACCGTCGGGCGGTGCTCGAGATAGGGCCAGAGCCGCTCGCGGATGCGTGCCGGCAGAATGCCGTCGAGATACTCGAGCGCCGTGCCCTGCAGCTGCTGATCGTCGGTCTGCAGGCTGCGGAAGGCGATCTGGAGCGGCTCGCTGGGCAGAACCAGCGCCAGCAGCGTAAAGACATGCGCCAGGCTCGTGCCTGCACGGTCGCGCACGAACTCGTCGAGCGGCGACAGCGACTCGGTGCTCGAGACGCCGTCGAGCAGGCGCCGGCTTTCCCATACCGGCCGGCCCACGCTGGCCTCGCGCTCCACGACGTCGAAGACACGGCGCGCATCGATGACGACGGTGGGGTTCTTCTCCAGGATCTCGGTGAGCGAGCGCGCGGCCTGGAAGCGGACGTCGAACCGCGTGTCGTCGAGCCCGAACATCACGCCGTCGGCCGCCCGCTGCGAGACGCAGACCGAGAACACGCGCACGAGCCGGCGGCGCACCGCGAAGTCCTGGTTGGGATCGATGAGCGCGTCGACGAGCGCCCCGACGTGCTCTTCGGCCACCTTGCGGAGCGCGTACACGGCGTGTTCCGCCAGGTGATCCCAGGCCAGGAGCGGAATCACGTGCGGCACCAGCACGCCGTTCAGCCCGTCCTGACGAACGAGCACCTGCAACGCCTGGTCGCGGTTGCGCGACCGGAGGCGGAGGATGTCGCGCACGTCGGACGGCAGCGGCTCGCGCGGCGTGCGGGATGACTCGAAGGTTTCGGTGCGGGGCCGCGCGGCCCGGTACCGGTGAATCGCCGACATGTCGAGCGCACTGGTGCGATCCGCGGAGTCGAGCACCGCCGCGCCGTCGGCGCGGTGGAGCAGGCTGTTTTCGAGGTTCTGGATGTAGCCGGATTTGAGCCGGCTGCCGGCGGCGATCGCGGCCGCCGATCCCAGGACGCCGAGGGACAGGATCGCGTTGGCCTGCACCGCCGGCGCCAGCAGCAGCATCAGGCGCACGAGGCTGCCGCCGATGGCGTCGCCCACGCGGTCGAAGCCCACGTCGATGATGGCCTTGGCGGCGCGCTTCTCGTCGGGCCGCATCGGCGTGTAGAACAGCTCGTAGCCGGTCCGGAACAGCGATCCACGGAACACCGCCTCGGCGCTGCGCGCCACGGTGAGGCTGGCGAAGCCGGGGATGAACAGGTTGACGACGCTGCCGGCGAAGAGCGCGAACGACGGAGCGCTGGCCGAGAGCGCGATGCCGAAGCGCTCCAGGACCGCGCGCGCCGACGACACCTGCACCACGAACGTGAGCACGCTCGTGGCCGCGTAGTAGACGGCGAAGAAGCGCAGCAGGTGGTCGCCGCGACCGAAGGTTTCCGTGGCCTGCGCCTTGAACAGGTAGTCGAGGAGCGCCGCGCTCGTGCTCCCCAGCACCACGACATACGCGAGCTGCCGGAGATGCGGCGCCTCGGCCACCACGCGCAGCCCCGACCGCTCCGGCGCCGGCGCGGCGGCGGTCGAACCGCTGGACAACGACGACGTCACCGCCATCGGCGACGGCTCGAGGCTGAGCGCCAGCAGCCGCACGACCAAGGCGCAGCCAAACTGCAGGAGCGCCAGGAACGGCAGCAGCGCCGGCGCGCCGAGCGTCGCGCCCACGCGCTCGGCCACGATCGCGCCCACCAGCCCCCCCAGCGTGCCCATGCCGGCAATCTGGCCGAACCGCCGCTTCGCCGTATGAGGATCGAACCGTTCGGTCGACACCAGCCAGAACCCCGACGCGAGCAGGGGGCCGGCGCACGAGATGTGCAGATAGACGGCCACGGCGGTCGACGCGGGCGACAGCGGCCGCACGAGCCACTCGACGAGGAACAGGACGCCGCTGGCCGCGAAGGCCGACGGCACCAGCGTGGAAGGAGTCAGACGGCGGGCCGCGCGGGTGTTGAGCGCGACCAGGAGCAGGGAGAACACCGACGTGGCAATGAGCATCGTCGGCAGCGTGGTGTAGTCGAGGGATGTCAGGAAGAGCGCATCGCGCGTGGCTTTGCCGGCGACGATCTGTGCCGTCACGGCGGCGGCCCCTGTCATGGCCAGTGCCATCAGCCGCGATTCGTCTTGTCTCCTGCTGGACATTTCGTCGTTTCCCTCGCCTACCCCTAGCGAACCGGCGTTAAGCCGGTTTGCCAGATGCTTTCCCGTTTTCGCCGTCCACCGTTCTAACGCGCGAAAGTCGGCGAAAGCCCGCAACGGCCGGGAGCAGCGGGACCGTTGCGGATCCGATGGATGCTGTTGATCCGTCTGGCGTTAGGACCCCGGGACCGGTAAACTCAACGGGGTCGGACCCGGGCAGGTCCCGGTGCGGCCAATCGCAATGTCTTCGCTGTACAAGGGTGCCAAGGACGTCTTCATCGCTGCGCTGGAGCACGAGGGCGCTGAGCGTGACGCCTTTCTGGCACATGCCTGCGGCGACGACACGGCGCTGAGGGAAGAAGTCGAATCCCTGCTGCGGTTTCACCAGAACGACTCCACCGGCCTCCCCACCCCGCCCACAGGCCCCCCCGAGCCTCCCCCGCCCCGAACGTTCCAACCCGGCTTCGTGTTCGGGATGCGCTACCGGATGGTCACCCGCCTGGGCAAAGGCGGCATGGGCGACGTGTGGCGCGCCGACGACCTCATGCTCGACACGCCGGTGGCGCTGAAGCTGATTCGCTCCACCAGCCAGGCCGGCCGCGAGCGGCTTCTCCAGGAGGTCCGGCTCGCGCGCCGGGTGACGCACCCCGCGGTCGTCCGGGTCTTCGACGTCGGCGAGGCCGACGACGAAGTGTTCTTCTCGATGGAGCTCGTCGAGGGGCAGGACCTGGCGATGGTGCTGCGGCAGACCGGACGGCTGGCGCCCGGCCGGGTGATCGAGATCGCCCGCCAGCTCTGTGCCGGGCTCCACGCGGCCCACTCCGAGGGCGTGCTGCACCGCGATCTGAAGCCGGCAAACATCCTGGTGGACCAGCACGGCCGCGTTCGCATCACCGACTTCGGCATTGCGGTGCCGACCGGCGCGTCGGCGGTCCTCGCGGCGGGCACGCCCAGGTACATGGCGCCCGAGCAGCGGACGCCCGGAGCGGCCGTTTCGCCGCAGACCGACCTCTACGCCCTCGGCGTGGTGCTCTACGAGCTGGCCACGGGCCAGCACCCCACGCCGGTCAGCCCGGGAGCCAGCCAGATCGTCCCGCTCTCGGAGCTGGTGCCCGGCGTCAACCCGGCGCTCGAGAACGTCGTCCTGCGCGCGCTCTCCCCGTCGCCCCAGGACCGCCCGGCGTCGGCCGCCGCCTTTGCCGCCATGCTCCCGTCGGGCGAACAGGAAGTGCACGCGCTGCGCGGCGTGGTGCTCGAGACCGCGACGCAGCCCTTCTGGACCCGTGCGTGGTGGCTGGCCATGGCCGGAGTGCTGGTCGCGCTCGTCGCGCTGGGCGCCCTGCTGGCGCCCCTCTCGCAGCGCGCCGCTCCCCCGCCGCTCACGGACCTCGACACGATCGTCCTCGCCGATTTCATCAACACCACCAACGAGCCGTTGTTCGACGGCGCGCTGAAGGTGGCGCTGGCGGTGGCGCTCGAGCAGTCGCCGTTCCTCAAGGTGTTTCCCGACGATCGGGTGCAGGAGACATTGCGCCTGATGGAACGTCCCGCCACCGAGCGCATCACCCGCGAGGTGGCGCGCGAGGTCGCGGTCCGCGAGCACCTCAAGGCCACCATCTCCGGATCGATTGCCAGCCTCGGCCGCAACTACGTGCTGGCGCTCGAGGCGGTCAACGCCCAGAGCGGCGACGTGATGGCACGGGAACAGGTTGAAGCCGGCAGCAAGGAGCAGGTGCTGACGGCACTCGGCAAGGCCGCCTCCGCGCTGCGCGAACGGCTGGGCGAGTCGCTCAACACGCTGCGCGAGTTCGACGTCCCGCTGCCGCGCGCCACCACCCCGTCGCTCGAAGCGCTCCACGCCTACGGGCTGGCGATGGAGAAAGGCAACCGGCTGATCGCGGTGGAGGCGATTCCGCACCTGCAGCGCGCCATCGAGCTCGACCCGAATTTCGCGCTGGCGCTGGCAGCGCTCTCGGGGGTGTACGCCAATACGAGCCAGACGCTGCTGGCGCCCGTCTACTCGAAGCGCGCCTTCGAGCTGCGCGACCGGGTCAGCGAGCGCGAGCGCTACTTCATCTCATGGCGCTACTATCGCGACGCGCTGCAGGACTGGGGGAAAGGGCTCGAGCTGGCGCGGGCGTGGACCGCGGCCTATCCGCGCGAGGCGTTCGCGTTCAACGCGCTCGGCCTGGCCGCCGAGTTCCACGGGCTGCGGACCGAAGGCGAAGCCGCGCTCCGCAAGTCCACAGAGCTCGACCCGACCTGGATTGCCCCCAAAGGCAACCTGGCCGACAACCTCCTGCGCCAGGGCAAACTGGACGAGGCCATGGCGCTGGTCTCGAAATCGATCGCATCCGGCGTCGACTACCAGGCGATCTATCGCGTGGGCTACCTCGTCGCGCTCTTGCGGGGAGATGCCGCCGGAATGGCAACCTACCTGGCGGCGGCGCGCAAGACCGGTGACGTGCTCGACATGGCCAACTGGGAGGCCCGTGCGGCCTCGTATCACGGCCGCCTGACCGAGGGGCACGAGGGCACGCGCGCCGCCACTCAGCAGGCGCTCCACTTGAACTTCAAGGAGTGGGCGGCACGCTACTCCACCGAAGACGCCGAGATCCACGCGGTGCTCGGCCGCTGCACCGACGCCCGGCGCGCGGCGCGCGCCGCGCTCGAGTGGAGCCGCGACACCGCCACGCTCGACATCGGCGCGCGCGCGCTCGGCTGGTGCGGCGACCCGCAGGCGCTCGAGCTCACGAAAGAGATCGCCACGCGCTTTCCCAACGCGAGCATGCGCCTCCACGTGTCGGCCCCGATTGCCACCGCTGCCTACCTGGTGCGCACCGGAAACCTGGAAGGAGCGCTCACCGCGCTCGATCGCGTGAAGCCTTACGAGGACGCGACGATGGCGAAGCTGTGGCCGTCGTTCCTCCGCGGCCACATCTACATGGCGCGGAAGGAACCGGCCCGGGCCGCGCTGGAGTTCCAGCACGTGATCGACCACCGGTCCGAGTCGTCCGACTCGCTCCTCTATCCGATGGCGCTGCTGGGGCGGGCGCGCGCGGCGATGGCGGCGAGCGAACGGGCCACCGCGGAGCAGTACTACAACCAGCTGTTCGAGTTGTGGCGGAGCGCCGACCAGAACCTGGAACCGCTCATCGAGGCACGGCGCGAGGCCGCGCGCCTGCACTAAGGTCCTTGGTCCTGGGTCCCTGGTTCTTGGCATCCTTGGACGTGGAGGCTTCGACCCTTTGCACCTGTTCGATTCTCCGCCCTTCTCCGCCAGTATGGTGGACCAGCGACGGAGCATCCTCGCGATGCTTTCGTTCAGCTGAATGAGTGTGGCCGCCTCGGCGGGCTTGAGATACTCGCGCCCGCCGGCAACGTAGTAACCGGCCTTCAGGGCCGCTGCAGCAGTTCCCCAACCCGATCGCACTGTTCTTTCGCCGCTTGCCAGACGCGAAGGTCCTCAAATCGATCAACGCCCACGCGCGAAGCGTTCGCACGTTACCTGCCATTGATGGGACCTGGGACCCAGGACTAAGGACTAAGGACCTAGTCCGCCACCTGTCTGGACAGCTCGCGTTTAAGCCACGCCTTGGCGTGGGTCCACTCGCCCTCGACGGTGCGCACCGACACGCCCAGCGCCTCGGCCACTTCCGGCACCGTCATCCCGCCGAAATAGCGCATCTCGACGATGGACGCCTGCCGCTCGTCCACCGTGGCGAGCTTGGTGAGCGCGGCGTCGAGCGCCAGCGCGTCTTCCACCTCCACCGGCTGGTCGTTGACGGCGTTCAACCAGGTGTGAAGGGTGACGTGGGCCTCGCCGCCGCCGCGCTTCTGCCGCCGGCGGCCGCGGCCGTGGTCGATGAGCACGCGCCGCATCGCCTGGGCGCCCACCGCGAGCACGTGGGTGCGTCCCTGCCAGTCCACCCGCCGCTGATCGCGCAGCCGCAGCCACGCCTCGTTCACGAGCGCGGTGGGTTGCAGCGTGTGCTCGGCCCGTTCGCGTCCGAGATAGTTGCGCGCGACTTTGCGCAGCTCGCCGTAGACGAGCGGAAAAAGCTGAGAGGCTGCCGGATCTGCCACTGGGATCGCCGGGATCGTAGCACCGTTCACGTTACTGTCGAGGACGGACATTCGTGGCCACGTCCGTACTGCTACGATCCGGCGCTAACCATCCATGGTCCCCGGTTTCCGTCTGTTCGCCGCCGTTTTCCTCCTCCTGGTCACAGGCGCCGCCGCGCGCGCCGCCGACACGGGTAGCATTTCCGGCTCCGTCTTCGCCCAGAGCGGAGACGCTGTCGCCGGCGCGATCGTGAAGGTGTCCGGCAGTGCGCTGCCGATCGGCCGCGACACGCAGACCGACGCCAACGGCGTCTATCGCTTCGACTACCTGCCGCCGGGAGACTACAGCCTCGAAGTGCAGGCGCCCGGCACCGCGCCGGCACGGCGCAACGCCATCGTGGCCATCGGCCGCGACACGCAGGTGGACGTGCTCGTGGGCGTGGCGGTGAGCGAGTCGCTGACTGTCACGGCGGTCACACCGATCGTGGACGTGCGCTCGAGCGACGCCAGCGTGAGCGTCAGGGATAACAAATTCAACGCGCTGCCGCTCGAGCACAGCTACCGCGGGCTGTTCCAGCTGGCCCCCGGGGTGCCCGACAACCGCAGCCAGGTGGGGCTGTCGGCGGGCGGCAGCCGTCAGGACAACACCTATCTCCTGGACGGCGCCAACATCACCAGCCCCGGATTCGGCACCCTGGCGATTCAGGTCAATCAGCTCGACATCGCCGAAGTGAACCTGACGCGCGCCGGCATCACCGCCGAGTTCGGCCGCACCGCCGGCACCGTAGCCAACGCCGTCAGCCGCAGCGGGTCGAACCGGTTCTCGGGGCTGGGCCGCGTCGACTGGCTGCCCGAGCGGCTGGTGGCGGCCTACAGGCTTCCCGCCGATCTCGAGGCGGCCGGCCTCCGGCCGGGCACGTTCCGCGACCCCATCCTCACCTCCCAGGCCGAACCCGCCGTCGGCGTCGGCGGCCCGCTCGTCCACGATCTCGTCTTCTTCTACGGCTCCGCGCGCTACCAGCACGACACCAAGTGGGGGCGTCTCAACAAGGCCAATGTGGCGTTGCCCGACGAGGTGCGGAGGGGGCCTGAATACTTCGGCAAGATCACGGCGAGCCCGTCGGGGAGCCACCAGCTCACCGTCAGCCACCGCGATCACCCGATCGACGTGGACGCCAACGGCCTGACCTCGGATTACGCGCCGAGCGCGGCCACGGTGGGCGACCGCAGCAGCCGGGTCACGGCCGCCGACTGGGCGTGGTTTCAGGGGCCGCGGCGGTCCGTGAACGTTCGCTACCAGCGCACCACCGAGATCAACGAGGACGTACCGGTCACGGTGCTCCCGACCCTGCCGGCGTTCGACCCCGCGCGGCTGACCGCGATGGGGCAATACACCGACCCGGCCCAGGCCAACCTGATTACGGGCGCGCGCGAGTTCACGAACGCCCAGAACTACCGCCGGCACGAGGTGCGGGCCACGGTGGGGCAGTACTTCGACGTGGGCCGCACCAGTCATGTGCTGAAAGCCGGCATCGGCTACGAAGCCATGGAAGAGGTGCTGGACCGGGTCACCAACGGGTGGGGCGCCATCACGAACCAGACGCTCAACAACGTTCCGGTCCTGCGCGCGCGCTACTACCTGCCGCAGCCCCCGCAACTCGGCCAGGGCAACACCTACTCGCTGTTCGTGCAGGACGCGGTGACGATCTCGAATCGGCTCTCGATCACGGCGGGCGTGCTCTTCAGCCGCGATGCCTTCGCGCAGCGGGTGGACGGCAGCGGCGGCTGCCTGCCGACGATTGCGCTCAAAGGCGGCTCCGCCGTCTACGAGTCGGACGGCGACACGTGCACGTTCCTGCGGTTCGGCTTCGGCGACGAGGTGCAGCCGCGCCTTGGCGCCAGCTACCAGCTGCGCAAGGGCAAGGGCGACAAGATCTACGGCGACTGGGGCCGCTACTACAACATGGATCAGAAATCGAGCGGCCGCAGCCTGGCCCCGATTCGGGTCTTCCAGACCGAGACGTTCTTCAGCCTCGACGGCGCGCTCCTCTCGAGCGGACCGCTCGCCTCGACCACCGGCAAGCTGATCGATCCGGACATCGCGCCGATCTACACCGACGAGTTCGTGATCGGCTACGCGAGCCCGCTCGGCCCGACGCTGAGCGTGGATGCCTATTTCATGTCACGCGACATGCACAACTTCATCGAGGACGTGCCGTCGCGCATGAACGGGACCGCGCCCACCAGCGGCCCGTTCGTGGCCACGAACCTGCCCTGCACCCGGTGGGCATCCTGCCAGAACGCCGACGCTCGCCGCACCTACCGTGCGTTCACGATCGATCTGCGCCGGCAGCTCGCCGAGCGGTGGCAGGGCAACGTCAGCTACACGTGGAGCCGCTACGAGGGGAACTACGATCTCGACTACGCCACGGCGGGCGTGTTCAACACGTCGTCGTTCATTCAGGATGGCCCGGGCGCCGACGTCCAGGATCCCAACCGGTTCGGCCCGCTGTTCGAGGACCGGCCGCACGTCTTCAAGGTATTCGGAACGTTCGCGGCCACGCCGCGGCTGATGGCATCGGGCTACCTGCGCGTGCAGAGCGGCGCGCCGTGGGCGGCGCGCGGGCGCGACGTGCCCGGCGGCACCCTGAACTACCTCGAACCGGCGGGGACGCACCGCAACCCCACCTGGGCGAATCTCGATCTGATGGCCAGCTACCGGCTGCCTGCCGGCGGGCGCGCCGCGGTGACGCTGGAAGCCCGGCTGCTCAACGTCTTCGACAACCAGACGCGGATCTCCACCGACGCCCAGCAGTTTCTCGATCTACGCTCCAGCGCGGTGCCGCCCTACATCCAGCCCTACCTGCTGCCGAACCCGCTCTTCGGCCTCGGCAACGCGTTTGCTCCCCCGCGACGTCTGTATGTGGGCGTTGGGGTCGGCTTCTGACCGCCGGAACTGCCGGTCGAGCATGAAGAGCCAGACACCGACGACCACGCTCACGAGCATCACGAACAGCGGAAAGAACTCGAACAGCAGCATGCGATCCTCTGCTGTCTAAGCGACGAAAGCCGGCGCCCCCCGCAGGGTCCGACCCGCCTCATCCGCCTTGCGCGCCCGATCAATACTTCCTCCCATGACCGGATCCGTCAGTCGTCGCACCGCGCTCCGCTCGCTCGGAATCGGACTGGCCGCCTCGGCGCTCCCGGCCGGCGCCGGCGCTCAGCCGGCAGCGTTTCCGCGCGGTGCCGTGATCCGCACCCTGTTCAAGGACTACCTGCCCGACGAGCTCGGCGGCGGGGCCACGCTGTTCCACGAGCACATGTCGCTCGGCCCGGACTTCAACGACAAGTTCCGCGCCGCCACCGCGGCCGCGCGGGCGGCCAACGGCCTGCCGCCGCTCCCGCCGCGCGCCGGCGGCCCGCCGCCCCCGCCGCCGGGGCCCGACCCGATGCGGGACGTCGCGCTGATGGCCGAGGAGCTGACGACGGCCAGGCGCGAGGGCGCCGCCTGCATCGTGGACGCCGGGCACCCGGACATGGGGCGCGATCTCGACTTCGTGCGGCAGGCGGCGATGAAATCGGGCGTGCCGGTGGTGGCCGGCGCCGGGTTCTACTCGCAGCCGTACTACCCGAAGGAGATCGCCACGATGAGCGAGGAGCAGATCGCGCAGGCGCTCGTGCGGCAGGCGGACGACTTCCCCGCCGGCGTCTTCGGCGAGATCGGATCGTGGGACGAGATCACGAAGGACGAGCGCAAAGTGTTTCGCGCCGTGGGCCGCGCGCACCTCGCGACCGGGCTGCCGATCATCACGCACACCGGCATCCCCGGGAAGTCGGCGCTCGAGCAGCTCGACCTCCTCGAGGACGCGGGCGTGGCGCCGGACCGCGTCGTCATCGGTCATCTCGGCAACCTGGTGGATCCGGCCGTCTACGTCCACAAGGCGATCTGCCGCCGCGGTGCCTACGTGGGCTTCGACCGTCAGGGCGGCAACGGCGACGCGCAGCAGGTGCCGCTGGTGATGGCGCTCCTCGAGGCGGGCTTCGCGGACAAGCTGCTGTTCTCGGCCGACGCGTCGCGCGGCTACGGCAAGACGCTGACGGTATTCGTGCCGAAGCTCAAGGCCGCCGGTGCGCCCGACGACGTGCTGCACAAGATCATGGTGGACAACTCGCGCCGCTTCCTGGCGTTCGTGCCGAAGCGGCCACGCAAGCGCGCGTAGGAGGATCACGAGATGAGACGACTGGTGACGATCATGGCCGGTGCGGCGGCCGCGCTGCTGCTGGCGCAGACAGCGCACGCCGACGTGACGCTGAATTCGGTGCGCGTCGCGGCAATGGACACCGTGGCGCTCGCGAAGTTCTACCAGGCGGCGTTCGGGATGTTCGAGGTAAACCGGATTGCCGTGCCCGGCGGGCCGGAGATCTTCGTGAACTTCGGGGCCACGGCGGATGCGGCCAAGGCGAACAAGGGGCTGCCGATCGTGCTTTTCCACCGCGACTCGGACGCCGTGAAGGACCCCATCCCCCACGTCATCCTCAACGTCACCGACATGGCCGCCACCGCGGCGGCGGTGAAGGCGGCAGGCGGCACGATGGACGGCGAGCCGCGCCCCTTCGGCAACACCGGCATCGTCATCGGATTCGCGGTCGACCCGGCGGGCAACCGCATCGAGCTGATTCAGCCGCGGAAATAGATGCAGGGGCCACAGAAGTAGATGTAGGGGCCGCCTTCAGGCGGCCCGTCTCCCCTAAAGCTCCCGCCTCCCCACGACGAAACACCGAAGTGGGGTGGAATCTCTGACGCGCACCGCGCTCCTGCTGGGCCTCCTGGCCGCCTACGTGGCCGCCACGCTTCGACCCGTCCTCCTGGACGGCGCCGGACACGGCTTCGATGCGCTCGCACCCGAGTCGCGCTTCGTCGAGCGCGCCATCGGCGAGCACCGCTTCGGCGACGCGCTTCCGGTGGCGCTGCAGCTGCAGCACGCGCACACCGGCGAGCCGCTCGTCGCCTATTGGCTCGCCACCATCTATCAGGGGCTGGACCGCCCCGCCGAGGCCCGCTCGGCCTGGGACGACTTCCACCGCCTGTCCGGCTCCACTGACGGCGTGAACGCCGACTGATGCCCCCGCCCTCCCGCGCGTGGACCGCCGGGCGCCTGCTCGTCGCCGGCTTCTGCTGGCTGACGGCAGCCTATGCCTGCGTGGCGTCCAGCACGTTTGCCTCGCTGCAGTTCCTGCAGCCGCGCGTGTTTCCGTGGACCGGCACCTTCAGCGACTGGCATCCGGCCGCGAGCTGGCTGTGGCTGGCCGCCGCGGCGACGCTCTCATGGCGGGACGTTCGCCGCCATGACGTTGCCGGGCGCCTCACGCTCGGCCTGCTGGTGCTGCTAGCCGCGGGCGTGGTGTGGAACACCGCGTCGCCCGTGCTGCCCTCGCTTGCCGGCGGCATGCCTCCGCTGGTGGTGGCGATCGTCGCGTTCGCCATTCCAATGGCATTCGCAGCCATCGATCACATGGCGGTACGTGGCTGCCGGTCTTCCGCCTTCGCCAAGGCTACGGCGGACAAGTTAGACCGGCCCGCGGCGGCCGAGCGGCCTCCAGACGAGAGCCGTCTGTTTCTCGTCGCCGTAGCCACCGCGCTCCTGGCCACCGCGCTCTACGCCGTGTTCGCGTCGGTGGCGATGGCGGGCGCGTTCGAACCCGATCTTCTGACCGAAGGCTTGCTGACCGGTCTGGCGTGGAGCCTGGTCGATCATCTCTGGATCGGCTGCGCCGCGTTCCTCACGCTCGTGGTCATCGCGCGGCTCGCCTGGCGCCGTTCGGGGTTGCACTATGCCGCCGTCTTCGCAACGCTGACGGCCGCCCTGGCGCTGGCGTTCTCGCGTCTGGTGGGCACCGCGCTGGGCATGCACGGCGTGGCGGCTGCGTGCGTTGCGACGGCCTTCGCCGCGAGCGTCGTGGGAACTTGGTCGGGGCTCTGCCTGCGGCGATTCGCCGACGACGAAACGGTGGCTGTCTCGCCTCTGGACATCTTCTTCGGAGCCGCACGGCCCATGGAATCTCCGGCGCGCTCTGCCCTGGCCATCCTCAGCCTGATCGCACTCGCCGCCGCCTGTGCAGGCGTCGCCCGGCTGGCCGACTGGGACTTCGTGCTGCTCAAGGCCGGCGTGATGGCCGTGTGGATCGCCGCCTTTGGCCTGGTGCACCGGGTGACCACCAGCCGCGCGCGCGTGCCGCCATGGGCCGTGGCGCTCGTCTGCGTGGTGCCGCTCGCGGCGCAGCAGACGATGCAC
>Ga0207648_10004731_pt1 | contig 13902 bp, 16 predicted proteins | sample KBSMisM32_FD_184310 | JGI IMG/M metagenome (GOLD analysis project Ga0207648, IMG submission 184310) | Miscanthus rhizosphere microbial communities from Kellogg Biological Station, Michigan, USA - KBS Miscanthus M3-2 (SPAdes) (version 2) | ecosystem: Host-associated > Plants > Roots >...
CGCAGAACCGGCTGTTCAACGGCCGTACGCCGTTCAGCGGCGCCGGCGGGGCCGATCTCCGCGCCACGTTCCCGCAGCCGGATCCCAATACCTGGAACTCGATCGACATCGGCCACGACCGCCGCGACACCGGCGGGTGGTTCGAATGGCAGCGCAACTCTCCGCTGTATTTCCGCGTCGACGCCAACGTCGTCGAGCGCGACGGCACCAAGATCGGCTCGAGCTCCAACGGCACCAGCCCCGGCAACGGCTTCACGGACCTGATCATCCCGATCGACTACCGCACGACGAACGCGTCCGCGGAGATCGGCTACAACACGCCGCAGTACCACTTCGCCGCGAACTACCTGATCAGCCAGTTCGACAGCGGGTTCAAGACCGTCACCTGGAACAATCCGTTCTGGGCCAACGGCATCGACACGACGCACCTCGCTCCGGACAACAAGTACCAGCGCATCGGACTCAACGGCACGGTCCGCCAGCTGCCGCTGAACTCGACCTTCGCGGCCCGCTTCACCTGGGACCGGCTCGAGAGCGATACCGACCTCGCGACGACGGCGCTGAACGGCAACAACGTGTTCGGCGCCACCAACCCGAACGTCGGCACGTTCAACGGCAAGGTCGAAAACACGACGTTCTCGGCCGCCTGGTCGGCGATGCCGTGGCGTACCGTCGATACGCGCGTCTACTACACCTACCAGAAGCGCGAGAACGACTCGACGCAGGTCGTGTTCCAGCCGGTCTCCGGCCTCGACTGCGGCGCCGACGGCTGCCGCAACCTGCTCTACACGTACGAGCGGAACATCTTCGGCTTCGATGCCTACTGGCGCTTCACCAAGGGCAACCGCCTCGGCGGCGGCGCCGAATACCTGAAGCAGGACCAGAACCGCCCGGACTACGACGAGATCAAGGACACCAAGTTCTTCCTCGAGTACCGCAACACGATGGTCGAGGGCCTGTCGGCGCGGATCAAGTACAAGTACCTCGATCGCGACTCGAATTTCCTGCTGGGCAACGAGGGCGTCAACGCGAACGATGCGGCCTACCTCGAGCGCTTCATCGGGCGCTTCGACGGCCAGCCGGTCAAGCGGCAGGAAGTGAAGTTCTACCTCGACTGGACGCCCGCGGCCCTGCTCGACCTCGCGGTCGAGGCGACCTGGAAGAAGAACGACTACAAGCGCAGCGGGGCCTCGTTCGCCTCGTCGCCGATCGGGCCCAACGACGACTTCCTCGGCCGCACCAAGGACGAGCGCAAGGAGCTCTACCTCAGCGCGTCGTTCGGCGACCCGTCGAAGCTCCGCGCCACTGCGTTCTACGACGTCGAGTGGATCCGCTACGACAGCTTTCACCGCAACGTGGGCGCGGGTTCCTGCCCGACGACGTCCGGCACGACGACGGCGGTCGACTGCTTCGACCCGGGCACGGCGCCCAACTCGGTCGCCTACAACTGGGCCGCGCAGAACAAGGACAAGAACTGGCAGTTCGGCGTCGGCGTCGACTGGCCGGCGCTGTCGAACCTGATGCTGAAAGCGTCCTACCTGCTCGTCAAGACCGACGGCAAGGCCGACATCAGCGCGCAGAACAACTTCGGCAACCCGCTGCCGATCGGCGCCTACGACGACACCAAGACCCAGTCGTTCAACCTGAAGGCGATCTGGGACGTCAACAAGAGCTGGCAGGTCACGGGCGGCTACGCGTACGAGAAGTACGACTACAGCGACGACCAGTACAACGGCTACCAGTACACGATCCCGTTCCCGGGCGTGACGAACAACACGTCGCAGTCGTACCTGAACGGCTTCAACGCGTTCAGGCCGTACACCTCCAACATCTTCTACGCGCTGGCGACGTACAAGTTCTAGCGCGCAGTCAGCGGCCAGGTCTCGTTGGCGTGCAGGAGCAGCCGCGGCTCGCCGCGGCAGCGCTCGACGAACGCGCGCACCTCGTCCGCGCGCCACGCCTCGCGATAGGCGCGCCAGGCCTGCTCGAGCGAGTCGCGCCGCAGGTCGGCCGGCGCGAACGGCAGCGCGTTCAGGAGCTTGACCTTCCCGTTGGGCACGACGAGGAGCATCGCCTGCGGGTGCTCGAGGCGGCGCTCCATCTCGACGACGATGTCGTGGGGATAGATCGATAGCGCGATCGGCTCGCCCGACGCGACGGCGTGCTCGCGCAGCCGCGCTACCGCGTCGCGCCACGCATCGTCGCTGCAGGCGATCGCCTCCCACGCGGCCGCCGCGCGGCCGATCCGCATCATCGGGCCGGTGACGAACGCCTCGCAGCCGAGTCGGATCGCGAGGTCGTAGGCCGCGACGATCTCGTGGAGATTGTGCCGGCCGGGAACGAACACGAACTGCGGCGGATGTCCGCGCGCGACCAGGCGCTCGATCGCGGCGCACGCCACGGCGAAGCTCGACCCGGGCCGCATGCGCTCGTGCGTCGCCGCGGTGGCGCCGTCGACCGAGATCTGCACGCATTGCATGTCGAGGGCCGCCAGGCGATCGGCGGCCGCGTCGTCGATCCGGCTGCCGTCGGTCTCGAGCTTCAGCGCGACGCCCGCGGCGTTCAGCGCGTCGAAGATGTCCCAGCAGTAGGGAACGCCGAGCGGCTCGCCGCCGCCGAACGCGACGTAGCCGATGCCGAACTCGCCGATGCGCCGCGCGAGGTCGAGCGCCTCGTCGCGCGTCAGCTCGTCACGCCAGGCTTTGTCGGGACCGGATTCCTCGCAGCAGGCGAGGCAGCGCGCAGTGCAGCGGTTGGTCAGCTGCCAGGCGAGGAACAGGGGCGCGCCATAGTCGTCGGCCGCGCGCCCCCGCATCGGGTGATGCTTGGGTCGATCAGGTGAAACGGATGTACGGCTGCGCCATCACCTGCTCGGAAACGTCCTCGACCGTGGGCGTTTCCCAAGCGGGCTTCTTCTGGTCGGACGCGGGCTTGATGGCGCGGGCTTCCTTGACCTTCGGCGCTTCGATCGTCACTTTGGTGTCGCTCATGCGGCCTCCGTTCGGTGCACTACGGCCATCGGCATTCGGTGCCACGTATTCGCCGCCGCGTGGCGGGCTTCATCGTCCGCGGCGCCTCGCACATCGTCCAGCAGGGCTTCGTCGCGCCACGCCGCGCCATACGCCTGCCACGCCTGCCGCAACGTGTGACGCCGAAGATCGGCGCAGATCTGCGGCAGCGCCGCGGCGACCTTCACCCATCCGTTCGGCAACACCAGCAGCGTGGCCGGCGGCTCCGCCAGGCTCGCGCGCAAGCCGTCGCCCATCGACTTGGGAACATAGCAAAGTTCGAGGACCCCTACAAGGTTCGCCGCCTGGCGCTCGAGCTCGTCGAACATGTGTTGGTACTGCGCCGCGTCCGGCTCGAGGCGGTCCCACAACCGCCCCGCGGTGCCGATGCGCATCAGCTTCCCGGTGTTGAGCCGGAAGGCGCCGAGCTCGCGGGCGCGCTCGATGACCAAGCCGAGGTGGTCGATGTTGAGCCGCGTCGGCGCGAACGTCACCTCGAGCGGCAGTCCCGCCTCGCGCACCGCCCGGCAGGCCGCATGCACCTTGGCGAGCGATCCGCCCGGCCGTTGGCGCTGGTAGACGTCCTCGGTGTCTGCGTCGAGGCTGATCTGCATCGACCGGATCGGAAGCCGGGCGAGCCGGTCGACCGTCGCGCGATCCAGGCGCTGCCCGTTGGTCTCGATCTTGAGGCGCACGCCGCCGGCGCCCAGCCGCTCGGCCACCGCGAGGAAATGCGGCACGACGAGCGGCTCGCCGCCGCACAGCATCACGTACGGGACGTCGTCGCCGACGATCTGGTCGGCGAGCGCCAGGGCCTCGTCGGCATCGAGCTCGTCCGCCAGCCGCTTGCCCGGCGCGGACTCGGTGCAGCAGTGCAGGCAGCAGAGGTCGCAGTCGCGCGTGAGCTGCCACGACACGAACAGCGGCGCCTTCAGCGCGTCGATGCGGTTCACGCGCCGAGCCCGCGCCAGCCTTGCACCAGGAGGCCCGCGATGAACAGGCCGGTCGCGACGACGTAGGCGGTGACCATGTGGCGCATCGCGGGCAGGAAGCGCCTGGGCGCCTCGTAGCTTTCGACCGCGCAGCGCCCGCTCGCGACGATCAGCGGCACCGCGAGCAATGCGGCGAGGCACGCAAGCGGAAACGGCCCGGCCGCGACGCCCACCGGCACGACCGCCAGCCCGCCGGCCGCGAGCGCGAGATAGAGCGCCACCGCGCGCCGGCGGCCCAGTCGCACGACCAGGTTGCGCTTGCCGACGAGCCGGTCCTGGTGGAAGTCGGGAACGGCGTTGACGACGGCGAGCGCCATGATCAGCAAGCCCGGCAGCAGCGACGCGAGGAGCGCTCCGGTGTCGAAAGTGCGCGTGTGCAGGTAGAGGCTGCCGAGCACCATCCACGGGCCGTACGACAGCGCGATCACCGCTTCGCCGAGCCCGCGGTACGACCACCGGATCGGCGGCGCTTCGTAGAAGATCGCGGCGGCGCCGCCGGCGAGCGCGAACGCGAGGATCGGCCAGCCGATGCGCGACGTCAGGTAGATCCCCACGCCGAGCGCGCCGGCGAACGCGACGACGCCGACCCAGAACACGGCGTCGGGGACGGGCGCGCCGCCCTCCGGATCGAACACGCGGTCGGTCCCGAGGCGCGCGTCGAAATAGTCGTTGAACGCTTCGACCCCGATGACGGCGAGCACGACGCCGCCGAGCCCGCTCCAGAACATCGCGGCATCGAGCGTCCCGCCGATCGCGTACGCCCACGCCGCCCCGAGCAGGTAGGGCATCAGCCCCGCGTAGAGGAAGAAGCGATAGCGCACCATCGACACGACGCGAACGAGCCGCGCCCGCACGCCCGGCGCCGAGACACCCGGCTGCTCGGCGACCGAGGTCACAGGTGCACCCACTGGTGCAGCGTGCGCGTCTTGCCCGGGTCGACCGCGAGATCCTCGACGAAGCCGGCGACGCGCGGGTCGCGCCACGCGTCCTGGAAGTTCGCCCAGATTTGCTTGAGCGACTGCTGCCTTAGGTCGCCGCACACGAACGGCAGCGCGTTGATCAGCTTGACCAGCCCGTTGGGCAGCAGGATCAAGAGCGCCGCCGGATGATGCAGCCGGTAGCGCAATTCCTCGAGCAGGCCCATCTCGTGGAAATGCACGCGCATGCGGCCGCGGTACTCGTCGGCCTTCGCATGCAGCGTGGCGAAATACGGCCCGTACTGCTCGTCGGACGGCGCCATCTTGTGCCAGGTCTTCACCGCGTTGCCGGTGTACATCGTCTTGCCGGTGTAGAAGCTGATCGCCCCGAGCGCGTAGGCGAGGTCGACCGCGGCGCCGATCTCGTGGACGTTGAAGCGCGTCGGCGAATAGTTGACCTCGATCGGCACGCCCGCCTCGCGCAGGTTGCGCACGCCGTCCACCGCGACGTTGAACTCGCCGAGCACGCGCATCCGGTTGAACGTCTCGCGCGACGCGCCGTCCAGGCTGACCTGCACCGCCTTGACGCCGAGCGCCTTGAGCCGCGCGCAATTCTCCGGCGTCAGGTAGTGGCCGTTGGTCTCGATCTTGAGCTCGGCGCCGCGCGAGCACGCGTACTCGACCATGTCGAAGAAGCGCGGATGGACCATCGGCTCGCCGCCGGAGAACGACAGGTAGGGAACGTCGGCGTCCATGAGCTGCGCGAGCACGTCGAACACCTGGCGATCGTCGAGCTCGTCCTTGAACGCCTTTCCCGGCCCGCTCTCCTCGATGCAGTGCAGGCAGGCGAGGTTGCACTCGTTGGTGATCTGCCAGGCGACGTAAAGCGGCGCGCCCAGGTCACCGGATTCGGTGGACGCCGGCGTCGACGCCGGAATGGCGGTGGCGATCGATTCGCTCACCCGGTCAGCCTTCGAGCAGACCTTTGGCGCGCAGATCGGCGATCAGCGCGGTGATGTCGCGGTCGATCGAGCCGCCCTTGTCGTCGAACTGGTCCTTGAGCCGCTGGCGGATGGCCGCCTCGTCCGCGCCCGCCTTGATCTCGCGCACGACCGCGGTCGCGGCCGGATTCAGCGTGTAGACCTTCTCGGACCGGGTCTCGAACAGGACGCCGCCGAATTTTTCCTCACGAAACTTGACGTGCTTCGCAAGATGCATGGAACGCTCCCTTGCCCTCGAGGGCTGCGCAACCGGGGACTGCGATCGATGATACGTCAGCCCGATCCGGGGTGCAGCCTCGGCACGACCGGCGCGAGCGCCGGGATCGCTTCGCCGAGCTCGTCGGCGCGCCGGACGAACGCGTCGACCATCGAGTCGGTGATGCGCTCGAACACCGGGCTCGCGAGACGTCCGAGGACGTCGCCCGCGAACTCGTAGTGCATCGCGAAATCGATCCGGCAACCCGCGTCGCCCAGCGGCTTCAAGAACCAGTCGCCGCGAAAGGCCCGGAAAGGCCCCTCGGCGAGCGCGAGCCCGAGCCATTCGGGCCGCCGCTTGCGATTGCGCGTCGTGAACGACAGGCGCACGCCGTGCCAGTCGACCGCGATGCGTGCGGCGACGACCTCGTCGTCGCGCTCGAGCACCGTGGCGCCCGCGCACCATGGCAGGAACTCGGGGTAGTGCTCGGCCCCCTCGATCAGGTCGTACATCCGGCTCGCCGGATGGCTGACCAGCACGACGCGACGGACGTCCACGGTCGACAGTATCGCAATAGCGCCGGCGGGCTCGCCAGTGTCCGGCGCGCGATGCTATCCTCCCCGGCGAAAACCTCTCGCGCTCGAAAGCGGGCGGCGCGCGGACAAGGAGGCGACTGCATGGCAGACGACATCGACAGGCCCCGGCGGCGCGGCATCTGGCTCGCGGTCATCGTCGGCATCGTGGTCGGCGTCGCGGGCATCGCGGTGACCAACCGCATGGTCCACTGGTCGGGCAGCAACGATTTCTGCAGCACCGCGTGCCACTCGATGCAGTGGGTCGCCGAGGCGTACAAGCGCGGGCCGCACCACGCGACGCCGTCGGGCGTCGTCGCGGGTTGCGCCGACTGCCACATTCCCTACCATTCGGGCGAGCCGGGCGCGTTCGAATACGTTTCGATGCTGTTCTACAAGGCCAAGGCCGGGACGCGCGACGCCTTCGCCGAGATGCGCGGCGTGATCGACACGAAGCAGAAGTGGGAGAAGGCGCGGCCCGCGTACAGCGCCGAGGTCAAGGAGTGGATGGCGTCCAACGGCTCGCTCACCTGCCGCGGGTGCCACGACCTCGGGCGGATGGGCGGGGCGAAGGCGCAACCCGCGCTGATCGAAATGCACGCCGGCCTCGCCAAGGCCGGGCCGGTGAAGTGCCTCGACTGCCACGAAGGCGTCGGGCACCAGTACGAGGAAGCGAAGAAGTGACTCTCCTAGGAGGCAACACCATGCGTTCGAAGCTGATTCTGGCGGCCGCGGCATGCGGCCTCGTGTTCGCGGGCACGGCAGGCGCGCAGTCCGGCGACGACCTTCTGAAGTCGAAGGGGTGCATGACTTGCCACGCGGCGGACACCAAGAAGGTCGGGCCGTCGTTCAAGGACATCGCGGCCAAGAACAAGGACGCGAAGGCGATGGACACCCTCGCCGACAAGCTCAAGAACGGCAAGGGTCACGGGAAGGTGGCCGCCTCCGACGCCGAGATCAAGGCGATGCTCACGACGATCCTGGCCACCAAGTAACGCTTCGATCCCGGTCCGCGCGGCACGGTCCGCGCGGATCGCTCGACCCGCTCAGAGCGGCGCCAGCGCCGCGAGATGCCGCTCCATCGCCGCCAGCCCGACGGCGTCGGCCGCTGCGCCAGCGTCCGGTCGGGCACCTCGCCTGGCCCGCATAGCGAACCCTTGACGTCCGTCAAGGGTTCTCGCGTCGGAAACGACGACCATGAGAACGAGCGCCCCCGCTGCGCATAGCCGGGAGATTCGTCGTGGCCGATCCGATCGCCGCCTGGCATACCGAGCACGAGTATTTTGCGCGGCTGCTGCGCCTGCTCCGCAAGGAAATCGACGACTTCCACGCCGGCACCGAGCCGAACTACGAGCTCATGGTCGACATCCTGCGCTACCTGCGCGAATACACGGACTGCGTGCACCACCCGCGCGAGGACATCGCGTTCGCGCTGCTCGCGCGCCATTGCCCCGACCTCGAGGTCGTGATGGCCCGCCTGACGCAGGAGCATCGGGTGATCGCAGCCGCGGGCGAGGATCTGCTCGCGCGGATCGAGGCTGCCCTCGCCGGCGACGTCGCGCCGCGCGAGCGCCTCGAGGCGGCCGCGGCCACCTTCCTCGTCTACTACGAGAGCCACCTCGCGAAAGAGGAAAGCGAGGTGCTCGGCCGCGCGCGTGCGCACCTCACGCCGGCCGACTGGGACGCGGTGCGCACCGGCGTGCCGGGGATCACGGACCCCTTGCTCGGCATTGCGCCGCAGGACCGCTTCAGGAACCTGCGGCGCCACATCGCGCACGAGTCGTAGCGACGCGTTCGCGCGCCGCCGTCACTGCGTCGCGGTCGCCTTCGCGTCGATGCGCGCGAGGATGCGCCGGCCCCACTGCGCCTCGGGCTTCGCGACCAGCCGCTCGGCCAGCACGTGCCTCGCGAGCGACGCGCGCCCCGCGCGCCGCGCCGCGTCGATCAACGTAAGCGACAGCACGTCGCGTTGCGCATGGCTGCCGCCGAAGCGGTGCGCGATGTCGCGCACCGGCGCGATCGCGTCGGCAGCCTCGTCGTAGCGCCCGCGGCCGTAGGCGGCGATGCCCTTGACGAGCGGCAGCCCCACGTCGCGCGTCATCGCGGCGTTGGCGTCGCGCGCCTCGGCCGCCTGGTGCATGCGCGCCACGAGCTTCGCGATCGCCGCGTCGCGCCCGGTCGCCGCGAACGCGAGCGCCGCGTGCAGGTCGTTGAACGCGTAGAAGCCGCCCTCGCCGTCGAGCTTCGCTTCCCACTCGTCCGCGACCTCGGCGAAGCGCCGGCCGACGTCGGCGCCGTCGAGCTTCAGCCGCCACAGGAGCGCGGTCGCGTCGACCAGCGACAGGAGCGTGAGCGCGGGGCCGGCGTGGATCGCGCTGTCGTACACCGCGAGCACGCGCGCGTGGTCGCCCTGGTCGAGGTGGAACAGCGCCAGGTGCCAATAGTTGTGGACTGCGAGGCCGTTGTCGGGCGACCAGTCGCGCTCGCGCGACGTGAGCCACGCGATGCCCTCGTCGATGCGGCCCTGCATCTCCATCACGTGCGCGGCCGCGTGCACGGCCCAGCTGTCGCGGCGCTGGATCGCGAGCGCGGCGCGCGCCGTTTCCTCGGCTTCCTCGTACTGGTTGCATTCCTCGAGACCGAACGCGTACATGCCGAGCACGTACGAGTAGCCGGGCACCTCGTGGCCCCAGTGCGGCAGCACGCGCGCGACGCGGTTGCGCAGGTTCAGCGCGTCGCCACGGTAGAAGTCCATCAGGTGCGCGACCTGCAGCGCGAGCGCGTCGCGCGGATACTCGACGAGGACCGCGTCGAGCGCGACGCACGCGTCGTTCCACAGGCCGTTCGACAGGTGTTGCGCGGCGGCGGTCAGGCCGCGCTCGCGCGCGTTGGCCTTCGCGCCGTGGCGGCGCGCCAGCGCGACCGCGTCGGCGATCGCGGGCGCGAACTGGCGCTCGGAGAACGTCGCCAGCGCGAGCGCCTTGAACGCGTGGCCGGCGACGAACTCGGGCGACGCGACGAGCGCGCGGTCGATCGTGGCGATCGGATCGCCGACGTAGGAATGGAGCTGGACGATCGCCGACTCGTAGAGGGCGATCGCTTCGGCGGATCCGGTCGACACCGGGACGCCGCGGGCATCGTGCTTCATGGTGCGCTTTCCTTGTCGTGTTGCGGGGAGGCGGTCAAATGATGCGCCCGCGCATCCGCCCGGGCAGGCGAATTTTCAGAACGCCTAGCGCGCGAAGTTCACCGCGAATGCGATCGCGAGGCCCGCGAAGAGCGGCAGACCGGCGAGCACGGCGTAGCGCAAGTTGCGAAGGTTCATCGAAAGTTCTCCGTTGCGTTGTCGGCCCGGTTGGGCCTCGTGCCGGAGATACGGATCGACGGGCGCCGGCGGAGACAGCCCGCGCGTGCCGGCGTGCCGCGAATATTCGCTACCAGAGCTTGACGCAGTGCCCGGTCAGGATGAACCCCGCGGGCGCGTCGCCCGCTTTCGACGGGGCGTCCTGGATCGACACCGCGAGCCGCGGCACGTTCGACAGGAGCTTCTCGGACGTGTCGGCCATCTCGACGGTGTCCTGGCCTTCGCGCGGCACGACGCCGAGCGGGAAAGGTTCGCCGCCGCGCGGCAGCGCCCACAGCTCGAGCAATTTTCCCGCCGGCACGTCGATCGGCCGCAGCACCTTGATCGTCAACGTGCGGCCGTGGCGCGTCGAGCTCGCGAGGATGGTCGCGGCGCCGGTCGAATCGGTGAGCAGCCCGACGTAGCTCTGCGGCAGCGTGCCGCGCGCCTGCACGATCTCGTCGATCGGGACCAGCGCGTCCGGCGCGAGGCGCACGAACGCAAGCGTGCCGAGCACGCCGAGCACGAGACCGGTGAGCGGAAGCGCCCACGTCCACCACCCGATGGCGATCCGCGCCGGTGCCGTCGCGACGTCGGTGCCGCTGCCGCCGGTGCGACGGTCGATCGCGTTCCACAGCTCGGGCGACGGCGCGACCGGCGGCACCGACTGCGCGAGGACGCCGCTGCGCGCTTCCCACGCGGTCGCGGCGGCGTCCGCCGCGGGAAGGCGGGCGCGCAACTGGTCGAAGCGGCGCCGCACCCGTCCGCTCATCGTGCCGAACACGTACTCGGCGGCGAGGCGGTCGAGGAGCTCGGCGCGGTCGTAGTTCACTTCGCGCGCTCCAGGCAGCGGCGGATCTTCTCGAGGCCGCGACGCAGCCACACCTTGACGCTGCCGATCGGGGAGCCCAGGTGCGCCGCCATCTCCGAGTGCGAGAGGCCGTGGTAGTACGCGAGCGCGAGGCACTGGCGCTGCGAGCCGTCGATCGTCTCGAGGCACGCGCGGATGGCGAGCGCGTCCGCGGCCTGCGTGAGCAGGGCCATCGGACCGGGGCGCTCGTCCTCGATATCCAGCATCGCGTCCTCGTCGTCGGTCAGCGAGTCGGCGCCGTGGCGCGACTCGCTACGCAGCGCGTCGAGCGCGCGGTTGCGCACGATCGCCGTCAGCCAGGTCATCGGCGCGCCCGCGCTCTCGCGGTAGGTCGCCGCCCGGTGCCACACGTTGACGAAGGCTTCCTGCACGACGTCCTCGGCGCGCGTCCGGTCCCTCAAGATACGTAGGGCGACCCCTAGTAGAGACGGGGCCGTCGCGTCGTACAGGCGGCGAAACGACGAACGGTCGCCGATCGCGACGCGGGCGAGGAGCGCTCCGAGGTCGGCGGGAGTGTTCACGGCTAGCCCGACGTCGCCTCGAAGAGCTCGACCGGGTTGCCGGACGGGTCCTCGGCGAGCACCTGCCGGCCCCCGGGACCGGCGATCGGGTCGTTGCGGAAGCGGGCGCCGGCGGCGCGGAGCTTTGCGATCGTCGCGTCGAGATCGTCCACCTCGATCACGAGGCGATTCCAGCCGCCCGGGACCGGCTTGGCGCCATCGGGCATCGGGCGCTGGGCCGAGGTTCCCGGCCCCGCCAGCCACAGCGCGAGCCCGTCGCGCTCGACGATCGCGAACGGCGGTCCCCAGCGGTCGACCTCGTGGAAACCCAGTGCCGCGTAAAACGGCAGGACCGCGTCGACGTCGTGCACGAGGTAGCGGACGGCGGGCATCGAACCCTCGGGGATGAGGATCGCGATTCTAAGGCAGCGGAACCTCGAGCAGGCAACCGAACTCGCGCGGGAAGTCGACCGAGACGCGCGCGTGGACCGCGCCCTGCTTGTCGAAGAAGCGCTGCGTGCCCGACAGGGCGAACACGCCTTCGTGCCAGACGTTCGCGTGGATGTAGAGGCCCTTGCGCCCGTCGACGCGGAACGCGACGAAGTCCTCGGGGCGCACGTCGTCGCCGGGCTTCGCGAGCGGCACGACATACGGGAGCGCGTCGAGCGGGAAGAAGAGCTGTCCGCCGTCGGGATGGTAGTTCGCGTGCCAGAGCAGCATGCGCCGCGGCGCGCGATCGTGGTCCTCGCGCGCGTCGGCGGGCTCGTCGGCGTACGCGAGAACGTAGTGCCCGCCGACGGCTTCGTTGCGCCCGTACAGCACGTCGCCGCGCCAGTCGCAGCGGAACGTGCCTTCGGTCGTGCCGCCCTGGTCGCCGGTATCGTCGTCGACCGCTCGCCAGCCCGATGCGGGCCATCGCGTGATCTCGACCTCGACCTGCGACGGATCGTCGACGAGGCGGCCGTAGCCGGCGAGGTTCGCGTCGGTCGCGTCGACGAGCGGCAGCACGACACGGCGCATGCCGCGCGCGACCGCGGGGTTGAGGTAATCCGGCGCGTTCAATGGCTGGGACGGCCAACCCCCGCGCCCGAGCCGCCGACGAGGAAGTCGAGGTCCACGCCCTTGTCCGCCTGCTGCACGGTGTCGCAGTACAACTTCACCCAGCCGCGGTCGGAGTGCGGCTTGGGCGATTTCCACTTGCGTCGCCGCCGTGCGAGCTCGTCGTCGTCGACGTGCAGCACGAGCCGGCGCTTCGCGACGTCGAGCTCGATCACGTCGCCGGTCCGCACGAGCGCGAGCGGGCCGCCGACCGCGGCTTCGGGCGACGTGTGCAGCACGACCGTGCCATACGCGGTGCCCGACATGCGCGCGTCCGAGATGCGCACCATGTCGGTCACGCCCTTCTTGAGGAGCTTCTGCGGCAGCGCGAAGTTGCCGACCTCCGGGAAGCCCGGATAGCCCTTGGGGCCGCAGTTCTGCAGCACGAGGATGTCGTCCTCGCGCACGTCGAGCTTGGGATCGTCGATGCGCTTGTGCAGGTCCTCGATGTCCGTGAACACGACCGCGCGCGCCTTGTGGCGCATCAGCTTCGGCGTCGCCGCGGACGGCTTCAGCACCGCACCGTCGGGCGCGAGGTTGCCGCGCACCACGGCGATGCCGCCTTGCGGCTTGAACGGCTTGGCGATCGGCGTGACGACCTTCTCGTCGTAATTGACCGCGTCCTTGCTGTTCTCCCACAACGTGCGCCCGTTCACGGTCAGCGCCTTTTTATGCAGGAACTTGCCGATTTCGCGGATGACGACCGGCAGGCCGCCAGCGTAGTAGAAGTCCTCCATCAGGAACTTGCCCGACGGCAGCAGGTTCACGAGGCACGGGATCTCGCGGCCGAGCCGGTCCCAGTCGTCGAGCGTGAGCTTCACGCCGATCCGTCCGGCAATGGCGAGCAGGTGCACGACCGCGTTGGTCGAGCCGCCGATCGCCCCGTTCACCATGATCGCGTTCTCGAACGCCTCCTTGGTGAGGATCTTCGACATGCGCAGGTCCTCGCGCACCATCTCGACGATGCGGCGGCCGGCCATCCGGCACAGCACCTTGCGGCGCGAGTCGACGGCCGGGATCGCCGCGTTGGCCGGCAGGCCCATGCCCAGCGCCTCGACCATCGACGCCATCGTCGACGCGGTGCCCATCGTCATGCAGTGGCCGGCCGAGCGCGACTGGCAGGCCTCCGCCTCGACCAGGTCCGCTTCCTTGAACTCGCCGGTCTTGAGCTTCGCGGTGATCTGCCACGTGAGCGTGCCGGAGCCGACGTCCTCGCCGCGGAACTTGCCGTTGAGCATCGGCCCGCCCGAGATGCCGATCGTCGGCAGGTCGACCGACGCGGCGCCCATCAGGAGCGCCGGCGTCGTCTTGTCGCAGCCCATCATCAGCACGACGCCGTCGAACGGGTTCGCGCGGATCGACTCCTCGACGTCCATCGCGACCTGGTTGCGGAAGAGCATCGTC
>Ga0207648_10004733_pt1 | contig 13902 bp, 14 predicted proteins | sample KBSMisM32_FD_184310 | JGI IMG/M metagenome (GOLD analysis project Ga0207648, IMG submission 184310) | Miscanthus rhizosphere microbial communities from Kellogg Biological Station, Michigan, USA - KBS Miscanthus M3-2 (SPAdes) (version 2) | ecosystem: Host-associated > Plants > Roots >...
CCAGGGCGTCGTGTTCGACATCACCGAACGCAAGCTCGCCGAGCAGGCCCTGCGCGAGAGCGAGCAACGCGAGCGGGACGCGGCCGAACGCCTGCGCGCCCTCGATGAGATGAAGAACACGTTCCTGGCGGCCGTCTCCCATGAGCTCCGGAGCCCGCTCACCTCGATCCTCGGTCTCTCACTCACCCTCGAGCGCGCCCCCGATCTCCAGGGCAAGGACCGCGACGACCTGCTCACGAGGCTCGCGGCCAACGCGAAGAAGCTCGATCGGCTCCTGAAGGACCTCCTGGACATCGACCGCCTGAATCGAGGCATCGTGTCGCCGCAGTACCGCGTCACCGATGTCGCCGCCCTCGCCCGTCGCACGGTTGAGCACCTCGACGCGCTGGTCGGCAGAGAGGTGATCGTCCAGACCGACCCGGTGGTGATCCCGGTCGACCCACCGAAGATCGAGCGCATCGTCGAGAACCTGCTCATGAACGCCGTCCGCCATACGGAGGACGACCGCAAGATCTGGCTGATCGTCGCGCCGCACGAAGGCGGCGTCCGTGTCACCGTCGAGGACGACGGACCCGGCGTGCCTCCGGATCTCCGCGCCGCGATCTTCGAGCCGTTCCGCCAGGGACCCTCGCAGTCGCCGCACTCGCCGGGCACCGGCATCGGTCTGTCGCTCGTCGCGCGCTTCGCCGAGCTGCACGGCGGTCGCGCGTGGGCCGATGAACGCACCGGCGGCGGCGCAGCCTTCCACGTGGTGATCCCCGGGCGGGTGCCCGACCACGGGGAGCCCGAAGACGCCGGTGCCCGGCCCGACGCGCACGCCGACACCGCCTGATCAGCCGATCGGCGTCACCGAAGCGCACGCCAGCTGCACCCGCACGGCGTCGTACGCGCGCGCCAGCGCCTGCGCGACGCCCGCCGTCGCCGCGACGTGCGGCGCGAACAGATCGTCGTCCCCCACCTTCTCGATCTCGTCCTGGTAGGCATCCCTCGCGTCCAACAGGGCGTCATCCTCGGCGTCGGGCACATCGGCGTCGTCGTGGACCGCCTGCCAGGTGGAGTCGATCTTGTCCAGGGCGCCGCGCACGTCACCGACGGTGGCGTTCGGGGGCGGTGTCTCGAGGAAGGCGACCGTCGCTCGCAGGTTCGTCAGGTCGCTGCAGAGCTCGACCTTCGCTGAGGCGCCGTCCCGTGCGCAGGCTGCGAGGACCAGCGCGGCAACGAACAGCCAGGCGGGTCGAGGCATCGGCCGAGCGTACACTCGGAAGTCGATGTCCCAGCGCGCGCACAACCCCGCCGGCCGACGTCTGCACCTGCCGATCGTCGGGGTCACGAACGGTCCCGGCGTGAACCAGCCTGGGGTGCGGAAGCCCCCGTGGCTCAAGGTGCGCCTTGCCTCGGGCCCGAACTACACGGCCCTGCAGCGGCTGATGCGCGATGCCGAGCTCCACACGGTGTGTGAGGAGGCCATGTGCCCGAACATCGGCGAGTGCTGGGAGGAGCGCGAGGCCACGTTCCTGTTGCTCGGGATGAAGTGCACGAGGCGGTGCGGCTTCTGCGACGTCATGACCGCGAAACCCGACGCGGTCGACGTCGAGGAACCCGCGCGTATCGCGTCCACCGTGGCTCGCATGGGGCTGCGCTACGTCGTGCTCACCGGCGTCGCTCGGGACGATCTTCCCGACGGCGGCGCCGCGATCTGGGCCCAGGCGATCCGCGCCTGCCGTGATGCGGTGGACGGGATCGATGTCGAGGTCCTGCCGAGCGATTTCAAGGGCGGCGAGCGTGACATCGCGACGGTGCTCGACGCCGAGCCGACCGTGTTCGCGCACAACCTCGAGACGGTGCCGCGGCTGCACCCGAGGATCCGGCCCGCGTTCGGGTACGAGCGCTCGCTCGAGGTCCTCCGGTTCGCGAAGCGCCACCGGGACGGTCAGGTGACGAAGTCGAACCTCATCCTGGGGATGGGTGAGCGACCCGACGAGGTCACCGCGACGCTCCGCGACCTCCGCGACACAGGTGTCGACATCGTCACGATGGGCCAGTACCTCCAGCCCACACCGCAGCATCTGCCGGTCCACCGATGGGTCGATCCCGCGGAGTTCACCGAGCACGCCCGTGCCGGCGAGTCCATGGGGATCCCGCACATCGAGGCCGGACCGCTCGTGCGATCGAGCTATCACGCCGGGAAGCAGCTGCGCCGCGCGGTGGACGCCGGCGCCGTCACCGCGCCGACCGGGGTGGGTGGAGGAGCCGACCTGTAAGCCGGATCCTGTGCGCGGGTTGCCCCGCCGGCGACCATCTGTCTCGTCGGCGCTCGCGCACCGACGGCGGCCCGTTCGCCGGACCGCTGCGGTCTACCCGGAAGCTCGGGCGGGCCACCCTCGAACGCTTCCTGCTCGACCTTGCTCCGGACGGGGGTTACCGAGCCGCGGCGGTCGCCCGCCGCGCTGGTGGGCTCTTACCCCACCGTTGCACCCTTACCGCGCGCGTCGCCGCGCGAGGCGGTGTCCTTTCTGTTGCCCCTTCGCGAGGTCGCCCCCGCCTGGCTCACGCCAGCGTCCTGCCCTGTGGAGTCCGGACTTTCCTCGAACGGCTCACGCCGCCCGCGGCCGCCCGGCCGGCTCCTCCGCGGGAACGCTACCGCGCGCGCCCGTGCTCGGCCAGCCACGTGTCGACGCCGAGGTTCGCCAGGCGATCGGCCTCGGCGTTGCGCTCCCGAGGGACGTGCTCGAACGTCACGTGATCGAACCCGACGACCAGCTCGCGGATCCGGCGGTGGAGGGGCACGAGGTGGGCGGTCTTCACGCGGTAGCGCCCCGTCAGCTGGTTGACCAACAGTTGGCTATCCGATCGAAGGACGACGCGCTTCGCGCCGAGGCGCTCGGCCGCTTCGAGGCCACGGATCGCCGCGGTGTACTCCGCGACGTTGTTCGTCGTCTCGCCGAGCCCCTCGGCGACCTCGGCCAACACGGTGCCCTCATCGTCGACCACCACCGCGCCAGCACCCGCGGGTCCGGGATTGCCCCGGGCCGCGCCGTCGCAGTTGATGATCACACGGCCGACGGCGCTCACAGGACGAGGATCCGCCGGCAGTACTCGCACCGCGGGATGTCGCTGGTGTGCCGCACCTTGTCGAGCTCGACGGCAGACAGCTGCTCGTGACACCCCTGGCAGACGTTGTCGATCAGCGCCGCCGCACCCACACCCTTCTTCTGGCGCCGCAGGTCCTCGTAGAGCTCGAGCGTGTCCGGATCGATCCGCGCCGCAGCCGCACCGCGCTCAGCCTCCCGAGCTTGCAGCTCCGCTTCGACCTGCGCGAGCTCCGCGTCGGACGTCGACCGAACCGCCGCCACGCGATCGCGTTGGACGCCCGCGAACGCCTCGGCTTCCTTGGCCGCCGCCTCGACGGTCTCGCGTCGCTCCATGATCGCGAGCATCTCGTCCTCGCGATCGGCGATCCGCCGCTTGAGGTTCGTGATCTCGTGGCCGATCGCGTCGAGCTCACGCGCGTTCGCGACCGAGCCGCTCGACATCCGGCGCTCCTCGGCGGCGGCCTTCTGCGTCAGCGAGTCGATCTCGTGCTCGACCTTCGAACCGTCGCGATCGAGCACATCCAGCTGCAGTTTCAGCTCGCCGGATCGGGCCTCGGCGTCGTCGGCCTCACGCCGCGCGGTCGCGAGTTCGGAGCCGGTCGCCAGCGCCGCCGACCGCGTCCGCAACCGATCGATGGCGAGGTCGAGTTGCTGCAGGTCGAGCAGGTGCGCGGTCGAGCCCATCGGCGGGCCAGCGTAGCCGATGGGCTCGAGCGCGAACGCTGGTTACGCCGGCGCGGGCGGCGGTGGAGGCGGGGCGGCCACCATCGCGCCGGTCGCTGCTCCCGGGCCCTGATACTGCGCGCTCCCCCAGGCCAAGATCGCGAGGAAGATCAACGAGAGGAAGATCAGCCCGAGCGTGAACCCGACGCCCTTGCCGAAGCTCTTCGACAGGTCGTTGTACACGATGATGAGCGCCACGAGGTTCGCGAACGGGATGAAGAACCAGATGAGCCACCACACCGGGCGCCCGACGACCTTCAGCAAGATGATCGTGCCGTAGATCGGGACGAACGCGCCCCAAGCAGGATCGCCGTTGGATCCCGCCTTCTTGAAGATGAAGTACATCGGCAGGCCAACGATGACCCAGATCAATATGAACCAGATCAGCCAGCTGGCGCCCATCCCGCCGTCGTTCGTGGCCGCGAGCATGCTGCCTCCTTCCGTGCGGATCCCTGCGAACCCTGGCACGGGGAGCACCCCGGCGCAACGACCTCCTACGGAGTGAACTTGAAGCTTGCGAACTGGTTGCTCGTCGCGTGGCCCAAGAACGCCACCGCGACCGCGATGACCATCGCGATCAAGGCAAGCATCAGGGCGTATTCGACGGCCGTCGCGCCCGCCTGGTCACCCAACCGGCGGAGCACACGTGCGAAGACGTCTCGCACTTCGATCACCTCCATCCCCCGAGCGAGCCGGTCGTGGCGGATCGCTCGCCTCACGGGACGAGCGACGCCGCCGCGCCGTCTTCCCTAGAAGCATCGGCTGCAAGGCCTCTGCGCCTTGAGCTGCTCAGCTAGGCTTCGCGGATGCTCGGGGAGGCAAAGGGACGGATCGCGCTGGTCACGGGCGCCGGGTCGCCGATGGGTATCGGGTTCGCGGCCGCCCGGGTGCTCGCTCGCGAGGGAGCCGCCATCGCGGTCGCCTCGACCACCGAGCGGATCCACGAGCGGGCGGGCGAGCTCGGTGATGAGGGCGCCGACGCCGCCGGCTTCATCGCCGATCTCACCGACCGGGCTCAGGTCGCCTCGCTGGTCGCGGCGGTCACCGAGCGGTTCGGCCGGATCGACATCCTCGTGAACAACGCCGGCATGACCTCGGTGGGCGACCTCGACGCGGAGGAGTCACCGTTCATGGCGCTCGACCCGGCGCGCTGGGACCTGGAGCTGGACCGCACCCTCGGGACCGCGTTCAACGTCACGCGCGCGGTGCTCCCCGCTATGGCAGCACGCGGCTGGGGACGCGTGGTGATGGTCTCCTCGGTCACCGGTCCGGTCGTGGCCGCCCCGGGATCGAGCGCGTACGCGGCCGCCAAGGCCGGCATGGACGGCTTGATGCGCGGGATCGCGATCGAGGTCGCTTCCGCAGGGGTCACGGTGAACTCGGTGCAACCCGGATGGATCGCGACCGGCTCGCAGTTGCCGGACGAGGCCGCCGCGGGCCTCCACACGCCGATCGGGCGATCGGGCACGGCCGAGGAGATCGCGGAGGTGGTCGCGTTCCTCGCGAGCGATCGAGCGAGCTACGTCACCGGGACCGCGATCGTCGTCGACGGTGGCAACACGATCCAGGAGGTCAAAGGCTCGTAGCGGGAACCAGCGCGCCGACACGCGAGACGTCGTCGATATCCTCCGACGGTGGCACCGCGCGTTCGTCACACCATCCTCATCGCGATCTCCGTCGTGGTCGCCGCGACCTGCATCCGCCTGGGCTTCTGGCAGCTCGACCGGTTGCACGGTCGGCGCGCGGTCAACGCGATGCTCGAAGCGCGCAGTGCCGAGCCGATCACGCCGATCACCCAGATCGCGCCCGAAGATCTCCCATATCGCGAGGTGACCGCGACGGGCACCTACGACCCGTCGCACGAGTGGATCCTGTCGGGACGGAGCCAAGGCGGCGTCGCAGGCAATCACGTCTTGACTCCGCTCGTGCTTGGGGAGGGCACCGCCGTGATCGTGGATCGTGGATGGGTTCCGCTCGACGTGGGGGGGCCGGTCACCGGGACCGCGGCCGCCCCCGGCGGCCGCGTCACGGTGACCGGCCTTGCGCTGCCACCCGATACTGTGACGGTGCCGGCGCCGTCGCCGGCACCGTCGATCGTGACGCGGATCGACCTGGGGCGTGCGGGACTCCCGTACCGGCTGCTGCCCGTCTACGTGCTGCTCGCGAGCCAGGACCCCCCGCAGGACCTCCCTGCGATCGTCGACCCTCCGACCTTCGACGAGGGGCCGCATCTCTCCTACGCGATCCAATGGTTCGCGTTCGCGTCGATCGCGGTGATCGGGTGTGTGCTCCTGCTCGTCCGCGACCGTCGGGAATAGGTGCCGGGCCGAGCGGGTTCACCAGGCCATGCCAGCGATCACACCAGCCGACACGACGACGCTGCGGCGCCTCGACCCCGCAGAAGACGCGACCACCCGAGCGGTCGTGCAGGTGGCCGACGCGCCGTCGTTCCTCGAGGGCGAGGGCTTCAAGGTACGGCGGGCGACGGCGGGGATCGACCTGTCGTGGGCCGACCCTTTCCTGATGCTCGATCACATGGGCGCGGTGGAATACGCGCCCGGCGAGGCCAAGGGCGCGCCCGATCATCCGCACCGCGGGTTCGAGACCGTGACGTACATGCTCGACGGCCGGATCCGTCACCTCGACTCCCACGGAGGCGGCGGCGTGATCAGCGACGGCTCGACCCAGTGGATGACCGCCGGGTCGGGCGTCGTGCACTCCGAGATGCCGACGCAGGAGCTGCTCGACGGCGGTGGGCTCTTCCACGGGTTCCAGCTGTGGGTGAACCTCCCGGCGGCGGAGAAGTGGCTCGACCCGCGCTACCAGGACCTCGAGGCCGCCGACCTCGCGCTGATCGCGTCCGATGATGCGGGCGCGGTGGTGCGGCTGATCGCCGGTGAGCTCGCCGGCATCCAGGGCCCCGGTGACACCCGCACACCGATCACCTACGCGCACGCGACGCTCGCCCCGGGCGCGAGGCTTCGCACCGCCTGGCGCCCGGAGTTCAACGCGCTCGCCTACATCGTGTCGGGTCACGGCACCGTCGGATCGGAGCGGCGACCGATCGCGGAGGGGCAGATCGCGGTCCTCGGTGAGGGCGGCGCGATCGAGCTGCGCGCCGATGCCGAACAGGACGAGCGCCACGCCGCGGGCATGGACGTCCTGTTGCTCGGCGGCTTGCCGATCCGCGAGCAGATCGCCTGGTACGGCCCGTTCGTGATGAACACGCGCGACGAGATCGTGCAGGCGGTCGAGGATTATCAGGCCGGCCGCATGGGCCAGATCCCGCCGGAGCTCAGCCGCACCTAGCCGGTCACGCCGGCTCGTGCGCGACGACGCCGTCGACGACCGCGTGCGTCACGTGCGTGTCGAGGATCGCGCGGGGATCGCCGGGCTCGAAGAGATCACGGTCGAGCACGATCAGATCGGCGTCGAACCCGTCCGCGAGCATCCCGCGACGGTCTTCCACATGGTTCGCATACGCCGACCCCGCGGTCGCAGCGCGCACCGCCGTTCCCAGGTCGACGGCCTCCGCGACGTTCCACGCGCCGTTCCCGTCGAGGTCCGCGCGGGTCACGGCGGTATAGAGCCAGGTCATCGGGTCCATCTCGGCGACGTTCCAGTCCGAGCTGAACGCGAGCGTGCCGCCGGCGGCCGCGATCGATCGGAACGGCCACGCGAACCGCTCGCGCTCGGGCCCGACGTTGGCGCGCCACTCCTCGACGATGTCGGGCGCGCAGTGGCGCGGCTGCATGCACGCCACGACCCCGAGCTCACCGAAGCGAGACAGGTCATCGGGATGCACACATTCGACATGCACGATCTGGTGCCGCACGTCCGACGGGCCGAGCGCTTCGCGGCAACCCTGGACCGCGTCCAGGACCGTACGGATCCCACGGTCGCCGGTGGCGTGCGTGAACGACTGGAACCCGCGCCGCTCCAGCTCCAGCAGGAACGCCGCGAACTCCTCCGGCGGCCAGAACGTGTCGCCGCGCGTGTCGGCGTTCGCGTAGGGCTCGAGCATCGCCGCGGTGTGCGGCTCGATCACGTCATCGATATACAGCTTGATCGGCGCGACCCGGAAGCGCTCGTCTGCGTACGTGCGCTTCGCCTCCGCTAATGCATCGAGACGGCCGGCGTCGGTGCCGGGCAGGCAGAGCATCGCCGCGATCAGCCGCGACCGCAGCGCCCCCTCGTCGCGCGCGCGGACGAACAGGGAGATGTCGTCGAGCCCATTCTGCGGCTCCACGATCGTCGTGATGCCAGAGGCGATCGCCATGTCGAGCGACGCGACGAGCCGCTCGTACTGCGCGTCGGGCGCGTAGCCGGGGATGTGGGGCTCCAAGGCGCGCTGCCCCTCCTCGCTGATGCCGAGCACGGCGAAGTCGTGCACGTACCCGGTTGGATCGCCGGTGACGGGGTCAATCTCGACGGTCCCCCACGGCAGGTGCTCGGTGTCGCGCGAGATCGAGAGCCGGCGCAACGCCTCGCGGTTCAGCCAGACCGTGTGCACGTCGTAGGAAAACAGGAACAGCGCCTTCCCCCGCCCGCACCCGTCCAGCAGCTCCGCGGTCGGCGAGCCGCCGGGGACCGCCGCGTAGTTCCAGCCCTCGCCCTCGATCCACCCGGCGTCCGGATGGGCGTCGGCGAACGCGTCGATGCGGCCCCGGATCTCCTCGAGCGAGGTGGCGCCGAACAGCGACACGGCGCCGGGGTTCGAGCCGAGACGGACGTGGTTGTGCGCATCGATGAAGCCGGGCAGCACGCTGGCGCCCCGCGCATCGATCACCCGCGTCTCGGCGCCGACGAGCTCCCGGATCTCGTCGTCGGTGCCGACCGCCGAGATCGCCGATCCATCGACGGCGACCGCCTCCGCGCGGGGCGCCGCCGGATCGATGGTGTGGACCCGGGCGTTCACGACGGCGAGGTCGGCGGGCATCAGTCGCGGTTCCGCATCGACTCGGCCGCGAACCCGAAATACTCGTCGAGCTTCGCGCGCACCTCGGGCTCGGGTGCGAGGGCATCGAGCGCCGCCTGCATGTGCGCGAGCCAGCGATCGCGCTCCTCGGGCCCGATCGCGAACGGAGCGTGTCGCATCCGCAGCCGTGGGTGCCCGCGCTCCTCGCTGTACGTGCTCGGCCCGCCCCAGTACTGCCCCAGGAACAGCGTGAGCCGATGGCGGGCGTCGGCGAGGTCGTCCGGGGTCGGGTACAGCCGCAGCAGCACCGGGTCGGACGCGACCCCCTCGTAGAACCGATCGACCAGCGCCTCGAAGAACGGCATGCCGCCGGCCGCCTCGAAGACGGTCACCTGCTCCACGCGCAGAGTGTACGGGCGCTCAGTCGTCGTTCATCATGCGCACGTACTCCCGCTGCGCAGGTGACAACGCCTGCGACAACGTGTCCCGATGGGAGCTCGGGCGCACGGGTTCCGCCCGACGCCGGGCAGCAGAGGACCTCGCACGGAAGTTCGTGCGGACGCCCGGACGACGAGGCCGCGGCGCCTCTTAGGATGCGGGCGTGGCGACCCTGCTCGTGCTGCTCCGTGGGATCAACGTCGGTGGTCGGAACAAGATCCCGATGGCCGCCCTGCGTGACGTCTTCGTCGACATGGGCTTCGCCAACCCTCGGACCTATATCCAGAGCGGCAACGTCGTGATGGGGTCACGCCGCGCCAATAACCCGAAGACCGTCGCCTCGATCGAACGAGGACTCTCCGACGCGTTCGGGTACGAGGCGAGGGTCGTGGTGCGCGACCTCCCGCAGATGACGACCGTCGTGCGGCAGATCCCGAAAGACTGGGACGTGCAAGACGCCTCGATGCGCTACAACGTGATCTTCACGACCCACGGACTGACCGCGAGGCAGCTCCTCGCTCAGGTGAAGCCGAAGCCCGACATCGAGGCGGTCAAGGCGGGGGCTCACGCCCTCTACTGGTCGGCTCCGTTCGCCACGCTGACGAGGACGGCGATGGTGAAGATGAGCGCGCATCCCGCGTACGCAGAGCTCACCATCCGCAACCTTCGGACCACGCTGGCCCTGCTCGAGCTGATGCGCGACCGCGGCTAAGACGGATCGGGACGCGGTGGCGCGCCGGGTTCCAGCGCCGCTCGTTGCACCCGGTCGCGTTCGTCCTCTTCTTCATCGGCGTGCAGGGCAACCGGACTCGGAGGCACCGGCACGGGGATGCGCGACGCGACGCCCCCATGTTCCTTGTGCGCGCGGACCACGGCCGTGTGGTAGTTCTCGAGCATCTGGCCGAAGCCGGCGTCCTTGTAGGAGCGACCATCGACCGTCGGACCTCGGGTGCCTTCCATCACCGCCGTGACGTCCTCGCCCGTCAAGGTCTTATGGGTCTCGAGGGCGTGGGCTACCGCCAGCACCTCGGCGCGGTTCTCCTCCAGGACGTCCCAGGCGCGCTCGTAGATCTCGTGCAGCTTCGCGTCGACCGCCTTGCCGAATTCCGAGTCGAACAACGCGCGGTCGGCGCCCGTCTCCATCGGCTGCGCGGCCCGCAGGGACGCGAGGTTGACGGTCCGCGACGCGATCGTGTCGCCCATCGCGTAGTACGCGAGCGCCTGTGTGACGATCGCCGTCGCACCGCGCATGTCGCCGCCGACGCCCGTCGAGTGGTCTCCTTCGAAGAAGAGCCGCTCCCCTGCGAGCGATGCCAGGAAGCTCATCGCATCGGTCTCCCGTTCCGAGCGCCACTCCACGAACTGGTCCTCGGGCGGGATCGACGCCACGAATCCGCCGATGTCGCCGCGGCGCTCGATCGTGGCCATGTCGATCACGGCATGGCGCCGCATCCGATACGCGACCACCGCGTGACAGGCCTCGTGCACCGCCACGGAGTGGCGTTCGCGCTCGATGTATTCGTGGTCGTCGGGCAGGCCGTGCTGCTTCATCTGCTTGGCCTTGACGACGTCGGCGTAGGTCACGGTGTCCCTGCCCTCGCGGAACGCGATGACGAGCCCTTCCTTGACGATGTCCTCGATCATCGCGCCAGAGAAGTAGGGCGTGATCGTCGCGAGCTTGTCGACGTCCTCCGGCGAGATGTCGCTCTGGACCTCCGCCAGGTACTTGTCGAACGTGTCCCGTCGGCCCTGCTTGTGGGGATAGCCGACCTTGTACTCGCGATCGATCCGGCCGGGGCGTCGCAAGGCCGGGTCGAGGGCCTCCGGCATATTCGTGGCGAAGATGTGCAAGATCCGGTACTTCAACGGCGGTTTCGGCTTCATCCCCAGCACGCGGCGGATGCGGTTGACGATCCCTCGCGGCTTGTCGAGCCCGGACATCTCCGACAGGAGCGCCTGCAGGACGCCGGAGCCACCGCCGCCCATCATCCCGCCCATCATGATGGTCTCCTTGTGCGGTCCCACCGGGGGCGGCATCGTCGCGTCGAATACCACCCTGCGCCCCGCCTCGGAGACGAACGAGAGCCCGTTGCACGATGCGACCGGCGCCCACGGCGAGATGGCGGCCTCGACGCCGGACTGGATCGCCGCCCCGCGGCTCCCGAGCGAGTCGGCCTCGTCGAAGAAGACGATGACCCCGCCGTAGCGCAACGCCAAACGCCGGAGCTTCCGGTACAGGCTCTTCACCTTGAGCGGGCCGATGCCCATGAACATCTGGATGAACGCCGAGGGGTCGACGGCGACGAACGGCTTGTCGGTCTCGCCGGCCATCGCCTGGGCCATCATCGTCTTGCCGGTGCCCGGCGGCCCCCACAACAGGATGCCCTTGGGGATCTGCCCGCCCTTGTCCTCGATCTCCTTGGGCTGCTCGAGGTAGACGAGCGTCTCCTTGAGCTGGTTGCGCGCGGCATCCTGGCCCCGGACGTCCTCGAACCGTGTCTCGATCTCGTCGGGCTGGATGACGTCGATGCCCCCGCGGCTGAGGAACCAGAACAGCCCGATGAACTGGAAGATGATGAAGAAGAACGCGAAGGCGAGCTGCAGCAACATCGGCAGCGCGACCACGAGACGCCCGGGCGCCTCGACGATCCCCAACCACACCGGCTCCGTGTGGAAGATCCGGCCGAGGAACATGCTGAGCGCCAGCAGGATGATGAACGCCTTGAACGCGCGAGCGACCCGGTAGCGGACCCAGGGATCCATATTCCCGGTCGTCGAGGCGAAGCCGCCGAAGACCTTCTTCTCCCAGAGCCGGTAGTAGCCCGGCGAGTGCTCTTCGATCAGGTAGTGGAGCTGGCGAACCAACTCGAGGACCGCGAGCCAGATGATCCAGGCGTAGTCGTGCAGCGCGATGCGCACCGCGTCGGAGAACGGCCCGCCGAGGGGGTGCACGGAGGTCGTCCAGACGACCGCCAGCCCACAGACCCAGAGTATGGCGAGGAGCACGAGGAATCGGATGCGATCCCACCATGACGCATGGGCACGGGTCGTCCGCTCCGATGGTCGGGGCCGCGCCGGGCGGTCCTTCGCGAGCTGCGTTGAAGTATTGCGCTGACTCATACGCTCACCGTCCAAGAGTCGACCGCACCCTCGATCTGGGTCCGGTTCCGTGAATAGCACTCGGAACTGCACAGCATGATCGCGAGGTAGAGCTTGTGGGACGCGTCGTCGATCAGGGCCTTCTGATCGAGCTCGACGAATCCCGGGCTCAGGATGCCGGTGCCGGCCCCGCCGAGCAGTGCGCGCTGCAGGGCGTCCGATCCGGTGGACGCCCCACCCTGAGTGCCGCTGGCCGCAGCAGCCGCTTGTCGGGCATCGGCCAACGCCGATGCCCGGAACGACACCACCATATGGAGACCTCGCAACCCGTTGTCATGGATCTCGTCGTCGTAAGAGACGACGACGGCGTTGCTCTCATTCTGGATCAGCTGGTCGATCGGGAACAGGAAGTTCCGCAGGTAGTTGAGCGATGCGTAGTCTCGCTCCACGAAGCTCAGGTCCTGCACGATCACGATGCCCTGCGGGTAATCGGTGCCGAGATCCGAACCGTTGAGGACGTGCGCCACCGAGGCGCTCGGATCGCCGTCGACCCCCACGAGCCACTGGATCGGGTTCGGCTGATCGCCCTGCGGGGCGCCGTTGAGCTCTCCGAGGACCGTGGCTTCGTCGTACGTCGTCCATCCCGTTGGGATACGGAACGCCGATCGGCTGCCCGAATCCCGAACGTACCGGTACTCGGGCGGAGAACAGGCGACGAGGACGAGCGAGCCCGCAAGCATGCCGGCGACGAGGACCAGAGCGCGGGAGCGAGAGCGCACGCGACCATTATCGACCTGCACGAACGCTACGGCGAGGCCATCGGCGCAGGCCTTGTCGGTGGGTCGGGGTAGCGTGGTGGGGTCGTGGACCTCGCCGCCTTCTCCCCCGCCACCCGTGCCTGGTTCGAGGCGTCGTTCGTCGCGCCGACCGAGGCGCAACGGGCCGGCTGGCCCTCCATCGCGTCGGGGCGGAACACCCTCGTGCTCGCGCCGACCGGATCCGGCAAGACCCTCGCCGCGTTCCTGTGGGCCATCGATCGACTGGCGGCCGAGCCCACGCCCGACCCCGAGCGCCGCACGCGCGTGCTGTACGTCTCCCCCCTGCGCGCGCTCGCGATCGACATCGAGAAGAACCTCCGCGCGCCGCTCGCTGGCATCCAACGGGTGGCCGAGGAGCGCGGCGAGCCGTGGCGACACGTGCCGACCGTCGGCGTCCGCACCGGCGACACCGACGCGAGCGAGCGCCGACGGCTGCTCCGCACGCCGCCGGACATCCTGATCACGACGCCCGAGTCGCTGTACCTGCTGTTGACCTCGTCGGCTCGCGAGACCCTGCGCGGCGTGACGACCGTGATCCTCGACGAGATCCACTCCGTGGCGGCGACCAAGCGCGGCGCCCACCTGATGCTGTCGCTCGAACGGCTCGAGGCCGAACTCGGCCGGCCCGTCCAGCGCATCGGGCTGTCGGCGACGCAGCGCCCCCTCGATGAGATCGCCCGCCTCCTCGGCGGCTTCGAGGCGCCGGGGAAGCCCCGCGAGGTGACGGTCATCGACGCTGGGGTCCGCAAGCAGCTCGACCTCGAGGTGATCGTGCCGGTCGACGACATGAGCGAGTTCGCTCGCCCGAGCGAGA
>Ga0207648_10004734_pt1 | contig 13902 bp, 11 predicted proteins | sample KBSMisM32_FD_184310 | JGI IMG/M metagenome (GOLD analysis project Ga0207648, IMG submission 184310) | Miscanthus rhizosphere microbial communities from Kellogg Biological Station, Michigan, USA - KBS Miscanthus M3-2 (SPAdes) (version 2) | ecosystem: Host-associated > Plants > Roots >...
GTCGTCTTCCAGATCCTCGAACTCCTCGAGCGGCTCCTCCGGTGGCTCGCCGTCGTAGACAAGGTACTGGCGGCGCTGCAGGTACGCGTCGCGGATGAATGCATACGGGTCGTAGGTTTTCGCGAGAGTGTCGTCGAGCGGGAGCAGGCGTGCGCGGTCGTCGAGAATGCTAAGGCCAAGCGAGACCCAGCGTGCGTTGCCGGTGTCGTACCAGTAGAGCGGCTCGAGAAAGGTGTCGGCGATCCTCGACGGCCCGTCCCGCGCCGTGGCAGGTCCCAGGAAGGGAAGCATGAGATAGGGCCCGGGTGGCACGCCCCACTTGCCGAGGGTCTGTCCAAGATCCTCGTCGTGTTGCGGCAGCTCGTTCATCGAGGCGACATCGATGACGCCGGCGAGCCCGAAGGTGGTGTTGAGCAGGAACCGCCCGGTGTCCTGGCCCGCCTCGCGGAACTTGCCCTGCAGAAGCTGGTTGACGATGGTGCCGGGCCCCTTCAGGTTCATGAAGAAGTTGCCCACACCCGTGCGAAACCAGTCGGGGGTCCACTTGACGTACGCCTTGGCCGTCGGCTTGAGCAGGCCGCGATCGAGCGCGTCGTTGAATTTGTACACGCCGCGGTTGAACCCTTCGATCGGGTCCGACTCGGTCCGCTCGCCCGTCGTGGCGCAGCCGGCGAGCGCAAGTGCTCCGCATACAATCAGCGCCGGCAGACAACGGCCGGCGGCCGGTGGTTGCATCAGGGCTCTCCGAAACAGAAGCGGAAGGTCGGGTCGCGATTCTACCAAGCGGCGCCGACGAGGTTCGACCGACGGCTCGAATCGCCGCCCTCGTCGGGTTTAGCAAGCCGCGCGCGCTCCTTCGGCAGTGCTTCGCGGAGCTCGTCCAGACGGGCCGAATACCTGCGCCGCTGCACCTCGGTGATATTCGGCACCGACAGCGCCAGCTCGAGCTGATTCATCGCCAGCGGGAGATCCGCCGACATCAGGTGGTACTCGGCCATGTAGGAATACGCGTCGGAGACGTCGCCCGCCGCGTTGGCGGCCATCGCGGTCTGCCGGATCTGGTCCTGCGTCGGCGGCACGTTGTTGAAGAGGTCGAGCAGGACCTCGTGGGCGCGCTTGGGCCGGCTCGAACGCATCAACGCCTCGGCATAGCGCATCGTCACCGGCACGTTGCGCGGAGCGAGCTCGCGGGCCTTCTCGAGCGTGGCGAGTGCGCCGCGCACGTCGCCGGCGGCGAGTTGTGCCTGGCCGAGCGCCGTGTGGAACTGCAGAACGTCAGTGCGGTTTGCGCGCAGTTTCTCGAGGGCGGGTATCGCGGAGGCGGGGTCACCCGCCATTACCTGCGCGAGCGCGCGACCGTAGATCTGCGCGATCGAGGCATCCGGTTCATTCTCGATCGTAGATTCGTAGTATTCGCGCGGATCTAAACCCGCCGGGGTCGTCAGCACCCGCACTCGCTCCTTCATCAGCGAGTAGGTCAAGCTCTCGCTCACCTCTACGGGCGGGTATTGGCTGGCGCGACCCTTGGACTCGGCGATGCGGGCGCTGGTCACCGGGTGCGTGCGTAGCAGCTCAGGCATGCCGTTCGGACCGAGCTGGGTACGTCGGCCCATGGTGTCGAAGAACGCCGGCATCGCGTTTGGGTCGAAACCCGCCGCGGCGAGGGTCCCGATCCCGACCCGGTCGGCCTCGTATTCGTTTTCGCGCGTGAAGTTTATCTGCTGCTGGGCCGTGAGACCCTGCACGGCCGATACTGCGCCCATCGATGCGTTGCCGCCGGCCACGCTGCCGAGCAGGATGGCCGCCAGCATCGCGGCGGCGGATACGAGGTTGGTGCGTGACTGGCTTTCGAGACGACGCGCAATGTGCCGCTGGGTGACGTGCGCGATCTCGTGAGCAAGCACGCCGGCGAGCTCGCTTTCATTGGCGGTTTCCATCAGCAGGCCGGAATGGATGCCGATGAACCCGCCTGGGAGCGCAAAGGCGTTGATCGCCGGGTCCTTGACCAGGAAGAAGTTGAAGGACCGGTTGCCGTCCTGGGCGAGGCTCGACAGCCGGAGTCCCACGGATTGGAGGTACTCGCCGATCTCAGGATCGTCCACGACGTGGCCGGATTCGCGCAGCCCCCGCATCACCATGCGTCCGAGGCGGTACTCGTCCTCCAGGCTGAGCGCTGAGCCGCCCGCGGTGCCCATCTCGGGGAGCTGTTCCTGCGCCGGTGTGTGCTGCGCGGCAACTGGAACCGGCAGCACCAGGCCCGCCCAGGCCAGCAGACCCGGTAGCAGAGCGAACCAGTGGCGTACGGAGCGGCGGTACATCGCAGTTTGGACCCGGTCGCGGATGCGGGGTTCCGCGTGTCAGAGTGTTTCCGACGCGTAGTCGGCGAGCCGCGAGCGCTCGCCGCGCTTCAAGGTCACATGACCGTAATACTGCCAGCCGCGGAAGCGGTTGACGACGTAGGTCAGCCCGGAAGTGGTTTCCGACAGGTAAGGGCTGTCGATCTGCGCGATATTGCCCAGGCACACCAGCTTGGTCCCCGGGCCCGCCCGCGTAATCAGCGCCTTCATCTGCTTGGGTGTCAGGTTCTGCGCTTCGTCGAGGATGATGTAGCGGTTGAGGAAGGTCCTTCCCCGCATGAAGTTGAGCGAACGAATCTTGATGCGGTTTCGGAGCAGATCGTTGGTCGCAGCACGCCCCCAGCTGCCGCCTTCCTGGCTTTGCGTCAGGACCTCGAGGTTGTCCATCAGCGCGCCCATCCAGGGCTCCATCTTTTCCTCTTCCGTGCCCGGCAGGAATCCGATGTCCTCGCCCAGCGGGATGGTGACCCGCGTCATGATGATCTCGTTGAACCGATTTGTCTCGAGGGTCTGTGCGAGACCAGCCGCGAGCGTGAGCAGCGTCTTGCCCGTGCCCGCGGGGCCAAGGATGGTCACAAAGTCGATCTCGGGGTCGAGCAGCAGATTCAGCGCGAAGTTCTGCTCGCGGTTGCGGGCACTGATGCCCCAGATGCCGTGGCGCTCGCTCCGATAGTCGCGAACCACCTCGAGCACCGCGGTCTCGCCCTCGATACGACGCACGACCGCCTCGAGGCCATGTTCACCCGGCTGGTGCACGAACTGGTTCGCCGCCCAGCGGGCGGTAACCTTGCCGCGCACGCGATAGTACGTGCGTCCCTGCTCGTGCCAGGACTCGAGACTCTTGCCGGTGCGGTCCCAGAAGTTCGCCGGCAGCTCCTCGACGCCGGTGTAGAGCAGATCGGCGTCCTCGATCGTCTTGTCGCTGTAATAGTCCTCGGCGTGCACACCGAGGATCGCCGACTTGATCCGCAGGTTGATGTCCTTCGAGACGAGTGTCACCCGCGCCTTGGGCTGCTCCCGCCGCAGCGCAAGCGTGTAGGCGAGGATGGCGTTGTCCCCGCCGTGCCCGGGCAGGTTGTCAGGCAGGCCGGTGGCGAGCTGGCGCGTCTGAAAAAACAGCCGTCCGGATGGCGGACGCTTGTCGCCGCCGTTGGTGTACTTCGAGGGAGGCAGCTCGATACCGCGATCGATCTCCTGCTTGGTGGCGTTCGCCATCAGCTCGTCAAGAAATCGCGCAACCTGCCGGACGTTGCGCGCGCCCTCGGACATGCCGCGCTTGCCGGCATCGAGTTCCTCGAGAACGATCATCGGAATGAAGACGTCGTGCTCCTCGAAGCGGAAAATCGACGACGGGTCGTGCATGAGCACGTTGGTGTCGAGGACGAATATGCGGCGCTGCGCGGACGGCTTCTTCTTCGGCGGCAATGTCTGGCTCCGGAGGTGCCGCGACGGCGGCACGATGGTCAGAGTTCGCGGGCGGCGTCGAGGACGGCCGCGGCGTGTCCCGCGACCTTTACCTTGCGCCATTCACGGCGCAAGACGCCATTCTCGTCGAGCAGAAATGTGCTGCGCTCCACACCCATGAATTTCCGGCCGTACATGCTCTTCTCGCGGATCACGTCGAAGAGCCCGCAGACCTTGCGATCGACATCGGCGAGCAGCTCGAACGGAAACTCGTATTTCGCCTTGAACCTGTCATGCGACGCGAGCGTGTCTGGCGACACCCCGACAATGTCCGTGTCCGCCTTGCGGAATTTCGGGTACAAGTCGCGGAACTCGATGCCTTCGCTGGTGCAGCCCGACGTGTTGTCCTTGGGATAGAAGTACACGACCAGCTTGCGACCCACCGCAGCCGACCTCTTCCACGTGGCCCCGCCTGTGGCGGGCAACGAGAACTCCGGCACCTTGCGGTCGAGCTGGACGGTCTTGTCGGGCATGGTCACGCCTTGAGCGGCTCGAGGATGGCGTCGAGATTCAGGTTGTCGCAAAGGTCCATGAACTCTTCGCGCAGCGCGGCAATGTGGATACGCGTCGGCACATGGAGCACCATGTAGACTGAGAACATTGGCGCCCCCGTGTGCGCGGCGCTGTAGGTGCGCGTAGAGATGTCGCCTATGTCGACGCCGCGGGAGGCGAAGAACCCGGCGAGCTGATGCAGCACGCCCGGCTGGTCGAGACTGACGACGTCGACGGTGTAGGAAACGAAGTCCGGCCGGGACGGCCGCTGCTCGGTTCGCCGGCTGACGATTGTGAGCCCGGATGCTTCGCCCAGCTTCTGCAACTCGCCCTCGAGCTTGGCAAGGGTGTGCCAGTTGCCGGCAACGAGCAGCAGCATGGCGAACTCGTTGCCGAGTGCGGTCATGCGGCTCTCGAGGACGTTGCCGCCGCATTCGACCACGACGCGGGTCAGGTCGAAAACGAGGCCGGTGCGGTCGTTGCCGACGGCGCAGATCGCGATGAGTTGCTTCATGGGGTGCCTGCCGCCGAGTGTAGCGGGGCGGCTTCCGTGCGTACATCGCGGCGCGTCGATGCCTTGCCTCGGCTGGTCGCGCTTGAGTAGGATCCCGTGTCCTCGCAACCGGGACGGAACATGTTCAAGGGCAGCATCCCGGCACTGATCACGCCCATGCGTGAGGACGGTTCCCTCGACCTGGCCGCATGGGACCGGCTGCTGGATTTTCATCTTACTGAAGGCAGCGACGCGGTCGTCGTCGGAGGCACCACCGGCGAATCACCGACCGTCAATGCTGACGAGCTCGCGACACTGATCGGCCGCGCAAAGACGCGCGTCGCGGGCCGCATGCCGGTGATCGCGGGCAGCGGCGGGAACTCGACGACCCGCAGCGTCGCCCTGTCGCGTGCGGCGGTCGAGGCGGGTGCCGATGCGCTGCTGGTGGTGACGCCTTACTACAACCGGCCGACGCAGGAGGGCCTTTACCGGCATTTCACGGCCATCGCGGACACGGCGGGCGCGCCCGTGATCCTCTATAACGTGCCGTCGCGTACGTCGTGCGATCTTCTGCCCGAGACCGTCGCACGACTCGCGACGCATCGGCGGATCATCGGGATCAAGGAAGCGACCGGCGACGTCGCGCGGGGCGAGGCCGTACGGCGTCTTTGTCCAGAGCATTTCCTCCTCCTGAGCGGTGACGATCCGACAGCGGTCGCGCTGATGCGTATCGGCGCGCGCGGCGTGATTTCGGTGACCGCCAACGTCGTGCCGCGCGCGATGCACGAAGTCTGCACTGCGGCGCTCGCGGGGCGCTTCGACCAGGCGGCGGCGCTCGACCGGCACATCGTGCCGCTGCACCAGGCGCTCTTCGTCGAGCCGAACCCGATCCCGGTGAAGTGGGCAGCGGAGCGGATGGGGTTGGTTGCGGCCGGAATCCGTCTTCCGCTGACGCCGCTCAGCGAGGCGCGCCGCGCCGCCGTCGAGAAGGCCATGCGCGAGGCGGGTATTGTGTTGTCCTGACGGTCGCTGGGTCGGTTCGTTGCTGGTGACGGGCCTTCCGTGTAGGCTTCGCAGCCCTTCCAGCCGGAGAGGTGGCCGAGCGGTCGAAGGCGCTGGACTGGAAATTCAGTAACATCTTCACGGGTGTTCGTGGGTTCGAATCCCACCCTCTCCGCCAGTTCAATTAGTTACGCGACAGTTTTCGCTGCGATCACGGACAGGGCTTGTTCACAAACTCGCTGCCGTCGAAATCGTAGCGTGTCGCCTCTGTGACCCGACCGAGCAGGCCATCGCCTTTTCCGTGGATCGTGTTCACGTACTCCCATACGATCCGGTTCCCGTGGGTCGGCGAAATCTCGAAGGCGCGTCCGCCCTCCGGGTCCGAGACAAGGATGTTGCCGTTCGCAAGGGGCTGCAGCTTGCCTTGCATCGATGAGTAGAACGGGAACGCCTTGGTCCCCTCGAAGGACCAGAGCACCTGCTGCGTGGCGGGGTCGACCCGAAGGATGCGCGAATAACCCCAGACCTGCGGCTCCTCCAGCCAGCGCACTGGCGTGCGTTGCATCATCTCGGTTCGATTGTCGAAGACGAGGAGCGTGCCGTCGTCGACGATGTCGGGGTCGTGCTGGCGCAGGAACGGTCCGACCATGCTCCAGACCACTGCTTTTTTCGTGCGGCTGATGATCGCGAGCGCACCCGGGCGTTGCAGCGAGACGAGAAAATCCCCCGTCTGGGCCTGCGGGATCCTCTGTGCCAGCTCTTCCGTGACGAGCTCGATGTCGTTGGTGTGGAGGGGATCAAACGATTGCGATTCGGGCCGCCACGGTTCGCCCTGCAGGAGAAGGTTTTGATAGCGGCCCTTCAGTATCGCTTCAATGATGTTGATCTCTTCGAGTACCTCTCCGTTGGCTGAGACGTGCAGGATGGAGTCTTCGAAGTGTCCTTTGTCCAGGTACGGGCGCTCTCTCTTCTTGTCGTGGGCAAGCGTCAAGAACGATCCATCGGGCAGCGGCAGGATCGCGTGATGCGTCGCGCGCCGGAGCAACCACACGGGACGTGAGCAACGGTCCAGCTTCGCGAGCGCCTTGAACTCAAAGGACGCCAGGATGGAGCCGTCGGAGTAAAGATGCGCGCCATGCAGATGGCGCTGTGTGTCCGAAACGAGGTCGAGTTTCCCTCTTTTAAAGAAGGCGCTATAGCGTGTCTCCCAGCGGTGAAGGACTTTGCCGTCCATATCCACGAGGAATGGCCGGAACAACTCGCCGTCATAGGCCGTAAAGAACGTCAGACCCGGCTGCGCCCAGCTTGCCTCGTGAATGGTGACTCCGCCTTGCCTGCGCGAGCTGCGAATTTCATGAGCGTTCGCCCTCACCAGGTTGAGGACATCGTCAACGTCCTTCAATGCGTGAGTAATGATTCGATGCGGAAAACGCTTGGTTGTGGCGACGAAGTATCCGTAGCTGAACGCGCCGACGAAGAGCAAAAAGAGTAATGAACAAAAGAACAGCAAACGATCGAGCTGCTCGCGCGGCATTGCTGTATCCTAAGTGCGCGACACCGAAAGAATCAATAAAAGCGCTCCATGTTCTTCGCGCTGATCGAGGCGGCCCACGCGGCCGTCAGGCCGCCGCTGCGGCGACAGGGCCCGTGCGGCCCGGCGGGCTCTCGCATCGACTACTGCCACTCGATCTGTAGAACCATGAACTGATCGCGGCGGCCCTGGCTGCGCGCGGCACCGAGCGGGTGCGCGTCGAACGCCGCGGTCGTTGCACTCGACAGGCGCACAAAGTTGTCTTGGTTGAACTGCCAGTCCGCGAGGTGCGTCATGCCGCGCGACTTCGCGTAATCTGCGAGTGTGTGCTCTCGCCCCGCCGCCGCAGCCTTGCGGTCGACGACGCCGTCGAGGTTGATCACGTGCACGCCGGGCGGCGCGTAGTAGGCGAGCGCGCCGCTCTGGAATGCGCCGATGACAGCGCCTTGCGGCGTCAGACGGTAGACGTCGCGCACCGCCTCCCGATAGCCCTTGGCGCCGTGCAGACCCGTGTCCGGCGAGACGGCAGGCGTGATCCACATGAACCGTGCTGCACCGACGAGCCCGATCAGCAGGCACCCGGCAGCGAGTGCGCCGGCAGCGAGCTTTCCGGTGCGACTTGTCTGCCACGCGCGCGCGAGTGCGATCGCGACGAGCAGCGACATCATGCACTCGGCCGGCACGAGATAGCGTCGGAAGAACCACAGAGCCGAGACAACGAACGTATAGAACGCGAAGATCGCCAACGCGTGCACCGCCAGTACGGCGATCGGCGCGCTTGCATCGCGCAGCCGCAACCAGCGGCTGCCCGCCGCCGCGCCGAGCGCCACGACCGCGAGCCACGCGCCCCACGCCGCAGCAACATGGTGGAACAACCACTCGCGAAGTGCGCCTAAGTCGAGAATCGGCGCGCCGAGCACGGTTCCTGCCGCCCAGCCCGCGGCCATGTGTGACTTCAGGTACAGCGCTCGGTGCATCGCGACGATGTCGCGCACGGCAGCGCCACTTTCCGGTACGGGCGATCCAAAGACGGCGATCGAGTAACCCCACCACGGCGTGACGACGATCGCCGCGGCGCCAATCGCAACACCCAACCGCCGGCGATCGCCTTTCCACAGCTCAAGCGTGCCGAGCCCGGCCACGAGAAACGCGCTGTCGACGCGTGCGAGCAGCGCCAGTCCGGCCAGCGCGCCCGCGAGGAGATAGCTGCGCGGAGTGCCGCGTTCGCGGGCGACACACCAGGCCTCAACGAGCGCGAGTTGCACACACAGCGCGAGCCCGGTCTCGAGGCCGCCGAGGGCATTCGCGATCGCAAGCGGCGAGACCGCCCATAGCGATGCTGCGATGAGCGCAGCGTCGTCGCCCGCGACACGCCGCGCGAGCCGCGCGAGCAGAAGAATGGTGAGGACGTCCGCGAGCGCGCCGAGTAGGATCACGTAGCGCAGCGGCAGGTCGGGGTCGTCAGTGACGAAGAATACCGGCACCGTCGCGAACGCGAGCAGCGGCTGGAAGCCACTCGTGCGGGTCATGCCGTCGACTGTCGGCCCATGACCGTTCGCAAGCGAGCGGCTGATCGCGAGCGTGTAGTACGTATCGTCGGGAACGAAAATGCGGTCGACAGTGTCGAGGTCGCGCAGCGCAGGCGCGACGCGCAGGAATGTGCCCAGGAGCGCAATCACCACGAGCAGGCGCCGCCGATTCATGCCTTCGCGCGCCTCAGCGCGAGCCGCCCGGAAGTCCATTCACAACAGCTGCTTTCCGAGATGAAAGGATGAGCTTGCATTGGCGTCGTCGGGGGTGTAGTTGCTCGCTGTCTAGCCGTCTCGCGAACGGCGCAGCGACATACGAGCAAGGCAACAAGCCGGTTAGCTCCGAGGAGAAGTAGTCCCAATTCAAGCAAGGAAGCGCACACCATGACCGCAATGAGAGCGTTTAGAGCATTGTCCCTGTCCGTCGTCATGTGCGGGGCAGTGGTTGGAGTGTTCCCTCGAGCCGCGCTTGCGGTTCAGCCCAACGTCATTGTCGTGATGACGGATGACCAGGGGTATGGCGACCTCTCCGCTCATGGGAATCCGGTTCTGAAGACGCCGAATCTCGATCAGCTGGCTTCCCAGAGCATTCGGCTGACTGATTTTCATGTCGCTCCGATGTGCACACCGACACGGGGCCAGCTCATGAGCGGTCGCGACGCGCTCGCCAATGGCGCGATGAACGTCGGCAGCGGCAGGGCGATCTTGCGTAAGTCGATTCCAACCATGGCCAATTTTTTCGCCAATGGCGGCTACCGGACGGGCCTTTTCGGAAAATGGCATCTAGGGGACACCTTTCCATACCGACCCCAGGATCGCGGTTTCCAGGAGACACTGACATTTCAATCATCTTACCTATCCGCGATACCGGATTACTGGAACAACGATTACTTTGACGATTTCTATCTTTACAACGGTGAATTGAGGCAATACCCGGGATATTGCACAGACGTTTTCTTCGCCGAAGCCATGCAGTGGATCAAGGAGCGTGGCGCATCAGGCGAGCCGTTCTTCGCATATATCGCGCCCAATGCACCTCACTGGCCGCTCTTCGTTTCGCAACAGTACCGGGACCCGTACGCGAGTCTCCCGCATGACCAGGCCAGCTTTTACGGGATGATCGCCAACATCGATGAAAACATAGGCAAGCTCGAGGAGATGCTCGTACAGGAAGGTCTGCGGGACAACACGATCGTGATTTTCCTGACCGACAATGGGACTGTTTACGGCGACGAAATATTCAATGCGGGGATGAGGGGCGAGAAGGCAACGCTCTACGAGGGCGGACACCGTGTTCCCTTCTTTGTCCGCTGGCCGGCGGGCAACCTCCGCGACCCCGGGGAAATCGGTGAGCTTTCGCAGGTGCAGGACGTACTGCCTACGCTTGTAGAGCTCGCTGAACTGCCGAATTCCGAAGGAACTACATTCGACGGGATCAGCCTGGCCGGCCTCCTTCGCGGCGAGCAGCAAGCGCTTCCCGATCGGACGCTTGTGGTCCAATACTCGCGCATGAACTTGCCGGTCCCGCGGAAATGGGATGCTGCGGTCCTCTGGAAACGCTGGCGCCTGGTCAACAACACCAGCCTGTTTGACCTCTCCACGGACCCTCGGCAGACGAGGAACCTGATTACCCGCTATCCCGACATCGTCGCGCAAATGAGAAGTCATTACGAAACCTGGTGGGCGCGGGTGGCGCCGACGGTGAACACGTTCAGTCGCCTCACGATTGGCTCAGACGCCGCGAACCCGGTTCTGCTCGCACCAACTGAGTGGCGTAACGTCGCTCTGGGTCAGCAATACGAGGTTCGCACCGCGCCGGTGAAGAATGGCGTCTGGGCTATCCAGGTAGCGCGTGCGGCCACCTACCAGATCGAGCTGCGCCGCTGGCCGGTCGAGGCGGACGCGGCGATCACCGCAGGACTGCCGCCCTACGTCGGCGTAGACGGCACATACGTCGAGGGAAAGGCGCTGCCGATCGCATACGCACGCCTTAAAGTAGCCAAATTCGATCAGACCGTACCGGTCACCGAGACCGACAAGGTGATTTCGTTCACCGTGAACCTCCCGTCTGGCCCCACCGATCTCCAGACATGGTTCCTGGATCCTTCCAGAAAACTGCTGACTGGCGCGTACTACGTGCATGCCACACGCCGTTAGGCGGTCCCCCGGCATTGCCGGGCGACCGCTATCGAATCGTTCCGTGCGAATGTTGCGATTCGTTCCCCTGTTGCTCACTTTGGCCGCGTGCTCGTCACCGGACCCGGTTGAGCTCCACGGCTCGACCATGGGCACCACGTGGACCGTCACCCTTGGCGGGCCGCTGGATGAGGCGCAGGTCGCGCAAGCCGAGTCGATCATCGCCGCGATACTCGCGGAGGCCGATGCGGTGCTTTCCGGGTGGAACGCAGCGTCGGAGATCTCCGTTATCAACCGCCGCGCGGAGACGAGCGGGATTGCGCTGTCCGAAGCGCTATACACCGTCCTCGACGCGGGGACGACGGTCCAGGAGGAGACGGGCGGCGCGTTCGACGTCACGGTTGCGCCGCTGGTCGCGCTATGGGGATTCGGCGCAGACGCCACGATTACCGGACGCCCGTCGAACGCGCAGATTGCCGCGGCGCGCTCCCTCGTGGGGCCGCACATGATCGAGCTTCGTGCAGAACCCCGCACGGTGCGGAAGCGCGTGGCCGGGGTGCGGTTGGACGTGGATGCAATCGCGCCTGGCTATGCCGTCGATCGCATCAGCGAAGAGCTGCTCGCCGCCGGCTACGAGAATCACATCGTGGAGATCGGTGGCGAAGTCCGCTGCCAGGGCCGCGGTCAGGGCGGCCGTGCTTGGCGGATCGCAGTCGAGCGCCCACAGACCGGCGCCAGGACCGCTCAGGCGGTGGTGGCGCTCGATGGTCTCGGAATTTCGACCTCAGGCGACTACCGGGATTTTCGCGTGCTCGAGGGCAGGCGGATTTCACATACGATCGATCCGCGGAGCGGTCACCCGGTGACGCATGCGCTGGCGTCGGTCAGCGTCGTGCACAGATCGGTGATGCTCGCGGACGCATACGCGACGGCTCTCATGGTGCTCGGCCCGCAGGAAGGCTACACGCTCGCTGAGCGGCTTGGGTTACCAGCGCTCTTCATCGTTCGCGTAGGCGACGGGTTCACGGTGCGCGCGACAGAGTCGTTCGACCGACTGCGGCTTCCGGCTGCAGATTGACCGGCCCGATATGCCGCATGGCGCACACAATTGAGCGCGCGCGGGACCCGTGGCATGGCTGGGCCCGCGGTTCGTCACTATCATCCGCGCATGCCGGAACCTCTGGATCGCATGCGTCGCCGGCCGCTGCTTGCGCCGCTGCTCCTTCCGCTGCTGGTTCTGCTTGCCGCCGGCGCCGGGATCTACTGGCTCGGCAGTTGGGCGCGCACGACGGTGGTCGTGTTTGTTCGTCACGCCGAGCCGCAGCCGACCTCGGGCGGGGATCCTGACCTCAGCAGCACCGGCGAGCGGCGCGCCGCTGCGTTGGGCGGCTTTCTCGCAGACCTGTTCGTCGCCGGCAAGGTCGATCATCTGTACGCCGCTGATACGCGGCGCGCACAGCAGACGGCGGCGCCGGTGGCCAATCAGTTCGGACTTCCGATCAATTTGCTCGCAAGCAACGACTGGCCGACGCTCGCACGCCGCATCAAGTCCGAGCATCGCGGCGAGACTGTAGTCGTGGTCGGCTATGCGAGCACCGTGCCGATCGTGCTCCAGCAACTAACGGGTACCAAGGTCGCCGTCGGCGAGGACGAATTCGACTCCGTATTCGTCGTCGTGCTGCCGAGCCCGGGTCAGCCGCGCGTGCTGCGGTTGCATTACGGCGGGTCCGCCGCTACGCCGGCGGCTGCCGCTGGAAATGAGAGAGGACCTTAGAAACGTCTCCTAAGGCCCTAATCTCCTTCAGCAATACGCTTCAAGATTTCGCACCTGCGGCCAAGGCAGTGCGCACAAACGCCTCGTGCGCGCCGATACGCAAATCCGCCAGCACGGAATCGCGAATCCGGCCGTCCTTGCCGATCAGATAGGTCCCGCGCCGCACGCCGATGCCGAGTGGGCCATCGAGGTCGTATGCCTTGATGACCTTCTTGCCTGGGTCGGACAGCAGCGTGAAATTGAGGTTGTGCTTCTCGGCGAATCTGCGATGAGAGTCGGTGTCCTGCGGGCTGATACCCACCACCCGCAACCGTGCCTTGAGGAGATCCTGGTGCAGATCGCGGAAGCTGCAGGCTTCCTTCGTGCAACCCGGCGTGAAATCCGCCGGATAGAAATACAGGATCAACGGGCCATCGGAGAGCAGCCCAGAAAGACTCCGCATGGACCCACTCTGATCGGCAAGCTCGAATTCCGGCGCCAGGCTGCCTTTTGCAAGCATCGCTCAACTCCCGACGTGCGCCACGGCGCCCGAATAGTCACTCGACCTTCATCCTGAAATGATACCCCGGGCAGGAATCGCGGTTGCCAGTCGGGGGCTCGGTGCTAAAATGCGCGCCCTCGCGTGGGGCGGTAGCTCAGCTGGGAGAGCGCCGCGTTCGCAATGCGGAGGTCGAGGGTTCGATCCCCTTCCGCTCCACCAACGACCTCAATGAATTAGCCGCGGTATCCGCGGCTTCTTTATTTGCCAGATTTGCCCGAGTGTCAGGGCGGCTGCCAGCCAACCGGCTTGTAGATCCAGACCTGCCCCTCGAAACCGTCCCCGAGGCCCAGCATCACGTCGTGGCTGGCGAGATACTTCCACTTGCCGAGCACGCCGGTCCCCGCGGTCAATGCCGGACTGCTGGTGCCGGAAACCGGCGCTTCGGTGACGGTCCAGCCAGTTGCTGAAAACGCTGGCCCGGAGGCGGGAGGCTTCAGGTACCAGATCCGGCCATCGCCGTTCCACAGCACAAACACCGACCGCTGCGAGTCGAAGTCCATGCCGTGCAGTTTCGACAGGACGAACTGACCGTTGAAGTTTGGCGGCACGAACTTGATCGGATTGTTGGCGAGACCCGCCGTCG
>Ga0207648_10004736_pt1 | contig 13901 bp, 12 predicted proteins | sample KBSMisM32_FD_184310 | JGI IMG/M metagenome (GOLD analysis project Ga0207648, IMG submission 184310) | Miscanthus rhizosphere microbial communities from Kellogg Biological Station, Michigan, USA - KBS Miscanthus M3-2 (SPAdes) (version 2) | ecosystem: Host-associated > Plants > Roots >...
ACCCATCGTCAGCTGCTTCGCGAGGTGTGGGGCGGCGCGCACTACGAAGACCCACAACATCTGCTGCGGGTCAACATCAACAACCTGCGGCGGAAACTGGAAGCCGACCCAGCACGCCCGCAGTACATCATCACTGAACCGGGCGTGGGATACCGGCTTAGGACAGAGCCTCACGTCTCTGGGGCGCCTTCAGGCGCTTGACGAGTTCTCGTCGCCTCTACACGTTTTTGACCCGCTCTTGACATCTCAACGACTAGTATCTGAATGTGGCTTATCGTTACAACAATCCGGTCTCGATCGAGGGTGCGTGAAGGGCCCGACAATTCTGCTAGTTGATGACGAGGCACCGCTCCGCCAGGTTCTCCGTGCCCGGCTGACTGCACGGGGGTACTCCATTCAAGAGGCAAGCAGCGGCGAAGAGGTCCTCCGGACGGTTCCAGGCATGCAACCCGACGTAATCATCCTCGATATCGGGTTACCGGGTATCGATGGAATCGAAGTCACGCGTCGTCTCCGCCCATCAGTTCAGACGCCGATTATCATCCTCTCCGTTCATGCTGCGGAATCCGACAAAATAGCAGCTTTGGACGCGGGCGCCAACGACTACCTAACTAAACCTTGTGATCTCGGAGAGTTGCTCGATCGCATTCGCACAGCGCTGCGCCCTGCAACGTCCAACAGTGCGGGCATTTTCACGGCCGGTGATCTCGTAGTTGATGTGAACCGCCAGGCGGTTCATGTCGCAAGTGAGCCAGTCCGACTCACGGCAACGGAATACAACCTATTGAAAGTACTCGTTCTCAGCGCCGGCCGGCTCTTGACACAGGGCCGTCTGGCTAAGGAAATCTGGGGCGAGAAAAGCGATGACGACGCGCGACAACTGCTGAGAACCACAATCAGGTCACTGCGCCAAAAACTAGATACCAATTCCTCGCAACCTGGCCATTTCGCGACTGAACCCGGTGTGGGATATAGGCTTCGGGTCACTCCACCGGAGTAGAGAGTCGCCCTAAACTCCTCCTCAAGCCCTTGCCTGCCGGAATAAGCCCGGTGGATGCCAGATCAAGAGGTGGTAACTCCAATGTTCCTGGGAGACACCGCTTCCGTACCTGTAAGCGTCTTGACGCGGTTTTTACAATTGCCCAAGTATTCTTGACCCGATCTTGATGTCAACTCGCATAAGTTGGAGGTAGGAACATGCGACCGGACACAGTTAGGCCGATGGCGGCCAGTCATCGAATCGGGACTACCCTTTCACTCGCCCTGGCTACAGCGTGTTTTGTGGGGAAGCACTGTAACAAAGAACGCGGCGTTTTCCGACGTACGTTACGTGGAGGAGTTGATCGATCCGGACACCATCAATACCATCCCTCCTTCCACACTACAGGAGCACGGGCGGGTGCGTGGCATAACGCTGGAAGAAGGGTTGCCAGAAGCCAAGTTGATTCCCAACCGCCTTCGACGTTTGGCATCGGTCTAGAAACCATTGCCCAACAATTGCAAACCGATGGCGTGGCGGCATTTAGTTCGTCACTGGACAAACTACGTGCAATTGAGACCAAGCAGCACAGCATGGTGCATGCGTGATTGCCGAAGACGCAGGCCGCCGTTTCCTGGCTGCTTACCAACCTGCCGAAACCTTCCGGGACGACATTGACATTTGCGACAGGCAGCCGACTTGTTTGCCCGCTGCCCGACAACACGCGTATGCAGAGTCAGTTTCATACGCCACCCGCGCAGCACGTCAGGCGTCGGATTTCAACCCGGTGCGAATCTTCCACGAGGTGTTCCTTGAAACATGCTTCGCGCAAGAGGTAAGCGTACTGTTGTGATCGATGAGATGTAGACATGTCACATTCGGATGCGATTGTTTTCTTCGGCGCAACTGGTGATCTTGCATACAAACAGATCTTTCCAGCGCTTCAGGCTCTGGTCAAACGACACACTCTCGACATACCGATTATCGGCGTGGCGAAAGCGGGGTGGACTCTTGACCAGCTTAGAGTACGCGCATGCCAGAGCGTTACCCAGCACTGCGGCGTTGACGAGGGCGCATTCGCCAAGTTGTCCGCCTTGCTGCAATACGTGGATGGCGATTATCGCGAGCCGGGGACGTACACGCAGTTGCGTAAACATCTCGGCAGGGCTCTTCGCCCGTTGCATTATTTAGCGATTCCTCCTAGCATGTTCGCTACTGTTGCGGATGGGTTGGCGCAAGCCGGGTGCGCCGCAGAGGCGCGCGTTGTCGTGGAAAAGCCGTTCGGGCGCGATCCGAAGTCGGCCCGCGAGCTGAACAATACTCTTCATCGATTCTTCCCCGAGTCCGCTATCTTTCGCATTGACCATTTTCTTGGCAAGGAACCAGTACAGAACATTCTCTACACGCGCTTCGCCAATCTGTTTCTCGAACCGATCTGGAACCGGACTCACATCCACTCCGTACAGATCACCATGGCAGAGAACTTCGGCGTCCAAGGCCGTGGACGCTTTTATGAGGAGGTCGGCGCGATCCGCGACGTGATTCAGAATCATCTGCTGCAAGTGCTGGCCTGCCTGGCCATGGACCCGCCGGCCGGGGAAGACAACTATGCGGTTCGAGATGAAAAGGCGCGACTCCTAAAAGCTGTTCGACCGCTCGCGACTGCAGATGTAGTGCGCGGACAGTATCGCGGGTACCGGCAGGAAGAAGGCGTGGCGCCGGCGTCTCAAGTGGAGACTTATGCCGCCGTCAAACTCTTCATCGATACTTGGCGATGGGCTGATGTACCGTTTTATATCCGCGCCGGCAAGTGCCTTCCGGTAACAGTCAACGAAATGATCGTGACATTCAAGCGCCCTCCACTGGAGACATTCGCCGAGGGTGCTTCGGGCCTCGCGAACCACCTCCGGTTGCGCTTGAGCCCGGAAGTCATAATCGCCCTCGGGATGCGCGCAAAGCTTCCCGGTGAACGAATGCTGGGAGAAGACGTCGAGCTGATCGCAACACATCAAAGCGGGGATGAAATGACGCCTTACGAACGCCTGTTGGGAGACGCTTTGCGCGGCGACCCGTCACTCTTCGCAAGAGAGGATGCGATTGAGGCGCAATGGAAGATCGTCGGTCCCGCGTTGGGGGACGTGCCCCCCATCTATGAGTATGCGCCGAATACCTGGGGACCAGTAGAAGCAGAGTCGATGATGGATCCCTTGGGCGGCTGGGTGGACCCGAAGGGTTCCTCTGCGCTCCGGTGATCAGTGACAGGAAGAGCAATATCTCGTGCGGGAACGTAGACTATAAGCCGGAATCTAAGCCTTCCATGGGTTTCACGGAGGTGATACATGCGCTCTCAGATCAAGCTCGGCCGCATTTTTGGCATCGAAATCGGGCTCCACTATAGCTGGTTTTTCATCGCGCTCCTAATCGTCTTTTCGCTATTTCAGCAATTCCATGCGGAAAACCAGGACTGGGGTAACGCCATCATCCTGACGCTCTCAATCGCCACAGCTCTCTTATTCTTTGTCTCCCTGCTCCTTCATGAGTTGTCGCATTCGCTGTTTGCAAGATCGCGCGGGCTCCCGGTTCGAGAGATCACCCTTTTCGCACTCGGAGGAGTGTCACAGATTGAAAAGAGCCCTTCCAGCGCTAAAACTGAGTTCTGGATGGCGATCGTCGGGCCGTTGAGTAGTGCCTGCATAGGGCTCATTTGCCTCGGGTTGCGCCTTATAGCAGGTCCAGTTTCCGGCCCGGCATACGTCATGCTCTCCTGGCTTGGCTATATAAACTTGGCTCTAGCCGTTTTCAATATGGTTCCCGGTTATCCTCTCGACGGGGGCCGCGTCCTTCGCGCCTTGATCTGGTGGAAGACTGGTGACGCGGCTCGTTCCACACGCATGGCAGCGAGAGTTGGCCAGGCGGTCGGAGGGGCATTTATTGCGCTCGGGATTGTGCGCTTCTTCGGAGGTGCCGGCTTCCGAGGCTTATGGATCGCTTTCATCGGCTGGTTCCTTCTGCAGGCTGCCCGCGAGAGCTATCTCCAGGTCGATCTTGCGCAGGCGTTCGAGGGGGTTACAGTCGCACACGTAATGGCGCGCGACTGTCAGACTGTGGATGGCCATCTGAATCTTCAGCTCTTCGTCGACGAGACGCTTCTACGCACAGGAAATCGTTGCTTCGTCATTCTAGACAACAGCGGACTTGCCGGTATGGTGACGCCGCAGGAGATCAAGCAGATCGACCGCGCCCGTTGGCCTTACACGACACTGTTTGACATCATGCGACCTTTGGCGGAAATACGCACCGTCGCACCGGACACGCCGCTGAAAACGGCTCTGGAAATCATGGGTAGCCAGGACTTGAATCAGCTTCCAGTAGTTTCAGATCATCACGTGGATGGCGTCGTCTCGCGAGCCCAAGTCCTCAACTATCTGCACACGCGGACTGAGCTGAAAGTCTGAGCCCGTCAAAGATTCACAGCAAGATCGCCGAAAAGCTTTCTTAAACACTACGAGCAACTGGTGCGTTCTCCTCCGCGGTGTAGTTCCAAGCGGTCTCGCCATTGTCTGGGTGGTGGAGCGCACTTCACATTCCAGACCGGAATGGAAAGCAGCCCGTTCAAGGTTGTTGGACTTCAGACCCGCCCGCGGACTCAGCCGGAGGAGGCGGACACACGGGTCGACTATAGTAGTCGTACAGCCGACCTACATCGTCGTGATTCACGGGTGCCGATGGATCGAATGGTAGGCTCTTCTTAATCTCCTGAAGCGACAGATTGACCCAGGCCGCCTTGCTCGCCCACGACAAGGATCGGAAGGATTCGGGTGACAACAGGATTGACCGAAGAGGAGGTGCGTTCAACGCAATAACGGCGTGATGCACAACCCACAGAGTATCCTCGATAATGAAATCCTTGACTCTCCCAACCTCTCCGTCCGCGCTGTGAATGTGATATCCGAGCACCTCCCTCATGCTTCTCAAATGAGCCCCAGGGAGTTTCAGGCCGGATTCTTGCTGCAGTGCGATGGGCATGTCGGATTCGAGCGGTGGACTGGTTCGAATCTGTTCGCAAGTGAGGAGTACGGGAAGCTGCCTTTTCTTCCAGTCTACCTGGCCGAGAGCAAAGGGGAGGATTAAGACATTCCTCTTTCCAAACGGGCTTTCTGTCTGAACAACAAGGTAGTGGACGGTCCAGCTTTCATCGTCGAAGAGAAAATCCGCAACTCGCCCTCCCTCACCGTCCTTCGCGGCGATGTGATAGTCAAGTATGACGTAAAGACTTCGTAACATATAACCTCCTTTGGTGCGGCCGGCCGTAGCCTCGGAGGAAGAGCTAACAACCGGCCGTTGATCCCAGCCGTAACACTACACCGCCAGGAACGTCATCCAGCCATTCCAGTCCCTGAGTAAAGGCTGAGAGCGGCCGTCTCGGAGAGGACATCGACGGGTCGTGCCGCTATTTTCATGTTTCATACAATCTGCCCGTTGGGCAAGACGTGCTTCCGCGGAGCGGAGCTGGCGCTTGGACAGACTAGCGAGGAGCTTCTGCGCTCTGTGGCGTGCCTCCGTACCCCTCATCCCAGCGAGCGTCTCCGAGGCCAACTCTAGATTCAACTCACATTCGATAAGCACTGCCCCAGAAGCGAGCACCATACAGATGCTCCCTAGCAAACTCGGCTTCACTCGCTGGAGAGCAATTACCGATCACAGCAAGACGGTCATCACGTTTGCGAACGTCCTGGAACTGTGCTCCCGATATCCTATCCTTTCTACTTAATTGATGTTTGATTACTGGCATCGGTTGCGTTGGTACCCAAAGTTCTTTCACTGTAAGACCTCTTTGGAGTCTCATTGCTCCTGTCGTTGTGTTCCAACTTGGAATGTATAGCAAGCGAGATTTGACGGGCAGACGGAGTGAGCCCGTGACGGACACCGAGGCCTATTCTTGACGTTCTTTTGACGAGGGTTCTCTTACGCGGGCGGCGGCAGAACACTTAGAGATGAACAAGGGATGAATTGATGATTCTGGCGCCAGGCGTGATGCTGTGTTTTCCGTCCTCGCGGTACGGGACGTAGCGTCCAGTTCTTCAAGAGCTTCTCTACGTAGATGACGTCCTCAGTGCGGATGCTATTTCCGATGATTCGAAACGGGAGTATGCGTCACGATTGGGGCGTGCAGTCTGGTCTTCCAATCGCGGCGCCACAATACTCTTATTCTGAACGAGACCGCCAAGACAATGGGCAGTAAGCCCTATGAAGTGATAATGAGCCTATTTGTACCGACCCTGTACACGCAGTTTTCGGTCTAGTTACTTATAAGAGCGAACCTGGAGGAGAAGTGAGGTTCGGTGTTATGTATGTCTCGCCCTCCAGGACTTTCACTACGGCAGCCAGAATTTCTTCCCGAGCTGATGACTTTACGAGGTACCCGGTTCCTCCCACCTTGAAGGCCGCTTGCACATAGGCGGAGCTCGTGTGCATCGTAACGAACAACAGCTTGGTCTCAGGCAGACTCTTTCTGATCTCGCGGGCCGCTTTGATGCCGTTGAGCAGCGGCATCGTGATGTCAAGGATGATCAGCTCCGGCTTCAGGCGAAGAGCAGCCTCCACAAGATCCCTCCCGTTCGCGACTGTAGCAACTATCTCAAAATGAGGAGCGAGAGCTGCCTCGAAGCTCTCCCGAGTCGGTGCATAGTCGTCAGCTAGAAGAATTCGAGCCTGCTTCATGAACTGCGATTCGGCCATCCCTCTTGGCGCACCAGGGGTCACGCGATGAGCCTGGGCTTTACCTCTAAGGTCCCATCGGCAGTACATCACGGGTCATTAGTCCTGCGGCGGAATCCAATCACAATGCTGGGCGAATGACATTGGGGTTAAACTAACCCTTCCTGGATTGCGTACTGGGTCAACTCAGCCGTGGAACGTAACCCGAGCTTGTTCTTGATATTCTCTCGATGCCAAGCCACAGTCTTGGCAGATACTTGCAACAGATATCCCGTTTCCTTGTTGCTGTGGCCTTTCGCAATCAACTGCAAGATTTCCCGCTCGCGGGCGGTCAGGCTTGAGGCATTCACGGCCTGCTTAGCGATCGGACTACGAAAATGTTCAGGGCTCTCGCCGACAACGCCGGGCGTTATGTAGACTTGGCCCTTCATCACCTTCTCAACCGCGTCCAGGATCTCCTCTCTGGCTGATGACTTGAGAACGAATCCAGTGGCACCTACGTGAAACGCTGCTTGCAGATATGTCGGGCTGGAGTGCATCGTAACGAATAAGAGCTTGATTCCAGGTAGCTTCTTCCTGATTTGGCCGGCGGCCTTGATGCCGTTCAACAGCGGCATAGTGACATCGAGAATGATCAGATCTGGCTTGCAATGGAGCGCCGCCTCGACGAGAGAGATCCCGTCCGCAACCGCACCGACTATCTCGTAATGCGGAGTAAGGATGGCCTGGAAACCCTCTAGGATCAACGCATGATCATCAGCCAGAAGAATACGATCCTGTTTCATACGCTAAGAGGTAGAGGAACCACCAGCTCAATCGTAGTGCCTTTCCCCGGCCCCGCCTGGATCGACAATTTCCCGTTCACAGTCCGCGCACGTTCCTTCATGCCGATCATCCCGAGTCCGCCCTTGCCTTCGGCCGCTTCAACGCGGAATCCGACTTCATCGTCCTTGATCGACAATGCTACGCTGCCGTGTTCCTCTATGAGGGTGACGGAGGCTCGTTTCGCCTTCGAGTGTTTGACTATATTATTCAGACCCTCCTGACAGACGCGATAGAAACAAGAGGCGACTTCCAGCGGCAATTGCTCTGAGACATCATTACTCGCAACCTTAATCGTGATACGGTGACGTTTCGACACTTCATCGCAGAGCGTCTGTAGTGCGGCGTTCAGTCCAAGGTCGTCTAGCTCAGATGGGTGTAACTGATAGCCGATATGGCGGACTTCCTCTGACATCTTTACGACTCGGGCTTGAATTTTACGAAGGTGACTGTGTGCGACGTCGGAAGGGGACGTCTGAGCGGCGAGATCCCCAACGTCAAATGCCAACGAGGCCAGTTGCTGACACAGGGTGTCGTGGAGCTCACGCGAGACGCGCCGCCGCTCTTTTTCCTGGGCCCACAGCAGACTGGCTGCTAGAGCGCTACTTTTCTGTCGGCTCGTTTCAGATATCCGTTCGAGCATCTTTCTATGAGTGATGTCGGTCACGAAGGCGGCGGCGAGCTTACCATCGAGGGTGTCAATGTAACCGAGAGTGATCTCAATTTGGATTTGCGTGGCATCCTTACGGCGGCCCTCGATCTCGCGGGTGATCCCAACTGGTCCGGTACGCGGATCAAAAAAGAAATCCTTGCGGAGTCCTGCGTGCCGATCCTTAAGGTTTTCTGAGATAAGCATCTCGATCGGCTGTCCAATCAGTTCGCTGGGGCTGTAGCCGAACACCTTTTCCGTAATGGCGTTCGCCTGCGTGATCTTCTGCTTCAAGAACTGAACATACTCTTCAAGCGAACCTATGCAGATCTTCTCTAGATCCCCGCCCGCGGGCGCGTCAACGGAAGCCATCAAGTAAGGATGCCTGCCGATACGAGCGAGCTCCGCCGCTATACGTTTGGGAGGTAGGACAAAATCGACAGCGCCAGCCGAGATCGCGTTCGCCGGCATCTCGGGCCACTGGGCCGTCTTCGGGTCCTGGGCGAAGGTGATGCCTCCTGCCGTCTTTATGGCTTTCAAGCCCAACGTGCCGTCCGATCCGGTGCCCGAAAGGACGATGCCAATGGCAGTGCTCTTGCGCTCCTCAGCCAAGGCCATCGCGAATCCGTCAATCGGGTGGTGCGGACCCGAGGCTTCCTCTCTGGGAGCGAGCCGCAGGATTCCCTGACGGATGGTCATGATTTTGTTGGGCGGGATGACACATACGTGGTTTTGTTCAACTGCGACACCGTCAACCACTTCACGGATCGGCATTAGAGTGTTCCGGGAGAGAATCTTGGTTAGCGCGCTCTCATGGGTTGGTTCCAGGTGCTGGATCGGCACGAAGCCGGCACCAATATCATCAGGCAGGGCCTTGAGCAGCGCGATGAAAGCTTCCAGCCCTCCGGCGGAAGCACCAACCATCGTTATGGGGAAGGAAACGTCCCGTGGGGCGTTTAGGACTTCGGGAGTGCTAGGTTTTGTCCGGCTTGTGCGACGAAGCTTACGGCGCGTCTTCTCGGATTTCGGCCGTGCCGGCGAAGTGGCCATCGGTGTAGCCCCATTTGGGCATTGATTGTAAAGATAACACTCTCGTGCAAATGATCGTATTTTCGCTTTGGGAGCGCAAGGGCACGGTTTGCGTGTCGGGAAGCGTTTCGACAGACCGAACGCCCGAGGCAATTAGGCGATTTCGGAGGTCGAGCGTCTATTGAATCGCAACGGCGCTTACAAGGGGTGCTCGTTTTCGTAGCTGGATACCGTAAGAGCACAAAAGTCACTGGGCACTTTCGGCTGTACGACTCTTGATGCTGCCGAGGTCGGACTTCATCGTTGGTTTTCCTTCAATGTCCGAATGGCTCGATTCACGTGACACATCCTGACCATCGGCGGGAATCGAAAAGTAGAAGGTCGACCCTCTGCCCGGTTGTGACTCCACCCAGATCTGCCCGTTGTGGCGTTGTACGATCTTCCTGCATGCTGCAAGACCAACTCCGCTGCCCTCGTACTTCGACGCACTATGAAGGCGCTCAAACATATCGAATATACGGATGTGGTAGCGGGAGTCAATGCCGATCCCGTTGTCCTCAATCGAAAACACCCAAGCGTCTTCTCGAGACGATGCCGAAATACGAATCTCCGGGGTGTTGTTCCCTCGGTACTTGATTGCGTTGCCGACAAGGTTCTCGAACAAACTCAGGATTTGTTCTGGATCACCGTACACCGTGGGCAACGAGTCGATGCAGATCTTAGCCCCGGTTGCCTTGATTGCCGGCTCAAGATCCCGAAGCGCGAGTTCAACCACGGCAAATGTCTCAACCTGAACGTTCGCCACCTCCGCCCTTTCGCTGATTCTGGCTAGTTCGAGCATGCCTTGAATCAGTCGCTTCATTCGCTCGACGCTACTCAAAACGAAATCGAACATGTGAGCCGATTCCTCGTCCAGATTGCCTTGAATACGGTCCTTTAACAATTGAGTGAAAGTTGCGATCGCGCGAAGCGGCGCCTGAAGATCGTGCGCGAGGGCATAAGCAGAATGTTGTAGTTCCTCGTTTACGCGTGTCAAGTCGTCGATTAGAACTCGGAACTCTTGCTCGTTTCTCTCTGATCTGCGTGCAGCAGACTTGATCGGTCTTTGGGGCATCACGACCTCCTCACCTGCTGGGCAGCGGCGGCTTTCCGAAATCAATCGTCGGTCCTTGCCGCAGTTATTTGAAGCGGCTCCGACGTCGATGTCCTTGGGGTCGAAGCCGGGCAGCACAATACGTGCTTCAAGCTCCATATCTTTCTCTTCTATCAGTTCGACCTTAGATGCCCCGGCTATCTCTCGCTCGGCCCGCACCCGATCAGCCACGACGAACGGCCTGGAGAGCCGTATCCGCCCCGCGAAGCCTCTGAGTATTGACGCATCCCATTGTGCTCTCCTTATCCGAGTCGTTGTTGTCCTTCCAGCCTGGCGCGGCTGTTGTCACACATCCGCACTATGCCTGTAGCGCCCAGCGACGGAATCCGTTCGTATTCCTTTTCGCGGTCAATAATCCGTCTCCTCCAAAAGCAGACAAGCGTCGTACACCGCGTCTCTCGATCCATACGGTGATCCACTGGTGGTAGCAGAACTTCTGCTGTCCAAAGCGAATTATCAAAGCCGTCAGAACTCCTTCCTTGATTCTCTTTGGCTGGTTCGAGTACGGGCCAATAGAGCGACACTTGAGTCGGTGGGCGCGCTCTCGGCCGTGAGGGGTGTCCCCGTGTCTCACTCTTTTGCCTTCCCAGGAGTACAATGCTAACCAATTTCGTCCTTTCCAAATAACTGGACAAAGAACCTGGGTTCGTCCACCCCGGTTAGCCGGTAATCGAGGTACAGACGATTGGTTCAGTTGCGGCCGGCAACACATAGCAATCTGTTCGCGAGAATCAAGGTCGCAGTACACTAGCTTATTTGACGAGGTGAATACTTATTTAGCATCAGCAGGAATTCTGAAGCCGCGGCCGGATGCCGAGCTTCCTTGTCCCTGACGATTTCCTGGTTGGATAGTCTCTTCCCATACAATTGCTGATTCTGATCGAGGTCATTGCGAAGTGTTGCCCCGCCGACTGAGACCGGCAAACACTCCGCGAGACCGGGACCAGGATAGAATTCCAGCGGTCAACCGTGCATCGGTCTCGGCAGATGCGGTACGTCCGACTGGGCCAGCCGCCACACCAGCTTTCGCCCCCAATGTGAATTTGCTTTGCAGCAGCCGGCGCATGCCGCTCTCGTTCATCACGAGCATGACTACGTCCGTTTCTGAGGCCCCAATTTGAAATCCGAGACTGCCACCCTCCATTCGCACAGCCCCAGGTGCTCCCCAACCCGTGTGGTGAGCCAGGTCACGGCAAGATATGAATCCCCGTCCATACTTTCCACCAATTCCGAAGGCAACTTTCTTGACGCCCGGCACGACGACTACGCAGTAGGCCTTGTCCAGCAGGTCTTTGGGTATCCTTTGTCGGGCGCACTTAGGATTTCGTCGAGCACGATGGTCGCGCTTTTCAGCTGCTCCGAAGCCGTTTCAGCCCGAAGACCAGCTACACAACTTATCAGACCAATCACAGTCGCAGACCGCAGAGTGCGGTGCAGCATTTTTAAGAACTCCTTAGTGAACTGAGTAGAATGGCGGTATCCCACGACACCTGTCATTGGTTCCGTGCCGCAGGTCCGTCGAGACGCATCCGAATATCGCTCGACAACTCCACGCTCTGAGCGTAGAGCAAAAAGTGTCAAAACGCCGTCAAAAGTATCCACCGCCGCTCTGTTATCGCTTTCTTACGATTCTTACGAGTGCTCGAATCTTTGACGGCGTTTTGACACTATTTGCGATAACGTCTTAGATGTGGCGTAGCAGCTAAGGGCCGAGACTGTGTCGATGTCTCTTCTGCGATCGTGGTCCATGTTGACCTCAGGCTGGTTGGAGGCGTTGGTCATAGAACGGAGCAATTAATAGCCTTCCATTGTTGTTTCAGCTACACATGACTTGTCTCAGGGCGCAACAGTGCGCGGGGAGAATCTCAGAATGTCGCAATCAATAAATCGTGACGATCTTGCCTTGTTACTTGCAGACCACGACCCTCCGTGCCTATCACTCTATCAGCCGACGCATCGGCGCTACCCGGAGAATCAACAAGATCCCATACGGTATAAGAATCTGCTCCGGACGCTGGAGGAATCGTTGAGGCGGCAGTATTCGACGAAGGAGGCTAGCGTGCTCCTCGATCAATTCCGGAACCTTGCAAGCGACTCCGTCTTCTGGAATCACACATGGGACGGTCTGGCGGTTTTCGGTGCTGCGGGGTTGTTCCGGGTTATCACACTTCCTCGTTCAGTTCCTGAACTGGCCGTGGTGGCGGATAGCTTTCACGTGAAGCCCTTGTTACGCATAATCCAATCTATAGAAAACTACCAAGTACTGAGCCTGACCCGGCGAGGAATTAGATTGTTCGAGGGAAATCGGGACATGCTAGAAGAGCTAGAACTGGCTCAGGGAGTTCCGCGGACAATCACAGAAACGCTGGGGACGGAACTGTCGAAACCACATCTGAGCGTTTCCATGTCTTATGGAACCGCGCCAGGAATGGTAGTACGGCAGGGTCAGGGCTCGAGCGCCGATGAATTGGAGATAGACGAAGAGAGGTATTTTCGTTTAGTTGACCGTGTCATTCTGGAATACTATTCGCGGCCATCCGGCCTACCGCTCATTTTGGCGGCACTGACTCAATACCACGCCCTATTCCGGCGGATCAGCAATAACCCGTTGCTCATGCCTAACGGAATAGAGATCGACGCCAATGCGCTCACGATCGACGAGTTGCGAGAGCGGGCGTGGAAGATTGTCGAGCCGGACTTCCGCCACCGCCTGAAGACCTTGATCAATGAATTCGAAGAGGCTAGATCGAAGGGGCTGGCTACGGACGTTCTCGCGGGAGTCGCTAAGGCTTCGTCCGAAGGGCGGGTTGGGTGGCTTCTTGTGGAGGCTGAGCGACACATTCCAGGTTGCTTGGACCAAGCGACTGGCCGCATTGCGCGTGCCCGGTCGGGGAATCTGGATGTCGACGACCTTCTCGATGATCTGGCCGAAGCAGTAATGAAAAAGGGTGGGACGGTTGTGGTCGTGCCGGCTGTAGACATGCCTGTGACGACCGGATTAGCTGCAATCTTTCGATTCTAAAGGAGTCTCGGAACCTGAATACGGATCTCGGAGCACGGGCTTTCGAGAACGCCGATGCGGACTGCTCCTAACCATGGATATCGCGTTTGGACTTGCCGTTTTTCACTTGGTGATGATTCTACACCCTGCCTAGTTATAGCAATGTATGGCCCTCTCTCGCTCGCGTGACCGAAGAAGCCCTTGCAGGCCGATAGGCCCTTTTCACGTCGCCAAACATCTCTAAAGCGGCTGCTGCGCGTAGAAACGACGTCCTTTCCCACGCCACCAGGCAATCTTTTGACGTTGTTTTGACACTTCTTGCTTTACACTTGCGATTAGGAATGAACGCTGACGTGACTCCTGATTAGGCAAGAAGGTTGGAGAGATCCTCGGTGTAGCCCAAACCCTTACTGCTAGCGACAAGCCGCTCTTCACTGTCGAATTCGCACATTGCCTGCTGAAATGTTCTGTGGAGCAATAGGACGCCACTGGGCAATTCGCCGAAGGGCCAATTATTGTTGGAATACCCAACTGAACCTCATGACCCCGT
>Ga0207648_10004738_pt1 | contig 13899 bp, 10 predicted proteins | sample KBSMisM32_FD_184310 | JGI IMG/M metagenome (GOLD analysis project Ga0207648, IMG submission 184310) | Miscanthus rhizosphere microbial communities from Kellogg Biological Station, Michigan, USA - KBS Miscanthus M3-2 (SPAdes) (version 2) | ecosystem: Host-associated > Plants > Roots >...
GGCACTTCTCGGGATCGGTCTCGCGGCACAGGCCCCGTCAGATCGTTCCCAGACCGAGGCGCTGGCGAAGCGCGCCGCCGATCGCCTCGCGGCGCTGCAGCGCGAAGCCGAGTCGCTGGCGAAACAGGAAAAGACGCTGCTCGTCGACCTGCGGCGGCTGGAAGTCGAACGCGAGATCCGCAGCGAGGAGCTCGCGCGCGTTCAACGCGACATCGCCGGCGTGCAGCGTCAGCTCGCGGCGGCGACTGCGCGCGCCGAGGCGCTGCAGGGTGAAGCCGATCGCCAGCGGCCCGACGTCGAGGCGCGGCTCGTCCAGCTGTACAAGATGGGGCGCGCCGGCTACTGGCGACTGCTGCTCGACGTCGACAGCCTGCGCGACGTCGGCCGCGCGTATCGGACCGCGGCAGCGCTCGGACGGATCGACCGCGATCGCGCGGAGGAGCATCGCCGCACCCTGGCGGCGCTCAGGACGGAACGCGCGACGCTCGAAGCGCGCGCCAAAGAGCTGTCGTCGCTGCAGCGCAAGGCGCAGGCGGCGAGCGCCGCGGTCGAGCGCGCCGTCGCGGCGCGAAGCGAGCTGGTGCAGTCGATCGACGCGCGCCGCGATCTCAACGCGCAGCTCACCGGCGAACTGCAGGAGGCCCAGCAGAAACTTCAGGCGACGATCACGGGATCGGCCGCCGGCCGGCCGTCGGCCGCCCCCGTGCTGCCGCTGCGGCCGTTCCAGGGGGCGCTGCCCTGGCCGGCGGAAGGCGTCCTGACCGCCCGGTTCGGGCGCCAGCCGCCCCGCGCCATTGGTCCCGCCATTCGTAACGGGATCGAGATGTCGCTGCCCGAAGGGGAGGCCATCCGCGCGGTCCACGAGGGGACCGTCGCGTATGCCGATGCCTTCAGCGGCTATGGCAATCTCGTCATCGTGGACCACGGGTCGGGGGCGTATTCGCTCTACGGCCACCTCGGCAGCCTCGCCGTAAAGAAAGGTGAGAAAGTGGATACGACCACGACGGTCGGCCTCGCCGGGCGAAACCCCGCCGGCAACCCGGCCCTTTATTTCGAGCTTCGCGTCGACGGTAAGCCCGTGGACCCGCTACAATGGCTGAAGCGATGACTACACGTACGCGCCTCTCCGTTCTCCTGATTTCGACGCCGCTGCTGGCGTTCGTGGTGCTCGGTGGCCTGCGCGGGCGGGCAGCGGACAGCGACGAGACCTTCCAGCACCTTCGGGTGTTCGACGACGTCGTCTCGCTGATCCTCAACAATTACGTCGAAGAAGCGAAAACCGACAAGGTCTTCGAAGGGGCGCTGCGCGGCCTCGCCGACACGCTCGACCCCGACAGCGCCTACCTGACCGCGACCGAGGCGCGGACCCTGGACGTGTCGGGCCCGTGCGCCGCGGTCGTCCCGGCCGCGTCGTGCGCCGGGGGAGCGGCCGGCGACGTCGGCATCGAGCTCACCCGCCAGTACTACCTGCGGATCATCGCCGCGCGCGACGACTCTCCCGCGGCCAAGGCCGGACTGCAGACCGGCGATTACGTCCGCGCGATCGACGGCAAGCCCGCGCGCGACCTTTCGGTCTTCGAAGGCATGCGGCTGCTGCGCGGCGCACCCGGCTCCAAGGTCACCCTGACGATCATCCGCGGCAACGCCGCCGAGCCGCGCCAGGTCGAACTGGTCCGCGAGAAGACGCCCGCGTCGGTGGTCACCGGCAAGATGATGGGGGACACGGGCTACATCCGCGTCGCCTCGTTCGGCCCCGATACGACCGCCAAGCTGCGCACGCAGGCCGGGGAGCTCGCGAAGACCGGCGCCAAGAGCCTGATCATCGACGTGCGCCACACCGCGGAAGGCCCGTTCGAGGCTGGCATCGACGCGGCGCGGCTGTTCGTGCCGTCCGGCACGCTGGCGATGATCGCCGGGCGCGACGAGCAGGCGAAGAAAGTGGATCGGGCCTCGCCGGCGCCGAAGGAAATCCCGAAGCCGTCCGCGTCGGCGATCAAGCAGACGATCACCGCCAAGTCGGGTGACGGCGCAATCACCCTGCCGGTGACGCTGCTCGTGACGACGGGCACCTCCGGCGCCGCGGAGCTCTTCGCGGCGGCGCTCGAAGGCAACCATCGCGCGGACTTGATCGGCGAGCGCACGCTCGGCCGCGCCGGCATCCAGAAGCTGGTGAAGCTGCCCGACGGCCGCGGGCTGTGGCTCACCTACGCGCGCTACCTGACGCCGGACGGCGAACTGATCCAGGGCAAGGGGCTCAACCCCACCGTCGACGTGGACGAACCGGAGCTGGACTTCGATCAGCCGAAGCCGACGACCGATCCGATCCTCGACGCGGCGCTGGAGCGCATCCACAAGAAGGCGGCCTAACCGCCCGTCCGACCGCCGCGTTATGCTGACGCCGTGCGCGTGCTCCTCGGGCGCGGCGTCCGCGCCGTCCTCCTGCTCCTGGCGGTCTCGTTTCTCACGTTCGTCGCGCTCGCCGGCACGCCCGGCCAGTTCGCCGACGAACTGCGCCTGGACCCTCAGATCAGCCCGGCGACGATCGAGGCGCTGCGCGCCGAGTTCGCGCTCGACGAACCGGTCCTGACGCGCTACGCGCACTGGCTGCGCGCGGCGCTGCACGGGCATTTCGGCTTTTCCCTGACGTATCGCATCCCGGTCGAGCGGATCCTCTGGCGCCGCGCCGCGAACACGCTGCTCCTGACCGCCACGTCGCTGTGCCTGGCGTGGACGCTCGCGCTGGCGATCGGGCTGGCCGCGGCCACCGCGCGGCGGACCGGCTGGGATCGCGCCGCCGGGTTGATCGCGGCGGCTCTCCTGGCCTTGCCCGATCTGCTCATCGCGCTCGCGCTGTTGACGATCGCCGCGCACACCGGCATCCTTCCCGCCGGCGGCATGACGTCGGTCGGCGTGGAGACCGGCAGCTGGGCGGCGCTGCGCGACCTGGCGGCGCACATGGCGATCCCGGTGGCGGTGCTGACGCTCTCGACGATGCCGACGCTGCTGCAGCACGTACGCAGCGCGCTCGGACAGAGCATGCCGCCGCCGCTGGCGACGGCACTGCTGGCGCGCGGGCTGCCGCGGCCGCGGCTGATCGCCCGTCACGCGCTGAAGCTCGCGTCCGCACCCCTGGCGGCGCTCGGCGGCATCTCGCTCGGCTCGCTGCTCAGCGCCGGGGTGCTCGTGGAAGTGCTGGTCGGATGGCCGGGGATGGGATCGCTGCTCGTCGAGGCGGTGACCGCGCGCGATCAGTTCGTGATCGTCGCGGCAACCGCGCTGGCCACGGCGGCGCTCGTCGCCGGCAACGCCATCGGCGATCTGATCCTGCACGCTGCCGATCCGCGCGTCCGCGGCGCCGATGCGATCGCCGCGCCGGCGGCCGCGCAATGAGGCGCGGGACGTCTCCGAAGGCGGCGCGGGTCGCGCGCGGCGCCCTGCTCGCGGCCACCGTGCTGCTGCACGTCGTCATCCTCGCGGCGCCGTGGGTGGCGCCGTACGATCCCGCGGCGCAGCACCGCGACGTTCCCTTCGCTCCCCCGACGCGGCTCCATTTCGTCGATCGCGTCGGGCGCTGGCACGCGCAGCCGTTCGTGTGCGCGATCGTGCACGTGCCGGGCACCTTCTTCCGTTATGTCGAAGACTGTGCGACGACGGCGCCGGTGCGTGCGTTCGTGAGGCGTCAGGAGCCCTTCGGCTTCACGACCCGTGAGGCGCGGCACCTGTTCAGCGCCGACCCGCCGCTCGATCTGTTCCTGTTCGGCACCGACGAGTTTGGCCGGGACGTGTTCTCGCGGCTGCTGCTGGGGGCGCGGGTGTCGCTGGCGATGGCCATCGCCGCGGCCGGCGTCGCGCTGGCCATTGCGGTCGTCACCGGCGCGATCGCGGGTTATGCCGGCGGCTTCGCCGATACGGCGATCTCGGCGGGCACCGAGCTCGTGCTGGGGCTGCCGTGGCTCTATCTGCTCATCGCGGCGCGCGCGGCGATGCCGCTGGCGCTGCCGCCGCCGCAGGCCATGGCGATGATCGTCATCCTGCTGGGATTCCTCGGCTGGGCGCGGCCCGGACGCCTCGTGCGCGCGACCGTGGCCGCGGCCCGGGGACGCGAATACGTCATGGCCGCGCGAACCGCCGGCGCGTCGACGCCGCGGATCCTGATCAGGCACATCCTGCCGGACGTGACCGCGGTGGTGACCGTCGCGGGCGTGGTCCTCGTGCGCCAGTTCGTCGTCGCCGAGACCACGCTGTCGCTGTTCGGGCTGGGGGTACCCGAGCCTGTACCGAGCTGGGGTACTATGCTGGCGGCGGCGCAACGCCCGCGCGCGCTCACGGAAACGTGGTGGCTGCTGGCGCCGGTCGTTGGATTGATCGTGGTTTGTATGGTGTACTACGCGCTGGCCCGGGTGCTTCGCCCGGACCCGCTGCACAATCGCCCATAAAACATGCGGATCGGCGCGTTCTGCGTGCTCCTCTGTCTCGCCGGGTTGGCGGAGCAGCGCACACCTGCGCCGGCCGGCGGCAGCGCGCGCCGCGGCGGACAGCTCGTGGTCGCCGAGCGAAGCGCGCCGCGCTCGTTCAATCCCGTCGTCATCACCGACAACCCGTCGAAGACCGTCCTCGAGCGGATCAACGCCGACCTGATACACATCAATCGCCGGACGTTCAAGACCGAGCCGGCGCTGGCCGCGTCATGGACCGCCTCGCGGGACGGGCGTGAATACACCCTCAAGCTGCGGCCCGGCCTGAAATTCTCCGACGGCCACGCGCTGACCGCCGACGATGTCGTGTTCACCTTTCAGGTCTATCTGGACGAGAAGCTTGCCGCGCCGCAGCGCGACCTGCTGGTTGTCGCGGGCAAGCCGATCGGCGTGCGCAAGGTCGACGACCTCACCATCGTCGTCTCGCTCGCCGAGGCGTACGCGGTCGCCGATCGGATGTTCGACGGCATCGCCATCCTGCCCAGGCACGTGCTCGGGGCAGCGTACGCCGCCGGCACGCTGGCGCAGCAGTGGACGGTCGCCACGGCGCCGGCGTCGATCGTCGGCACCGGACCGTTCCGGGTGAGCGAAGTCGTGCCGGGCGAGCGCGTCGTGCTCGAGCGCAACCCCCACTACTGGAAGCGCGATGGGCACGGCGAGGCCCTTCCCTATCTCGATCGGCTGGTGCTGCTGACGGTTCCCAGCACCGATGCCGAGCTGCTGCGATTCAAGGCCGGTGAACTCGACGTGATGAGCCGTCCCACCGCCGAGCAGTTCGAATCGCTGACCGGCGGGCAGTACAACACCGTCGACGTCGGCCCGGGCCTCGAATACAACTTCCTGGTCTTCAACCTGAGCGACGGCGCCGCGGGCACGCCGCTGGCCAGGCGGCAGGCGTGGTTCGGCCAGGAAGACTTCCGCCGCGCGATGTCGGCGGCGATCGATCGGCAGGCCATCGTGAAGCTGGTCTACCGCGGGCGTGCCGAACCGCTGTGGGGGCCGATCACCGGCGCCAACGCGGCATGGCGCAACACGTCGATTCCCCATCCGCCCCGTTCGGTCGATCGCGCGCGCCAGCTGCTGCGCCAGGCGGGGTTCACGTGGCGCGACGACGGGACGCTGCTGGATCGCGCCGGGACGCAAGTCGAGTTCAACATCATCGTGTCGGCCAGCCGGCCCGAGCGCCAGCAGATGGCGACGCTGATCCAGAGCGATCTCGCGGAGATCGGGATCCGCGTCACGATCTCCCCTCTCGAATTCGGCGCGTTCGTCGATCGGCTCACCCGCAAGCGCGACTTCGAGGCCTGCATCCACGGCATCGGCAGCGGCGACGCCGATCCCAACTCCGACGTGAACGTCTGGCTGTCGAGCGGCAACCTGCACCTGTGGAACCCCAACGCGGCAAAGCCGCCGACGCCGTGGGAGGCTCAGATCGACACGCTGATGCGCAACCAGATGTCGGTGCGCGCGACGGGCGAGCGCAAGCGCATGTTCAACGAGGTGCAGGCGCTGCTCGCCGAACACGAACCGATGATTTTCCTCGCCAGCCCGCACATCCTGGTGGCGGCCAAGCCGACGCTGGGAAACTTCCAGCCGGCCGTCCTTCCGCACTATGCGCTCTGGAACGTCGACGAGCTGTATTGGCGCGCGGCGTCCCGAGACTGATGACCGGACGAGGCAAAAGCACACCCCGGGAACACGACTCATGGGATGACGCCCGCCTGGTTCAGGCGTGCCGTGATGGCGACGAGCAGGCGTGGGCGACGCTCATCCAGCGCTATCGCCGCTTGATTTACTCGATTCCCGTCCGCTACGGCGCGCAGCCGGCCGACGCCGCCGACATCTTCCAGGCGGTGTGCCTCGAGCTCTACGCGGAGCTGCCGAAGCTGCGCAAGGTGGAGAGCCTGCGCTCGTGGCTGATCTCGGTGACGACGCACCAGGCCTTTCACTGGAAGCAGCGGGTGCGGCGGCGCGGCGCGCGCGAAGGGGACGCCGACGAAGCCGAGGCGACGGTGGCCGCGCCGACCGCGCCGGATCTGCTCGAGGTGAGCGAGCGCGAGCAGACGCTGCGCGATGCGATCGACACGCTGCCGCCGCGCTGCCGCGAGATGGTGCAGCTGCTGTTCTTCAGCGAACCGCCGCTCCCCTACGCTGAAGTGGCGAAACGACTCGGCCTGGCCACCGGGTCGATCGGGTTCATCCGGGGACGGTGCCTGAAGAAGCTGCAGCGGGCGCTGCAGGACGCGGGGTTCGAGGGATGAACCGCGCCGAGCGGCTGATCGAAACGCTCGCGGCGACGCCGGATCTGCGCCGCCGCCGCGCCCTCGTGGAGAAGGCGCGCCCGGCGCCGGACCTCGCCTTCCTCGAGAAGCTGACCGACATCGTCCCGGTGCGCGGCCGCGTCGATCTGCTGCAGGCCGAGCGCCTCGTCGACGCCGCCGGGTGGATCGCGGCGCGGCTCGGAACGGAGTACGCCAGCGGGCGCAGCCTGCGCGCGCGCGGCCACGTGCTGACGCTGGCCGGCCGATCCGGCCCGGCGTTCGAGGCCTACCGCGAGGCCATCGCCTGCTTCATGAAAGCCGGCCGTCCGCTCGACGCGGCGATCACCCGCAGCGGCGCGCTGCAGGTGATGATCTACCTCGGACGCTACGCGCAGGCGTTCACCTGGGCGCGGCAGGCGCGCCGCACCTTCGAGCAGGCCGGCGATCGCCTGCGGCTCGGGCGGCTGGACTCGAACTTCGCCAACGTCCTCTACCGCCAGGATCGGTTCACCGAGGCGCTGGCGCTCTACCGCCGCGCCTACAAGACGCTGACGCGCGTGGGCGCCCCCAATGACGTCGCCATCGCGCTGCGCAACACCGCGGTCTGCCTGATCAGCCTGAACCAGTTCGACCAGGCGCTGGCGACGCATCACCGCGCGCGCGCCCACGCCGAGCGGCACAACCTGCCGCTGCTGGTGGCGGAAGCCGACTACAACATCGCCTACCTGTACTACCTGCGCGGCGAGTACTCGCGCGCGATCGAGCTGTACGCCGCGACGCGGCGCCGCTGCGAGCGCCTGGGCGATCTGTACCACCGCGCGCTCTGCGATCTCGACGAGTCGGAGCTGTCGCTGGAGCTGAACCTGACGGCCGACGCCGCGCGGCTGGGCCAGCAGGCCTACGAGCGCTTCAGCGAGCTCGACATGAACTACGAGGCGGCCAAGGCGCTGACGTGGCTGGCGATCGCGGCGTCGCAGTCCGGCGACTCGGCCGGGGCGCTGCGCTACTTCGGCCTGGCGCGCCGCCGCTTCCGCGCCGAGCGCAACCGCACCTGGCTGGCCGTCCTCGATCTCTACCAGGCGATCGTCCTGATCGACGACGACCGCCGCCTCACGCACGCGCGCGAGCTGGCGGAGGCGGCGCAGCTCGTCTTCGTGGACGTCGGGCTGCCCGCCAAGGCGGCGCTCGCCGAGCTGGTGATCGCGCGCGCGGCGCTGCGCGCCGGCGACCCGGCGACGGCGGAACAGTGGTGCAACGACGCGATCGAGCGCCTGGCCACGACGCAGGCGCCGGTGCTGCGCTTCCAGGCCAGCTTCGTGCGCGGCCAGATCGAGGAAGCGCGCGGACGCACCGTCACCGCCGCCGACGCGTATCTCGAGGCGCACGCCTGGCTCGAGACGCTGCGCACGGACCTGCGCGCGGAGGAGACGAAGATCGCGTTCCTCCGCGACAAGCTGGTCGTCTACGAGAGCGTCGTGGCGATCGCGCTCGCCGGCGGGCCGCGGGTCAGCCGCACGGGAGCGTTCACCTTCATCGAACAGGCGAAATCGCGCAGCCTCGCCGACCTGATCGCGTTCCGCGCGCATCGGTTCACGCCGCGCACCGCCGGTACCGGGGCGCCGGTGCGGCGCCTGCACCAGCTGCGCGAGGCGCTGAACTGGTGTTACCGCGAGATCGACGCGCGCGAGCTGAGCGGCGGCCAGCCGGGGCGGGTCGAGACGCTGCGGGCCCGCGCCCGCACGCTCGAAAACCAGATCACCCACACGCTGACCGGCATCCGCGCCACCGACAGCGAATGGGCGTCGCTGCAGAACTCGGGCACGATCGAGCTGCCGGCGGTGCAGATGGCGCTCGAGCCCGACGAAGTGATCGTCGAGTACTACGCGGCGCGCGGCATGCTCTGCGCGTGTGTCATCGGGCGGCGCTCGTTCGAGGTGGTCCCGCTCGGCCGCGCCGACGAGGCGCGCCACCACGCGCAGCTGCTGCAGCTGCAGCTGTCGAAATTCCGGCTCGGCGCGAGCTACCGCCGCGAGTTCGCGGCGGCGATCGAGGGGGCGACGACGACGCACCTGGGCGCGCTGTATCGCGAGCTGATCGCGCCGCTGCGCGGACGCATCGCCGGACGGGCGCTGACCATCGTCCCGCACGGCTTCCTCCATTACGTGCCGTTCCACGCGCTGCACGACGGCACCGGGTACCTGATCGACTCGGCGCCGGTGAGCTACGCGCCGAGCGCCAGCGTGCTGTACCTGTGCCGGACGAAAACCTCGCCGCACACGCGGGCCGCGCTGGTCCTCGGCGTCTCCGACCAGGCCGCGCCGCACATCGACGACGAAGTGGACGCCGTGGCCGCGACGCTGCCGCGGGCGACGGTGTTCAAGGGCCGCCGCGCCAGCGTCGCGCGCCTGAAGAGCGACGGCCCGAAAAGCCGCGTGATTCACATCGCGACGCATGCGGCGTTCCGCCTGGACAACCCGATGTTCTCGGCGATCAGCCTCGGCGACGGGCCGCTCAGCCTGTTCGACCTCTACGATCTGCGCGTGTCAGCGGAGCTCGTGACGTTGAGCGGATGCGGGACCGGGCTCAACGCGCTGATGGGCGGTGATGAGCTGTTGGGACTGGTACGGGGTTGGTTGTATGCTGGCGCGCAATCGGTGGTGGTTTCGCTGTGGGACGTGAACGATCGGAGCACGGCGGCGCTGATGGCAGACTTTTATCAGCGTTTGCGCGATACCCCGGACAAAGCGGCGGCGTTGAGGGGTGCCATGTTGGCAGCGCGGGATCGGGACCCTCATCCCTATTATTGGGCGCCTTTCGTGCTGATTGGCGCGCGAATGGGCAGGTCGCAAGGATTTTCGTAAAGCGTCTATATTTTTTACGTTTTCCGGACACCCTTTAGAGACGCGAGTGACCAAACACCTTTCTGCGACCGACGCCGCCGACCTGGCCCGTGATGTGGCTGCTGCGCAGTCCCGTCGCTGGATGGAACGGCACATGGCAACGGGCTGTGCCCGCTGCGAGCGGCTGGTCGCCCTGTTCCGCCGCGTGTCCGAAATGGGCCGCGCCGACCTGCGGTTCGAACCGCCGGCGGAGGTATTGGACAAAGCTCGTGATATCTTTGCGATACGGCCGCGCGAGGTCGAGCGTCCGTTCCGCCGCCTGGTACCCCGCCTGGTCTTCGACAGCTTCCGCGAACCGCTGCCCGTCGGCATGCGTTCGGCGCAGAGCGTCAGCCGGCATGTGCTTTACCGCGCGGATCAGTATTATGTAGACCTGCGGCTGGACGCCACGCCGGGTACGCGGCGGGTGTCAGTGGCGGGACAAGTGGTTCGACGCGGGGCCGACAAGACGCTTCCGGGAACGGTTTCAGTTTTGCTACTGGATCAGCGAACCGTTCTGGCGGACGCACCGGTGAACGCGTTCGGCGAATTCAATCTCGATTACGACAATCAGGCGCGGCTCCGGCTGCGCGTACTATTAAATTCCGGAAAAGCGGGATTGGATCTTCCGCTGGCCCGGCTCGCGCGATAAGCTTAAGCGCGACAGTACAAGCGGCTTCGACAGCGGTAGCGGTAGCGGCGCGACTGGACGTGAGCATCCGCCAGTCTTATACTCTTCCCTGTCCCGAGCAACTCTAAGGGGGCGGTAATGCGGCAGTTGGTCGTTCTGCTGGTGAGTGTCACCACAGTCGTGGGTGGCAGTCCCTTGCCCGCGAGCGCCCAGGATGTCGCGACCCCGCATCACCACTTCATCCTCCGCGCCAATCCCGAGGACGCTCAAGCAATTGCGAGCCGTCACGGCTTCTGGATCGAGCGCAGCGACCAGACCGGCAGCCCGGTTTATTACGTCGGCAGCGCCAAGGATCCCGCCGTTCTGATCCCCGAAGTCGCGGGCGACACCGCCGTCGTCTCCTTCGAAGAGGATCGCAGCCTTACCGTCCCCGAAACCCCGACGGATCCGGCTACGACGCCGCCGCCGCCGACGGATCCCGCGCCGACGACGCCGCCCGCGACAGATCCGGCCACGACGCCGCCGCCGCCGACCGACCCGGCGACCACGACGCCGCCGGTGACCGAGCCTGCGCCGACGACACCGCCCGCGACCGAGCCCGTGCCGACGACGCCGGAGCCGACCGCATCGTCCACGCCGGCCGATCCGACAACGACGACCAGTACTGAGCAGACGCAGACGCCGCCGTCCCAGCCGACGCTCGACACGTCGCGCGACGTGCCGCCGTCACCGCTGCCGGAGACCTCCGCGCTGCCCGACTCGACGCCGATCGATTTCTACGGTACGAACGTCTGGCGCGGCTTCAAGCTGCAGCCGGCCGCGACGCTGATCCGCAACGACGACGCGCATCGTGACTTCGGGACCGGCGTCGGCGTCATCGCGGTCATCGACAGCGGCATCGACGTGAACCACCCGGCGCTGCAGGGGGCGTTCGTCGAAGGCTACGACTTCCTGACCGAGTCGACCAACATCACTTCCGACACGGCGTCGCTCCAGCAGTCGACGGCGGTCATCCTCGAGTACGCGTCGTCCGATCCGGCGATGGACCCGCTCACGCTGGCGCAGTTGAACCAGTCGACGGCGGTCATCCTCGAGCAGTCCACGGCGGTGATCCTCGAGTCCCAGCCGCTGCCGAGCGGCTTCGGCCACGGCACGATGGTCTCGGGCCTCGTGCACCTCGTCGCGCCGACCGCCAAGATCATGCCGCTGCGCGTGTTCCGCGCCGACGGCACGGGCGAGGTCTACAACGTCGTCCGCGCCATCTACTACGCGGTCGATCACGGCGCCACCGTGATCAATATGAGCTTCAGCCTGACCGAATGGTCCGACGAGTTGATCCGCGCCATGAACTACGCGGCCAACCACCGCGTCGTCCTGGTGGCCTCGGCGGGCAACGCGGGCAAGGAAACGCTGGTCTACCCGGCCGGCCTGCGCACCGTGCTGGGCGTCGGATCCACCGACATCCAGGACCGCCGCAGCGCGTTCTCGAACTTCGGCAGGGCGCTGGTTCGCCTGTCGGCGCCCGGCGAGGGGCTCGTCACGGCATTCCCGGGCAACCACTACGCCCTGGTGTCGGGAACGTCGTTCTCGACCGCCCTGGTCTCCGGCGCCGCGTCCCTGGTCCTGCAGCGGGATCCGACCCTCGATCCCGAGGACGTGGACGACGCGCTGACGCGGGTTAACCGCCCTCGTAACGGGGCTTTGGCGGGAGATCTCCGGCTCGATCTGTACTACGCCCTGAGCCGCGTGCGCCGCCCCGATATCAATTAGTCCTCCCCTATATTTTCCCGGGCACTCACGCCCCCTCACGAGTACAGCTAACACGCCGCCCATTTCCGGATGGGCGTGTGCTCCTGAGATGACACGGGAATGACCGCCCGCACACCACGACCTGTCTACTGTTCGACGTGGCACCTGCATCACAACCTGGTGCTGGCCCGCGACATCTGCGCCGGGCGCTTTACGCATGCCGGCGCGACGGTCGTCATGGGCGGGCAGCCGGATTGGACGCGGAAAGACCTGCGCGCCATGCCGGCCTGGTGGGCCGAGTGCATCGAGTTCAATTACACGCTCGATCTGGCGTTCGCCTTCCACACCATCCGGGAACAGCGATATCTCGATACCTGGCAGCGGGTGGTGGGCGCCTGGGCAGCCGACATGCGGCCCGACTACGGGTCGCCCGACGCACTGGCCCGCCGCGTCCAGAACTGGCTCTATTCGTGGGCGGCGCTCGAAGAGTCGCTGTCGTTCACGGAGCTCGAGCCGATTGTCCAGGAAACGGTCGTCGAAAGCCTGTGCCGGCAGGCGCAGCACCTGAAGACGCGCCTCGCGTCGAAGGGGCATCGCCGCACTGAGCAGCTGTATGCGCTGCTGGTCGTGGCCCTCGCGCTGCCGGATCAGGAAGGGTCGGCGGACCTGCGCCGCTTCGCGTGGCCCGAGCTGCATCGCCGCATGCTCGTGGAGTTTCCGATCGACCGGCGCCGCCACCGCGCGGTCGGTGCGCACGAATCCATGGTGGAACTGCGGACGTTCCTCGCGGCGCGTGAAAACGCGCGGCGCTTCGGCCTGCCGGTGCAGGCGAGCTTCGACGAGCATTTGATGGCTGCCGTCGAGCGCGCCCTGATGCCGCAGCCGGAAGAGACGTCCATGCCGTTCCCCGTGACTGATCCCCGGGACAGCCTGGCCATTGCCGCCGAGTTGCTCCGGCGGCCCTTCGCGAGCCGCTCGTGAAGACCCGCCCCATGATTGCCAGCTGGACCCGGACGATCGCGCGCGCGCTTGACGCGCGCGCGATCCCCCTCCCTCTCTTCTTCCGTGACGACGAAGGCGGCTGGGCCGACGACCGCCTGACGCGTCTTCTACCGCTGTTCGAAGACGCGGGGTTGCCGCTCGACATCGCGGTGATTCCCGCAACGATCTCCTCGAAGCTGGCCGCGCAGCTCGCGCATCGCGCGCGCATGTCCGGCCTGCTCGGCCTCCATCAGCAGGGATACGCGCACGAGAACCACGAGCACGGCATCCCGCGCTCGGAGTTCGGCCCGGCGCGTCCGCTCGCGGCGCAGCGTGAAGACATCGAGAACGGCCGCCAGCGCCTGCTCACCTACTTCGGCACGCAGCTCGATCCGCTGTTCACGCCTCCCTGGAACCGCTGCGCATCGTCAACGGCGCCGCTGCTCGTACAGGCCGGCATCACGGGTCTGTCCCGCGATCAGTTCGCCGATCCGATGCACCTGCGCGGCCTGTCCGAGTGCCCCGTGTCGATCGACTGGTCGTCGAAGCCGCGCGGTCCGCGCGGGCTCGACCTGTGGGCCGCGCGCTGCGCGCAGGCGATTGAGCAAGCCGAGCGTCCCTTCGGCCTGTTGATTCACCACCTCGTCATGGACGACGAGGAGCGAAGCATTCTCGCGACACTGCTCAACCTCTTCCGCAAACACCCCAAGGTCCAGGCCATTCCAATGCGGGCCGTGGCCGCGTTCGGCCGTCCGTCCGCCCCCGTCCTCCCCTTCCGCGCGATTGACCCTCCGGCGTCCGCTCTGCTAGACTGATCGTTCCGTCAAGGCCTGTGTTTTCAAGACATAGGCGCGTAGCTCAGTGGTTAGAGCGCCTGCTTGACACGCAGGAGGTCGGTGGTTCGACTCCACTCGCGCCTACCA
>Ga0207648_10004739_pt1 | contig 13898 bp, 9 predicted proteins | sample KBSMisM32_FD_184310 | JGI IMG/M metagenome (GOLD analysis project Ga0207648, IMG submission 184310) | Miscanthus rhizosphere microbial communities from Kellogg Biological Station, Michigan, USA - KBS Miscanthus M3-2 (SPAdes) (version 2) | ecosystem: Host-associated > Plants > Roots > Rhizosphere...
ACTATGGGTACTGAAAAACCGGGAGAACCGACTCAACAATATCGGGGCAATGATCAGTAAAGGCAAAGGTGAAAGCTCAAAAACCCTGTAGGCAAAACTGTATTCCGCCGTAATAACATTGCCACTAAACAATCCTAACAATATCCAGTCTATACGTGCAATAGATGCATTGAGAAATACGCCTGCAGCCTGTGGCAACGATTCCCGGATGAGCAACAGATAATCTTTTAGCTGATAATGAAACCTGACTTTAATATGTAACCGGGAACCCGTTAGCAGCAGGCAGAAGATCAATTCCGCCAGGGATGAAATGATATAGATGATCAGTAATTGCCGGAGCGTTAATAGAGAAGTAAACACTATGATCAGCAGCCAGCATACACGGATAATATTGGCAATGGAAGACATCCACGCCAGTAACCGGAAATCTTCTTTTCCATTTGCAATCTGTTTGGAAGGAGAGGAAAAAAAGGAAAGCAACTGGCTTATCGCAAGTATCAAAAGGATATTGTGTTGTTTGAAAAACTGTGGGAATATGAAATATCCTGCCAGTAATACCCCGTAAAATAGCAAACCACCAACCACAACATGGCCCGTAAAAAGAGTCAGTAATTTAGAAGGATCTTCTCTGGCTGCTACTTTTCTAACAATGATCTGTTCCAGGCGCAGACTAAGGATAGATATAACAAAGGTCATTACAGCAAGGGACCAGTTGAACTCCCCATATGTTTCCTTGCTTAACCATGCGGAAGTGATCAGGAAAATTGCAGCCCCTGCCACCTGGTTAAATAAAACCTGTGCCGAACTGGCTGATATATCTCTGATCAATTTTGGGCTCATGCCTGCCGGCTTATCTTGATTAACGATTAGTAAGCTGTTGTATAAATCCAGTCAGTTTGCTCAGGAAGGATGATTTGACCGGCTTCAATTGAATTGATCGCTTTTGGGATGCCGGCATTGATTGCAAAGCCGCTGCACAACCTGCAAGAGGCTGGTATCGGTTTAAAACAAGTTCTCTCGCTTCTTTAACTGCTTCAAGCCGGGTATTCCAATCTTCATTTTCAATTACATCCCTGATCTTCTTAATGGCAGATTCCGTATTGTTGATATCAATTGGTATGTATGATTTTGAGGGAAAGAATTTATCAATATTCTTGCAGCCATAATATAGCGGCACTGTCCAGGCCAGGAAACAGTCATTGATCTTTTCAGTGAAATAGTAAGGTATCGAGGCATTTTCTATTGCAAGGCTGTAACGGTAGGGTAGCAGACCGTCCATTTTATCAGAGATATAGTTTATCCCTTTCCCAAATAGGTCCATAGCAGGTATTTCCTTTTTACAATTGGTTACGAAATTCAAACGTAACCGATGCCCTTCCAGTTGCTTGAGACTGGAAACTATGCAGGAAAGAGACCTGCTTTTATCAGGGACCGGCAAACGAGTTAAATCAGTTATATTTCTATCAAAATACCATCCCATAAACCCATGAGAGAGTTCAATATTTTGTTCATTCCCAATTGGTGAAAATATACGGGTGTATTGGTCAGTACCTTTAAACATCCAGGGATGAAGTGATCTTACACCCGGTTCCATCATCAGCGCAATTATTCTTCCCGGGTCACTTGTAATAGATAATTTTTTTCCCGGAGTATTCAATACAAGCACTGCGTCATAATTGTCCAGGTCATACGGTGTAAAGGCGTATTCATCCCAATAAATAAAAAGCTCATCAGATTCCGGACCATAGCGCCCCATCCAATTAAAAAGCTCTTTTTCCCCTGCAAAATTGCCTGTTACGTAGACTATTATATGACCTGTTTCCTTTTCCACCAATTAACCAAAGTAAGGAATTATATGCGTTACTTTGCGGGGATTTTGAAAGTATGCAACATTACCTTGTAACCGGGGGTGCGGGCTTTATTGGCAGTAATCTTATCCGGACATTATTCAATAGTGGCGAAGAGATACGAATAACCACCATTGATAATTTCGACCCTTTTTATGCTGAAGAAATAAAGCAGTTGAATATCCGCGATTTCGCAGGAAAGGACTCTTTCAAATTATTAAAGAAGGACCTGGCCCTGACCACAGGCAAGGAATTAGCCCAACTGATTCCCGAACCCGTTGATGCAATTATTCACCTGGCCGCTAAAGCCGGAGTACGTCCCAGTATTGCAAATCCCGTTAGTTATCAGCAGGCGAATATTATTGGCTTACAAAACCTGCTTGACTTTGCGAAGGAGAAAAAAATAAAGCAGTTTGTGTTTGCCTCCAGCAGCAGTGTCTATGGTGTAAATGATCATTTCCCCTGGAAAGAAGATGAAACCCTGATGCCCATCAGTCCTTATGCCAGCACCAAGCTTAGCGGTGAAATGCTGGGACATGTCTATCATAAATTATTCGGCTTACGTTTCCTGGCCCTCCGCTTTTTTACTGTTTATGGTCCGGGGCAGCGTCCCGACCTTGCTATTCATAAATTCACAAAGGCAATGATACAGGGTAAGCCAATTACGGTTTATGGGGATGGAAGTACCAGTCGCGATTATACATTTGTGAATGATACTGTAAAGGGGATAATGGGAGCTATTACTTATGATCTTTCAGATTTTGAAATTGTCAACCTCGGTAATAACTATACTGTATCGTTAAAGGAATTGATCACTGCCATTGAGACCACCACTGGTAAAAAGGCAGTTATTGAACAACATCCTGATCAGCCTGGCGATGTTCCTAAAACATTTGCTGATATCAGTAAGGCTAAAAAATTATTTGGCTATCATCCCAATACCAAACTGGAAGATGGACTAAAGAAATTCTACGATTGGTTTATGGCTAACCAGGATCTGTTGCTTAAACGGTAATATCCCGTTCCGCTTCTTCTTTTTTTCCCTGGTAAACTCTGCGCACTGTGTAGGTCTTCTTATTCTGTGATTCAAAATAGGTGCGTACATTAATATCTGCAATAATACCGATGGTGATGAATTGAATACCCCCCAACACCAGGATCAACCCCAGTATCAGGAGTGGCCTGTTCCAGATATCATGGCCCAACAGTTTCCAGATGAGTAGATAAATATTGATCAGTAAACCCAGGCCAAAACTGATAAACCCGATCGTTCCAAACAGGTGCATTGGCTTTTGAAGATACTTTCTGAAAAAGACCATCAATATAAGATCTGCCATTACCTTAAAGGTCCGGTTGATACCATATTTGCTTTTACCGAACTGGCGGGCATGGTGCTTTACATCTACCTGGGTAATACGGGCGCCCTGTAATTTGGCTAGCACAGGAATGAATCGATGCAACTCACCATATAATCCCAGCTCTTCAGCAATTTCTCTTTTGAATAGTTTGAGAGTACACCCGTAATCTTTAAAATATACACCCGTCATCCGGCGTATCAATGCATTGGCAATGCCACTTGGGATTTTGCGTAGGAACATTCCATCTTTCCGGTTCTTCCTGTTACCAGCCACCACATCCCAGTCTTCCCGTTTAAGGAGATCGAGCATACCGGGAATATCAGTGGGGTCATTTTGAAGATCGCCATCAAGGAGTGCTACATATTTACCACGGGAATAATCGATACCGGCGGTCATGGCAGTGCTCTGGCCATAATTTTTGCGGAGTTCCACCAGCACGGTCCTGTCATCCGAATTATCCAGTATCTGCTGTTTGGTTTTATCGGTGGAGCCATCGTCTACCAGGATCACTTCATAATCAAGATCCCCCATGGCTGAACGGATGGCCTGCAAAAGAGGTTTAATGTTATCCTCTTCATTCATGACCGTCACAACAATTGATAGTTCCCGCATTTTGCAAAGGTAACCCCGATCAAACAATCCCTGCCAGTTCAAGGCTCTTTTTTCTCAGTTTCCTGAGCTCGATATCTTCAATAACAGGATCGGCAGCGAGAATAAGTGAAGTATTGTTTTCCCTCCACCAGTTATTCTCCTTTAACTCGTTGAATGACACAACAGCCACCAGGTATTTTCTTTCTTCATGGGCATACCATTCTTCAATCCATTCAAATCTGTCGTGGGGGATGGAATCCAGCTTGTCAAAACTGATATATACTCGCAGGTAAACATCATTGCTGAGTTGGTGAGGAGTATGGTGATAGAGTTTTTTGTATTCGTATTTATATTGATAGCGCAAAGCAGAAATATCACTTAATACTGCAGAAGCAGTTGGGAAACTGCCGGCGCCTTTTCCATAAAAGAATTGCTTATCAGCAAAACCGCTTTCTATTACCACGCCATTGTATTCATTCTTAACAAAGGCCAGGTGATCATCTGCCTGTATGAATTGAGGAAGAACAAAAGCTGCCACTTTCCCATTCTGCAGTTTTTTAGCCTGTGCCACCAGTTTGATCTGCTGGTTTTTGGCTTTAGCTACAGCTGCATCTCCGGCCTGGATATTCTGGATACCATTGAACAATATATTCTCAGGGGCTTCAATAATACCATAGGCATGCGTAAGCAGGAAGGTCCATTTATTCACAGCATCATATCCTTCCACATCCAGTTTAGGATTACTTTCTGCAAATCCTAATTGTTGCGCCAGAATTAATGCCTGTTTGAAATCCAGGCCTTCTTCAAACATTTTGGTGAGGATGAAATTGGTTGACCCATTCACGATCGCTTTAATGGAATGGAGGAGATCGTTGTCATAATACTCTTCCAGGTTGCGGATAACTGGAATGGAGGCACAGGCTGCTGATTCATATAACAGGGACTGACCTGTTTTTTCCTGCAGTTCCAGCAAAGCGGAAAGATGTTCCGCGATCATTTTCTTACTGGCGCTAACAACATCCTTTTTATTCTTTAAAGCGGTTGTAACAATTTGAAAGGCTGCATCTGCATCGTCAATTACCTCTACGATCACATTGATCTCCGGATCGTTCAATAATTCATCTTTATCGGTTGTAAATAAAGAAGCCGGGGCATTTCTTTTCTTTCCGGGGTTCTTGATGCACACTTTTTTCAGGTTAGCTTTCAGGGAGGGTGTCTGCTGAAGCACTTTGTAAAGTCCTTCTCCTACTACTCCAAATCCAAAAAGTCCGATGGTGAGTTGTTTATGCGTATCCATATCACTGATTAACTACTTTTAAATGATGTGATGATCTATCTTCTTCTATGAATTTTTTTAATGCCGTTTCAATCTTTTCGTACTCAAGAAGAAATCCATCATGTCCAAAATCACTGGCGATGCTTAATAATTCAGCACCCCTGATAGTGTCACGTAGATATTCCTGTTCCCCGATCGGGTATAGTACATCGGATTTGATTCCGATAACAAGAGTTCTTGCTTTAATTTTTTGTAAGGCAGCCTGCACACCTCCTCTATTCAGGCCCACATCATGACTGTCCATGCTCTGGGTAAGGCGATAATAGCATATCGCATTGTAGCGGTTTACCAGTTTCAAACCCTGGTAGCGCTGATAATTATCTGCTGCAAATTCAACACCCTGGCTCAGTGCCACAAAGGCTTTGTCTCTTGGCTGGGTAATATCGTATCCATTATAATGGCGATAGGAAAGGAGCGCAATGGAACGTGCGGCGGCTAATCCTTTCTGACCGGCATCTGGCCTGCGTTCCAGCCAGGTGCTGTCTGCTTCAATAGCCATACGTTGAGAAGCATTGAAGGCTATAGCCCAGGGGGATAAGGTAGCATTGGTGGCTATCGGAACAATATGTTCAAACAGCTCAGGCTCCTCAATAGCCCATTCCAGTAATTGCATGCCACCGGTGCTTCCACCGAGTGCAATAAATATTTTACGGATGCCCAGGTGATTTTTTAGCTCCTGGTACATCTTTATCATATCACGGATGGAAAAGAAAGGAAGATCGTGATAATAAGGTTCATTGGTTTGCGGATTGATACTTAATGGAGAAATGCTTCCATAAGGACTACCGGGTTTATTCACGCAAATGATAAAATACTTTGCCGGATCAAAGAACTTTCCGTCACCTACCAGGCCTGGCCACCATTCCAGTGGATTGCTATTGGCAGTAAGCGCATGAAAGATCCATACAACATTATCACGCGATGCATTCAGCTTGCCATGTGTAGTATAGGCAAGATGATATTGCGGAAGGGTAACACCGCTTTCGAGGGTAAAGGATTGTTTGTATGTGAAAATCTGCGTCGACATGAACCTTTGAAATTTGCTTTTCTATTTTAAAAAGAAAGTCGCCCGTCCGCCCAAGGCGGAGAGCGACTTTCAACTTATTTATCCTACTAATTCCTTCGCAAACACCTTTTCAAATGCCTGTTCCAGATCTGCTTTTATGTCTTCGATATGTTCGATTCCTGCACTGATACGAATGAGATTGTTCAATACACCAGATGCTTCTCTTTCAGCGTCGGTCAATTGCTCATGTGTAGTAGATGCGGGGTGAATAACCAGTGTTTTAGCATCACCAACATTGGCCAGGTGGCTTATCAGTTTTAATGAATCAACGAACTTGGCTCCATTCTCTTTACCACCTTTAATACCAAACTGGATTATACCACCAAAACCATTGGTCAGGTATTTCTTGGCCAGTGAATAGTAAGGGCTGCTTTCCAGTCCTGGATACCATACATATTCAACCTGTGGATGACTCTCCAACCAATGAGCAAGCGCTTTGGCATTCTCACACTGACGTTGAACACGCAGACTTAATGTTTCAATTCCCTGCAGGTTAAGGAAGGAGTTGAATGGACTTTGGGAAGCACCGAAATCACGCAGACCTTCTACTCTTGCACGGATGATGAAAGCGATATTGGGCAAACCCAGCGGATTGCCTTCGCCAAATACATCCCAGAATTTCAATCCATGATAACCTTCAGACGGTTCAGTGAATTGTGGAAATTTTCCATTACCCCAGTTATAATTACCGCCGTCTATGATCACACCGCCGATAGCAGTACCATGCCCATTGATCCATTTGGTTGTAGAGTTAACAACTACGTTTGCTCCCCATTCCAGTGGTTTGAAGAGATAACCACCACCACCGAAAGTATTGTCAACGATCAGGGGCAGATCATATATTTTGGCGAGGTCTGCGAATTTTGCAAAATCAGGAACATTAAGGCGTGGGTTGCCGATCGTTTCCAGGTAGATGGCTTTTGTATTCTTATCGATATGCTTTACGAAGCTTTCTACATTATCACCATCAGCAAAGCGTGCTTCAATGCCGAGGCGTTTGAATGATACTTTGAATTGGTTATAAGTTCCACCATAGAGATAAGAAGTAGTAACGAAATTATCTCCAACAGTAAGAATATTATTCAATGCAAGGAATTGGGCTGCCTGTCCGGAACCGGTAGCAAGTGCTGCTACTCCGCTTTCCAGTGCGGCCATACGTTGTTCGAATACATCCGTTGTTGGATTCATAATGCGGGTGTAGATATTCCCGAATTCTTTCAATCCAAACAGGTTGGCAGCGTGTTCGCTGTTATTGAAAGCGTAAGAAGTAGTTTGGTAGATCGGCACAGCCCTTGACTTTGTTGTTGGATCAATTTGCTGGCCTGCATGGAGCTGCAACGTCTCAAAACGATGATTGTTAGCCATAAGAAATGTTTTTGTTTTGTTTTGTTTGATTTGGTTTAAAACAATTGGTCAATAAGAAAGGGAGTCCTTCCAGGCAAAAAGGAATTAAAAGCCGCTACTAAGGGAGACAGTTAAAAAGCAATGACAGGTGAATTGAAAAGTTCCGAGCGATGATTCTTATTTTCTATCGGTATACGCCGTGTTTCCTAAACGCGTACAACAGGCCGTGGAGTAGCTATAGGTGATAGTATGTCGGATATTCGTCATTAAATTTCACTGCAAAAGTAAACGGTAATTTTCTAATTCAACAAATTTTTGTCCTCCGTAATTTTTAAATAACTGTTAATGAATGGAATGACTTACTGTTTTAAACCTAACCAAGAAAGATCGAGCTGCAGTTTTCACGGCCGCAAAAACACGCAATGCACCGGTCAAAAGCCGGTTGGTATTAGACAAAAACAAAAAAGCTCACCTGATAAATCAGATGAGCTTGAATATGATGGTTTAATTATATCGAAGCTGGATTCTGACTTATCTGTCCCGTATGAACAATTCACGGGATGGAATTGGCACCTTTTTATAACCAGGGGTTATAAGAGGTTGTCAAGGCTTCAAAGGGCCATACCCTCAGCCTTTCTTGATAAGTTTCCCGGTTATAAGTTCTACCGGGTTTAAAAGAACTGCCACAAAGATAATAGCCCCCCTTACAGAATGCCAAATTTTTCTAATGGAATTTTATTGCTTTTATTACTAATTTATTCCGCCAGTTCATTTTCAGAAGGTACTATCTATCTATCTATCTATCATTTGGAGGCAGGCACAAAAAAAGAGGCTTACGGGCCTCTTTTTTCTTACATCGATCAATTTAAATCGCTAAATCTAAATCGATTAATTATATAGATTACTGATTTGTAGTCTGAGTCTGAGGTTGAGGAGCAACTCCAGTTGTTGTAGCAGGAGCTTCAATTACTTTGCTACCAGTATAGATTACAGGTTTAACTTTTACAACTTTTTTCGCTTTAGCTGTTTTAGAACCTTTCTTCGCTGGTTTAGCAGGCATTTCTTCTTCTACTGGAGCAGGGTTGAAAGCTTCGCTTGGGTTTTCTACATTGTATTTGCAACCCAGGCAAAGGTTGAAAGTGTTAGCATCTTTATCATAGATCAAAACACCTTCCGCTACAGTCTTGGCATCTTTTTCTTCTCCCAGTTTTTGCTCAGGGATCTTATAAGTAGCAGGTGATTGTCTGAGGTTGGCTTTGATCCTTCCCTGAGGAAGACCATCGATCCAGGCAACACCTTTGTTTGTTTCATCAATAGAGATAGTCAGCTGAGAAGCTTCACCTTCTTTATTAGTTACATCGTACTTTCCAATAACAGGAAAAATCTTTTCTGTAGTCAGTGGCTCAGGCATAGGTAACATGGCATATTTAGCCTTGTCATAATTGTTCCAACGATCTTTTGAGTTGGAAGCTGTTGTGTTGGTAGTAACTGGAGTTTCAGTTGTAGCCGGAGTTTGCGTAGTTACCGGAGTTTGGGTCTCAACTGGAGTCTGCTTTGCAGGTTCAGTTTGTTGAGCGTTAACGGTAGCAGCTACGAAAAGCAGAGAAACTGCACCGGCGATTATTGCGGTTTTTTTCATAAAATGTCTGTTTTTATTAATTGATTTCTGGGTTTCAAACCCCTTACTTTGAAAATTGTGCCAAAAACCCGTTTTTGGGGAAAAAACCGGAAAAAATCTTCTTTCTGCCTAGAATTCAGGGTTTTCCGAAAGCCCGAATCGTAAAAAAACTTCTAACTTTTTCGTCTCCGGCTTGTTTTATCTTCGCTGTCCGCCTGGCAATCCCAACTATACATAGCTGGTCACTTTAGAGCTAAAATTGTTGATTTTTAAGGCAATTTGGGCAATATCCCGGGTCATATTATAGTAGGGTAATGGGCGTAATGCTAAATCTATATTTGAGGTTTTTGAACTATGGAGAAAACTAAAGAGAGCGCAATTGAGGTATTTGGAGCCAGGGTCCATAATCTCCGGAATCTTGATATTTCTATTCCAAGAATCAGCTGGTAGTTATAACAGGTATTAGTGGAAGCGGTAAATCATCGCTTGCGTTTGATACTATCTATTCGGAAGGTCAGCGCAGGTATATGGAGACATTTGGGGCCTATGCAAGGCAGTTTATTGGAGATATGGAAAGGCCTGATGTTGATAAGATCACCGGATTATCGCCAGTTATTTCAATTGAGCAGAAGACTACCAATAAAAACCCCCGGTCAACAGTAGGTACTGTTACGGAGGTATATGATTTCCTTCGTTTGTTATACGCCAGGATTGGACATGCTTACTCCTATAATACGGGTAAGCGAATGGTGAAATGGAGCGAGGAGGAGATTGTTGAGAATATCTTCACCCGTTTTTATGAGCGAAAAATAACCTTGCTGGCACCATTGATCCGCGGACGGAAAGGTCATTACCGTGAGCTATTTGAGGACATGCGGAAGAAGGGCTTTTTGAAAGTCAGGATCGATGGTGAGATAAAAGATATCGTTCCAAAGATGCAGGTGGATCGATATAAGATCCATGATATAGAGCTGGTGGTTGACCGACTGGAAGTATCCGATGATCTGAAAGCGCGATTGAGTCAAAGTGTACAGCAAACATTAAGGTTGGGAAAAGACCTGATGTTTGTGGCAGCTGCTCCCGCAGAAGATCCATCGACTAAAAAGAAAACATCAAAAACTACCGCAAAGGATCAAAACGAAAAAGCTGTCCAGGTAATTTCCTATTCCAAATTATTGATGTGTGAGGATACGGGCCTTTCTTATGAAGAGCCATCGCCCAATTCCTTTTCATTCAATTCACCCTATGGAGCATGTCCGGTATGTAGAGGATTAGGAACCACTTTCCATGTTAATCTGGAGGCCGTTATTCCTGATCCGGAATTGAGCATTAGTGAAGGTGGAATTGCACCGTTGGGAGAAGAAAGAGATGCTCATGTTTTTCGCTCGGCACAGGAGTATGCTAAAAAAAATAAGATATCATTGACCAAACCAATACAGGAAATACCGAAAAAGTCATTGAATCTTTTATTGTATGGGAACGAGGAAGGCGTAGAAACAGAGATCGATTTTGAGAACATTAAATGGGATCCCCAGGCGCCTTATGAGGGGATTGTCAATATGCTTCGCCGCTGGTTCAATAATGGATATAGTGAAGGATTGAGGGATTGGGCCGAAAGTTACATGCAACTCATGCCCTGTGAAAGTTGTGGTGGCGCGCGATTAAAGAAAGAAAGTCTCTGGTTCAAGGTAGATAATATGAATATTGCCGAGCTCAGCAATATGAACCTCGATAACCTGGCGGCATGGCTGGATGGAATTGAATTGCGGATCGATAATAAACAGAAGGTAATTGGTAAGGATGTATTAAAGGAGATTCGGGAGCGCTTGCAATTCCTGTTAGATGTTGGCCTTACTTATCTTTCTTTAAACCGACCCTCAAAAACATTGAGTGGAGGTGAATCCCAGCGTATCCGCCTGGCAACCCAGATTGGATCTCAGTTGCAGGGTATCACCTATGTTTTGGATGAACCCTCCATTGGCTTACACCAGCGAGATAATCATAGATTAATAGATGCGCTTCAGAATCTTCGTGACATTGGAAATAGTGTATTGGTAGTGGAGCATGATAAGGATATCATGCTTGCAGCGGATTATTTGGTTGATATTGGTCCAAAGGCCGGACATCATGGTGGTAGAATAGTTGCCCAGGGCAAACCCAATGATCTGCTCAAACTGAATACATTAACTTCTTCCTATCTCAACGGCTCAAGGAATATTGATGTCCCTACAGAAAGAAGAGCAGGCAATGGCAAAATCCTTGAACTAAAAGGAGCGAAGGGTAATAATCTCCAGGGAATGGATGTGAAGTTTCCATTGGGTAAGCTGATTGTTGTAACCGGTGTGAGTGGAAGCGGGAAATCAACGTTGATCAATGAAACGCTGTATCCAATCCTTTCTACGCATGTTTATGGTTCCAGAGTTCAGCCGCTTGAATACAAGAATATCAAAGGACTTGATCATATTGATAAGGTGATTGAGATTGATCAGTCGCCCATTGGTCGCACACCCAGGAGTAATCCTGCCACCTATTGCGGGTTCTTTACTGAAATAAGAACCTTATTCGCTTCAATTCCTGAAGCTAAGATCAGGGGATACAATGCAGGACGGTTTTCATTTAATGTGAAAAGTGGACGCTGTGAGGTCTGTGAAGGCGGTGGTATGCGGGTAATAGAAATGAATTTCCTTCCGGATGTATATGTTCATTGTGAGAAATGCAATGGTAAAAGATATAACCGCGAAACGTTGGAGATACGTTATAAAGGAAAATCTATTGCGGATGTACTGGAAATGACGGTGGAGGAAGCTGTTGAATTCTTCCAGGCAGTTCCATACTTATATCGCAAGATCAAAGTACTGGAAGAGGTAGGTCTCGGCTATATTACTCTCGGACAATCCGCAGTTACTTTAAGTGGGGGAGAAGCTCAAAGGGTTAAACTATCTACCGAACTCGCCAAACGGGATACCGGTAAAACATTTTATATCCTGGATGAGCCTACAACAGGTTTGCATTTTGAAGATATCCGGCATTTGCTTGACGTTCTCAATAAATTAGTAGACCGTGGTAATACTGTTCTGGTCATCGAGCATAATATGGATGTTATCAAAGTAGCAGATCATATCATTGATCTTGGACCTGAAGGTGGCGATGGGGGAGGAAGGATTTTGTTTGAAGGTACTCCTGAGGAATTACTCAAGAATAAAGAGAGCTATACAGCACAGTTTCTGAAACCGGAGTTGAAGAGATGATTTAGATAAAATAGATTATTTAAATACTATTGTACTTCTATTTACAAAAAATTTAAAAAGGCTTTAAGTTAATGACTTAAAGCCTTTTTAAATTAAACCAATCTATTCTTTTAGATTACCTGATACTCATTCTATTTTGTTTCAATGTTATCGGACTTTCCGTCGCTGCCATTACCATTAGCTGCATTTTTTCTAAGCTGCTCCAGTAATTGCAATCCCAGGAGACCGTTGATCGGTCCGTTACCGTTGTCGCCACCTCCTCCGATCAGGATATCAGGCATGATCTTTATCTGTTGAGCGCCGATTGCCTCCATTACCTTTAGCTGAGTAAAATTGCCACCGCCCATGGCCTCTACGGCCAGTTTATAAGATTCTGCCGAGGACTTACCTATGGCGAGTATCTTCTCTGCCTCGGCATTACCAGTAAGTGATATCTTTTCCGCATCGGCTTTTGCGATCCATTCAATTTTTTCGGCATCGGCCTTTGCCAGCAAACGTGTTTTTTCAGCTTCACCACTTGCGAGTAGCTTTAATCGATCAGCTTCCGCGTTGGCCTGCAGTCGGACGCTATTAGCATCACCGGTTGCCTTTTTCACAGATGCATCAGCAATGCGTTCTGCGATGATCACACCCTGGTCTGCTTTTACGATATCTTTCTGGATCTCAGCAATGGCAGTTTCCTTTTCCAGGCTCTGCCGGGTTTCCTGAGCCTTTTTTTGTGTTTCGAAGGTTATTTTTTGTTCTTCAGCCAGCTTACGGTCTGTCAATGTTTTCATCAGACTTTCGGGTGGAACAATGTCCCCGATGAGGGTGTCCACGGCAAAGACATTGTATTGCTCCAAAACTTTACCGATATGCGAACGGGCGGATTCCTGTCTTTCCTTTCTTGTGCCAAGGAATGCGATCACATCGCTATCCTGTGCTGAGTTACGGAAATAGTTGCCGATTGTAGGTTCCAGCACCTGGCTAACCAGGTTGACCATATTCCCGAATCGGGCGATCACTTTGGGAGCTTCAGTTGTTGGAATATGGATGATCTGTGCAACGTCCAGATTGAAAGGGAAACCATCCTTACTGCGTACGGTGATTGTAGAAAGATTTTTATCAAGTTGGTGGGCCTCACTTCTCGCGCTGGCCCAGTTAAGCACCAGGTTGGTGGTCGGCACCAGTTCCACTTTTAGAATATAGGGGTTGATTGGATACTTACCGGGACCCAGGGGTTCAGCCCACACGCCTTTGCTTCCTTTTGCAACAATATTCCCGTGTTTAAATTCCACGCCACTCAGATCAACACCATCGTTGCCTACGTAACTGATCACAACTCCAACATGTCCGATAGCAATCTCTGTCATCTTTACTGTTTCCATTTGCACAAACCAGGGGTTCAGGAAATAAGAGCCAGCGAGAATGACCTGCTCCTGCAAGCCCTTATACCCGCCATTATTGAGAAATCCGTCTACATCCTGGAATTTGTTGTGGTCTCCAATGAT
>Ga0207648_10004741_pt1 | contig 13897 bp, 16 predicted proteins | sample KBSMisM32_FD_184310 | JGI IMG/M metagenome (GOLD analysis project Ga0207648, IMG submission 184310) | Miscanthus rhizosphere microbial communities from Kellogg Biological Station, Michigan, USA - KBS Miscanthus M3-2 (SPAdes) (version 2) | ecosystem: Host-associated > Plants > Roots >...
CCTACGCCGGCGCTCGCACGCAGTCGCTGCTCACGGAAGAACCGGGCCGCCGAACCTGTACGCGACGCCGACCAGTGCGGTGTGGGTATGAAACTTGGTTTCCGCGGCGATGGCATCGACGCCCGAAAACAAAGTGTAATCGAACTTGCCGTAGTCGCTGTAGCGATACTCGATGCGGGCCAGCCAATTGGACCAGAGCATGGCTTCGATGCCGCCGCCGGCGGTCCAGCCGATCCTGGTGGTCGACGCCGTGCTTGTCGTCCCGAGATTGGCGCCCGGCCGGCACCAGCCGATGGGAGATACGCTGCCGCAAAATGCGCTCGCCTCCAGATGGATCCAGGACGCGCCGCCGGTCGCATACAGCAACATGGTCGGGGTGATCAGAAACCCCGCGCGCGCGCGAGCGCTCGCGTCCCAGCTGTCCTTGATCGTAGCGATATCGTTGCCGGGGCTGCCCGCCTGCACGAGATTCTCGGCGCCCGGAATGCCTTTTATGCTGTTGTTGCCCTGGCCATAGGCGACGTCGGCTTCGGCGCCGACGACCCAATTCCCGACCTGCCAATTGTAGCCGAGATACACGCTGGGCCTGAACGTTGCCGAGCTGAGCCCGGACGGATTGTCGGTCAAGAAGCGGGTCCCGTTCGCCGCAAGATTCAACGGGCAGCCGACGCCGCCCGGCGCGCCGGTGCTCAGACAGTTTGTAGTCCACTTCGAATCGGAAAACCGCCCGCCGAGTGCGACGCCGACGTAGAAACCGGTCCAGGACTCCACCGCCACCGGCGGTCTGATCGGCATGTCGGCCGCCATGGCCGATCCCGCGAGCGAAGCGACGAGCGCGACGCTGCTGAAAATGAGCTTATTCATGATGCCCCCCAATTACGCCCGAGCAATTTCGTGTGAAGATCATAGCGGCCGGACGCAAGATTTACTGTCACGGCTAAGCAACACTAAGTGTCGGAATCTGCGCGATAATATTGAATTAGAACAATTTCAATCTAGCGCGCCACATCGTCTTGGAAGATCAGAAAGGTCGCGCAAGCGGGCGAAAAAGGCCGGCAAGAGGCGTCGCCACCCTGCGCAATTCCGCGGTTTTCACTGCGATCCGGCTACTTGACCAGATCGTACAGCTTCACCACGACTTTCGTCCCTTTGAGGCCGCGGGAGTGACGCACGATTTCCTTGTGCGCATCGCTCTTCATGTATCGCTCGATGTCCTGCTCGGACTCCCATTCCGAGTACGAGATGAACTCGCCAGCCGCCCTCGCCCGCAGCAGCTTCTCCGAGAGACAACCCTTCTGCTGGATCATGAGCGGCGCGCATTCTGTCTTCCAGACCTGCTCGGCCTTCTCGTTCTCGGATGGATCGAGCTGGATGTGAATGAGCCTGATGATCGACATGAGGTCACCTCGCCGGTTGGAAATCGGTGTCGTGCCGGTTGGCCGGAGAGCCTGACGTTGGTCCGGCTCCTTGAGCCTCACGGATCCGTGCCGCAACGCTGCAGCGTCGGAGCTATAACCATGCTGCGCGAACGTCGGTTCCCTGGTGTGGCCAGTCCCCGGCAACGCCCGGGCCGGCCAGCCTTAAAAATCCTGGCGGGCAACTGGCGGAGCGAGCACGCGGTATCTACATCACCGATGCCGAAATCGTCGTGATCGGTGCAACCTCCTCGGGGAGCCCCATGTCCGCCCTGTCCCTCGTGCTGAACCTGTTGTGGATCATCTTCGGCGGCCTATGGATGGCTTTCGGCTGGGTGATCGCCGGGATCGTGATGGCGATCACCATCATCGGCTTGCCGTGGGCTCGCGCCGCATTCAACATCGCCTCGTATACGCTGCTGCCGTTCGGCTACAAGGCGGTGTCGCGCTCCGATTACTCCGGGCGCGAGGACATCGGCACGGGTCCGCTTGGCCTTCTCGGCAATATCATTTGGTTGGTGCTTGCCGGATGGTGGCTGGCGCTCGGCCACGCGGTCACCGCCATTCTTCTCGCCGTCACCATCATCGGCATCCCCTTCGCCTGGGCGCACCTCAAGCTCGCGGGGCTCGCGCTCTGGCCGATCGGCAAGACGATCGTGCCGGCGGACGACGCCGCGTTCCCGTACGCTCGCCGGTTTTGAACCGGTTCAGCGGCCGTACGACGTGGCGTCCAACAGGCAAAGCTTCTCCACCCGCGCGTAATCTCCTGCCATCAGCCGGTCGCCAATGTCCCGGCGATAGCGGACGTTCGGGATAAGGACGCGATCCGCCAAGCTGTTTGCGCGCTGCTGCGCCGAAGCGATGCTGTCGCCGACCCCAGTCACCACCATGGCCCACCCATAGATTCCGCTGGTGACCAGCTCGTCGTTCTCCAGGCCAAGCTCGCAATAATGCAGGTTCGTGCGATCCGCCTCCGTTAGCTCGCCGTCGAACAGGACGGGAAGTCCCACCGGCTCCTGCACCTGCGGCCGCGGGTAAGGAAACGGCGGCAGGGTGAGCACAATTCCGACAGAGAACCCCGCACGCGTTGCAAATCGGCTTGTTGATCGGCTGACCATGGCCGCGAGCAAATCCCCCCACGCCGTCTCCTGCAATGGCGTCAGGATCGCGAAGCCGGGGTAGCCGAAGCGGCAGGTGAATTCGAGCGGCCAGATCCCGCGCTCGTTCACGATCGTATTCAGGTTGACGTAGCCACAATGGCCGTTCTCGCGCAGCAACGGCTCCATTCGTGCGAGTGTGCGCTCGAAGAAGCCTCGGGAGCGCTCATAGGTCACCACCGTTCCCATCTCACCCGTGAGCTCGCCGAGGTCGCCGGGAAAGAAGCGCTTATGCTCCCAATCCAGGCAGGCCGGCAGCAGGAACTTGTGGCCGTCGAAGTACGCGCCCACCCCCATCTCGACGCCTTCGACGAACTCCATCAATACGAAGCTCGCCTGCAGCGCTTCGGGGCGAGCGAGCTTGCCGAGCATCGCGCGCACATCCCTGCCGTCGGCCAGCCGCCCGACATAGTTGTCGACGGAAGCGTCGGGCCCGTTGAACTTCAGAACGTAACGAGCAGGATTTTTCTGCAGAAAGTCGAGAGCCGCAGCTCGATCGGTAAATTCCCAGTTACGAGCGATCGCCAGCCCGGCAGCGGCAAGAACCCGCTGGGCATAGGCGCGGTCATTCTCCAGGCGATCGCCATAGGCGCTGCCGCCGATGACGTTGAAGCCCTTGCCGCGCAATTCGTCTTGCAGCGCGCCGCGGTCCTTGGCGACATTCTCGAATAGAATGATCCCGTCCCGACCGGCCGCGCGGATCCAAGCCAGCTCGTCGCGCCAGTCCGGCGTCCGCTCTACCAACCCGGCCAGCGTGCCACTGCAGAGTGGATTGCTGATCGAAATCCTGACCTCGTGCCCCTCTTCGATCAACCGAAGGTAAAGGGCGCCGAGATCGCAATAGTCACCGATACCCAGGAATCGCATCAGGCCGTCAACTTGCCACGGATCCGGACGCTACGCGGCCTCGTTGTGAAGCAGCGACAGGCTGAATTTCTGCCGATAGCGCTCAAAGCAGCGCGCGCCATGCCACAACCGAAGAACTGCGCCCTCGCCGATCGCGCGCGCCCGCCGGGGATCCTCGGCGACGAGCGGGCGCAACACTTCGCGATTCCAGGTTTCGGAATGCCTGACGTCGAGCACCGCATGCAAGGCAAAGTAATGCCGTTTCTTCGCCGGAATGGCGAGGCGCCGCAATGCGCGATCGACATAACCCGCTCGCGTCGGTGCCGTCATCTCGATCACGCCCAGCGCTCCGATCGAGTGAAACGCGTAGCGGCGATTGTGCGCGAAAGCCACCATCAAGTTTCCCAGCGCCAAGGCCTCGGGGATCACGCTTTCGGGGGTGGGGTGCACATCGACATGCTGCGCCAGTCGCTCCAGCATCGGGCCGTGCATGCCTTTGCTGGCGCCGCGTCCCATCTCGTCCCAAAAGTTGCGCGCCATCTCAAGCTTTGCCTGTTCAGGCATCTTGACCTGGGTGAACGCCAACAGATCGTCGAAACCCGCCTCGCCCGCCACCTCCTGCTCGATGAACCACTTCATCTGTTCCAAGGTCGCCTGCGCCGCCAGCCAAGGAAACAGCGGATCACCCTGGCCGGGCCCGTTGTCGCGCAAGCGTTCGAACCACGCGATGAAGGCATCCACATCGAGCGGGATATCCGCCACCAGCGGCGCAATCTCTTTGCGCACGGCCTCCACGAAGTCGCCTTCGGCTTCGGCCACACGTGACTCGTCGCGGACATGACCGCGCCAGGCCGGAACGGGCAGCGACGGCTCCAACCGATGCCGGTTGTATCGCGTCAGTTCGCGTTGAAAACGGGCAAAGCCCGGTCCATCGGTATCGGTGGCAAACGCCAGCCAGTCCGCATCACGCAATTTCACAACATCACTCCTTCAAGCATGTACGGTCAGCGCAACAACCGCTATGCGGTCGGCCCGGTCGTAAGGCGCGCTGTCGAGTTCCTCCCCGAAGACATCCGGATCGATCTCTTCGTAGGTGTATTTGCAATTCCGCGATTCCAGTCGAGGTCGAACCGCTGCGAAAAACATATCAGCGCCGTCGATGACCGGCGTGCCGGTGTAGAGAAACAGGCGGCCGCCCGGATACAGGCTATCGATGCTGTCTTCGACGATACGGATAGACAGATCAAAGCCCAGCTCGCCGCCGCCGTGTCGATAGAGCCGCGCCGAGCGGTCTACGAGATAAGGCGGATTGGAGACGATGAGGTCGCCGCCCTCGTTGATCCGATCGAAGACGTCGCTCAGGATCGTCCGGACGTCGGCGACTCCGTTCAGCCGCGCATTGATCAGGCTGTACCGAAGCGCCTTGGGATTGATGTCGGACAAGATGACATCGGTGCGAACGCCGGGCCCCCTGAGCCTCGCCGCGTGCAATCCACCCGCTCCACTTCCGCAGCCAATATCGATGATGGTGAACGATGCGGAAGCCATGATGTCGGCCATGGCATGGCGGAGTGCACGCGCAAAACGGTAGGTGTCTGGCCCGAAGAAAACAGTGTCCGACGCTTCGGTCGGAAACGCGGAATGCACGAACAGCTGCTCGTCGAGCGTCGAAAATCTCACTTTGGCGCGGAGCAGATCCCCGTCGGCCTCCAGCTCTTCCGCTTGCTCGAGCAGGCCAACCATTGTCGGCGGCAGCTCGATCCGTTGAAACGGACGGCTCCAGCCGAACACGCGTTCGAGCGGAGATGCCGCGCAGACGGCGCGGGCGTTCACGCGATGATGGCTGGCGGGGGTGACGGTTGTGAATCGATAATCGCGGGCCTGGAGTTCTCTCCCCAATGCCAGAAGCGCCTGATCTTTCGCGTGCATTACCCGGGTCCGTGTCCCCCCATTTCGGCCGCTTGTCCGCCGCTGGGCCGTGTCCGATACAATGCTGCCCATCGACAAGAGTTCCTTGCGGCCGCCAACGCCGTGTTCGTGGCAAAGCCCGGGGCAAGCCGCTATCGTGATTGCGGCCCCGCGCCGACCGCGGGCGAGGAGCAGTTTCGTTGCCAGCGTCTGCGAACGCAGATCGCCAGCGGAGGATGGATGGATGGCTCCAGTCGAGAGCGCTGAAACGAACCCCGATCGATTTGCGCACGTCCTGGGGTTGGCTGCCCTCGATCTGTGGAGCGAGCTTCCACGCGAACTCCAGCAGACCCTGTTCGAGCGGGCGGTCGTGCTGGGTCACCAGACCGAGCGAGATGAAAGCCTGCGCGAGCAGCTGGCGCAGTTTCTCCACGATCATCACGAGCGCACCGCAGGTCGCTGAGGCGTAAACCTGCTCCAACGAGCAGCGCGATCGCGCAAGCGGCCGAGCAGCCAGAAAGTCAGCAAGTCTCCCTAAGCGGCGCTGCGCGGACGTGCGCGCACGCGCGCGCGTGGAACCTAGTTCGGGGTGTCACGTTGCTTTCGCGGGTCAATCGCTATTTCTTTCAATCAAGGAGACATCCCATGAAAAGGCTCGCCTACACCTCCATCCTGGTCGCGCTCCTGGCGAGCGCGGCCACCGCGCAGGCACCGCAGCGCCAAGCCACGGGGCCGGCTGCCCGTATCAGTACGAGCATTCCCGCCAGCAGCATGACCGTGACCCACTGGTACAAGCAGAATGTCTACGATCCGGCAGACAACAAGATCGGCGAGATCATGGACGTGCTGGTCGACCGCGAAGGCAAGGTCACCGCGCTGATCGTCGGCGTCGGCGGCTTCCTCGGCATGGGTGAGAAGGATGTCGCCGTCCCGTTCAACGCCGTCCAGGTCACCAGCAAAGACAATAACAAGTGGTATCTCGTGATGAACTCCACGAAAGACGCGCTGAAGGCCGCGAAGGGGTTCAAATATGATCGGGACGCAATGACCTGGATGCCGGAGGACGCCCCTGCGACCACCGGCACTCCTGCGCGGCGCCCCAACAGGTAACGCACCCGCAAGATCGCTTTCGAGCTTCGGAGGCCGCCGGCAACGGCGGCCTCCTGCGTTGGACGGTGTGGCGTCGCCCCGCAACGTATCTGGGAACAGACGCGATCCCCTTCGGCCAGACCAAGCGAGAACTCGCGGATGAACGGGCCATTTGCGGGCTCAGTCCGATCGCCGCATGGAGCGGCGCGACTGTGAAGCGCCTCACGCTATGAATTTACGTGATGAGATATAGCTCTGGTGGGGGGTCGAAGCGGTGGAGCCCGGCGATGTGTAAATCGATCAAACCTGAGCCGACGGTCGATGAACATCTTGCGTTCCGTTGGTGGACCTACGGCGCCCTCATTCTTTACACCGCATCGCTCTTGGTGCTGTGCGGATATGTGACCAGCCAAAAATACTCGCTGGCCGATGGCCTCTCGACCCTGTCGGCGGCCGCACAACCGCCCCATCTGCCGATCGCGCTCTACCGGAGCGGCGACCTTGTCCTGGCCGGAGCCACGACCCACCCGTCCTGTCATCAAGGGTCGGACTGAGGAATAAACTACTGGCCGCAGTCGCGCGGCCGTCGAAATCTCGGCGGGCCGCCCGGACGCTTGGCAAAGCCCGAGATCCTCACGCAGGCGCGGGTTTGCCGGCACCGACCTGACCCGGCCCCTCAGAAAACCGCTCGCAGAAAATTCGTCGCATCTGTGACCTTCCTCTCCTTCAAAAGCCGGGAGCGGTGGCATGACCCGCCTTGCAAAACGGACGGCCATGCGGCCGGTCCACTGGAGCGCCCAAGTGGTGGTCGCCCACCGAAAGGATGCAACGATGAAAGTCCCAGGCATGAAATATGGAGCCGAGCGCGGCCCCGGCCGAAGCGCTGGTGTGGCCGTTGCAGTCCTGCTTGCGGCGGGCGCGGTGAGCGGGTGGGGGCTCTCGACGGCGTTCGGAACGCGCGCCGCGGCGGTCGAGTCGCAATTCGAGCTCACGCGAAACCGCGACGCGGCGACGACGTCGCTTGAAGCGGCGAAGGCGAATCTCGTCGGTTCCTACGTGGTCACGGGCACCGATCCCGACGGCAAGTCTTATGTCGGCACGCATATTCTGGACGTGTCCATGGCACCCTCCGGCGCCCTGGAACTCGACTGGGACAACGGCAAGCAGGTCGGCGTCGGCCAGGTCATTGGGAATTTTCTGGCGGTGGCCTGTCTGATCAAGGGCCGGACCGTGATCCTGACCATGGCGATCAACCCGGATGGCTCCCTTTCCGGCAAGTGGTCGCGCCGCACGGACCGGGGCTGGCAAGGCACCGAAGCCTGGGCGAGGACATAGGACAAGATAACTGCGCAATCAAACGCCGGCGATGTGGGCAAACCCGAGGTGATCGATCGGCTCGGCGAAGTTGCGCCCGTTCATGTCGTCTGCGGGAATATCGACCAGGGAAGCTGGGCTGCGGCGCTGCCCATGACCGAGCTTGTCGAAGTCGGCGACCGTCGTTTCTTCGTGTTGCATGACATTGCTCAGCTCGACGTCGACCCCGTGGCGGCGGGCTTTGCGGCGGTGGTGTTCGGGCATTCCCATCGTCCCTCGATCGAAACCCGTAACGGCGTCCTGTTTCTCAATCCGGGGAGCGCCGGGCCACGCCGCTTCAAGCTGCCGATCACCGTCGCCCGCGTGAAGACATCAGGACAGCACATCCGCGCTGACATCGTGGATCTGGGGGTGTGACTTTGGACGATGGAAAACGGAGCGTTGTGCAGCGGCCAAGTCGGATCGGGCATGGGCGTCACTGCCGTTCGCGCAATCCCGCCCGCTCCAGCCGCGGCAGCACTTCGTCGCAGAGGTAAGGCAGCTCGTCGGCATAGTTCACGAGCGACACGGCAATGCCGGTGAGCCCCGCGGAACTCAGATCGATGAGCTGCCGCGCCACGTGGTCGGGATCGCCGATGATCGGCAATCCGCTGTTGCCATGGGCGAACTGGCTCCGCTGCTTGGCAAACTCTTCGGCCGAGACCGTCCGGGGGGTGATATTGCGCATCGCCAGCAGCCGGTCGACGGCCGGCCAGTCGGCCTGATCCACGATGCAATGACGGTGATAATCCTCAGCCTCGCGCATCGTCGGCCGGCAGGTGATGACGCCGACGGTATAGACGCTGATCTCGCGGCCTTGCTGCTGTGCAAGATGCTTGACCTTGCCGACCCGCTCGGCGGTCTCCGCCACCGATACCCGTGAGGCCTGCATGAAGAAAGCGTCGCAGTTCTTCACCGCGAAGGCCTGGCCGGTGGGTGAGGCGCCGGCATTCATGATGATGGGCCTGCTGCCGCCATGAGGCTTGGGCTTGGCCCGCACCCCCTTGAGATTGATGTAGCGGCCGGCGAAGTCGAAATCTTCGCGTTCCGACCAGATCAGCTTGATGGCGTCGATCCATTCCTGCGCATAGTCGTAGCGTGCTTCGTGATCGCGCTGCGCGACGCCGAACATCTCGAACTCGTCCTCGTTCCAGCCGACGACGATGTTCAGCCCGAAGCGTCCCTCGCCGATCTGGTCGGCGGTCACCATCTCCTTGGCCGCGATGATGGGATGGAACAGCGGGGCATGCACGGTGCCGAAGCAGGTGATTCGCCTGGTCGCCGCCAGCAGCGCGGTTGCCCAGGTGATGGTCTCGAGCGTGGCGCCTTGATAGTCGGTCTCGCCGCCATAGCCCTTCCAGCGTCCGATCGGCAGCAGGAAATCGATGCCGGCCGCGTCCGCCATGCGCGCGAGTCTGAGATTGTCGGGCCAGGTTCCCGACCACCGCTCCGGCACCTTGGTGACGGCGCGCCCCGACGAACAATTCGCGCCGAACAGGCCGAGCTTGAGCCTGTTGCCTGCGTGCATGGACATTCGGTCGCGCAACGACACGTTTGCATTGAGCAGGCGCATTCTCCAGTCTCTCCCGATCGACCCGTTTCGATCATAGGCCGGGGACGGAACCGGCAGGAACGGGTTATCCTGCATGACCAGGCCGCCGCAACGAGCCTGGATCAAAACAACCCGGAGGAACGCTATGAGAGTAACCAACACGGTGGCCCGCGTTCTGGCCGCCGGCGCCGGCCTTCTGCTCGCCAGCGCCGGCCTGGCGCAGAGCCCGGGATATCCCGACCGGCCGGTCAAGATCATCGTGCCGTTCGCGGCCGCCGGGCCGACCGACGTGGTGGCCCGGCTTATCACGCAGAAGCTGTCTGAAAAGTACGGCCAGCAGTTCTACATCGAGAACGTGGCGGGAGCCGGCGGCAATCTTGGGATGGCCACGGCCGGACGGTCGCCGCCGGACGGCTACACCATCCTGTTCGTGTCATCGAGCTACACCGTCAACCCGAGCCTCTATGCCAAGGCTCCCTATGATCCGGACAGAGACTTCGCGCCCGTCACCAAGGCCGCCGGCTCGCCCAACGGGCTGTTCGTTCATCCCAGCATCCCCGCCAAATCGGTGAAGGAGCTGGTCGACCTGCTCAGGGCCAATCCGGGCAAGTACACCTTCGCCTCGCCCGGCATCGGCACGACGCCGCATCTCTCGAGCGAGCTGTTCAAGCTCACTTTCGCGCTCGATTTCGCGCTCGCGCCATTCCCGGGCGGCGGCCCGTCGATCCAGTCGGTCGTGGGCGGACACACGCCGATGTGCTTTCAGGCGATTCCTCCCGCGACGCCGCTCGTGAAGGACGGCAAGCTGCGCGCGCTTGCGATCACCGCCAAGACCCGCTCGCCGGCATTGCCCGACGTCCCCACGCTCGATGAACTTGGAATCAAGGATCAGGAGGCCGAGACGATGCAGGGCGTGCTGGTTCCCTCCGGCACGCCGAAGCCGATCGTCGAGCTGCTGCAGGCGGAAATTGCGCGCATCGTCAACCTGCCCGACGTCCGTGACAAGATGCTGGCGATGGGCCTCGAGCCGGACGGGATGTCGTCCGCCGAGTTTGCCGCCTACATCAAGGCCGACGTGGCCAAGTGGAAGAAGGTGATCGCCGACGCCAAGATCCCGCAGATCGGCGGATGACCGCCGCGCCGCAAGGACGACGCAGGCAGCGAATCGCAACAAGCGCCGGGAGCGAGATCGCTTCCATGCGAACCGCGATCTCGTTCCGGGCTTGACGTGGTCGCATGATCCGGGTCCGAAAAGTCTGCAACTTTTCGGGATCATGTCGCCTTTGATGTGGTCGCATGATCCGGGTCCGAAAAGTCTGCAACTTTTCGGGATCATGCGATGGGCATCGAAGCTCACCGCGGCGGCAGCACGACCTTGATCGTGCGGTCAGCCGCGATGGGCGTCAGAGTCGCGTGCATCCATCCCGGCAGAGGACGCGCGCACGCGTCGAGCGAACAGAGTTCATCTCGCGCGGTCGTGACGGGTTTCGCGCGGTGAAACCCGTCACGACAGCGATTCAAGAAAACGCGGACGCCGGACGGGCCATCATATCGTGGATGCCATCGCGGCTGTCCTTTTCGGAAACCTGACTGCGATAGAAATCCAGCACGAACAGCCGAAGCGCCGATGAGAGATTGCCGTGCTGGCGTTGCGCATCGATCGCGCCGACCAAGTCCGACAACGTCATGTGGCGACCGCCGGCGATCTCCTTCAGCCCCTTCCAGAAGGCATCCTCGAGGCTCACGCTTGTCTTGTGACCCGCGAGGACAATTGAACGCTTGACGACCGGTGATTTCATGAAGACACCCCCATTTGTAGTCGATTTGCGACATACGATAGGAAAATTAGTCCGGCACTGTGGCCGTTCCGCAATAATTGCAGAGCGTTGCAAAAATCACACAGACCGCAACGGCAACTTTGCGCTAGCGCATGAATGCGGTTGCGCTCTCCGCACGCGCGCCGACGCGCTGCGTGGAAATGAGCCTATGATCCAACATCGCGCGCCGCGCCGATAACATGCGAGAATGATTCATCACGTAATACGCGGAGAGTATTTGATGCTGACCCTGCCCAAACACAATCGCTACGATTATTCGATCATCGGCGAGCGCAATGATTACTCGTGGCCCGGCGGGAAGCGGTTGGCCTTCTGCTTAACCACGAATATCGAGGTCTACGCTTACCGCAGAGGCACCGGCTGGGACCCCGCCAAGAAGGGCGAACCGCAGCAGCAGCGCAATTACTCGTGGCGCGATTACGGTAACCGGGTGGGCATCTGGCGCCTGTTCGATCTGTTCGAGCAACTGAACTTACCCGCGGCCCACAACATCAACTCGCTCCTGTACGAGTATCACCCGCAGATCTGCGAGCGCATCCGCAAGCGCGGCGACGAGGTCGTCGGGCACGGCCGGACCAACGCCGAACGGCAGGGAGAACTGTGGGAACTCGACGAGCGCCGCCTGATCGACGACGTGACCCAGGAGATCACGCGCCGTGAAGGCCATCCGCCCACGGGATGGATGGGACCGGCAGCGTCGGAAAGCAACGTCACGCCCGATCTACTGAAAGAAGCGGGCTACCGCTACGTCATGGACTGGCCGGCGGACGATCAGCCGTTCTGGTTGCAGACCCGCGCTGGTCCGATCCTGTCGGTTCCATATCCGGCAGAGCTCAACGATTCGGCGGCCATCATCCACCGCGACGGCACCGCGCGGGACTTCGCCGACATGATCGTGGACGGGTTCGATGAAATGATCGAGCAATGCCGCGCGCAGCCCCTGGTCATGACGATCTCGCTGCATCCGTTCGTGATGGGGCAGCCGTTCCGCTTGCCGGCACTGCGGCGGGCGCTCACGCACTGCGTGGAGCATCGTAACCGCGATCGCGTGTGGTGGACCACGCCGGGCGCCGTGGCGGACGCCTGCTACGCCCTGCCGGCGGGAACCATCCCGGGAGAAGCCCCCGGAGATCGCACCTGATCGAGGCGCGCAGCAACGCCTCCGCACCGGGGCGTTGCTGCCGGCAACGGCGTCACCCGCACGGCTTATTCGTTCGTCATTCGCCGCTTGCGCAGATCAATCGATGCTGACGCCGCTCGCCTTGATCGTGGCGGCCCACTTCTCGGTTTCGCTCGCCACGAATTTCTGCAGGTAATCCGCCGACCGACGGTCGGCCGCGACAACCGTCACGCCGACCTCCTTCAGCCGTTCCTGTACCGCGGGCGTGTTCATGGTCGCAATCGTCGCATCGTGGAGCTTCTGGACGACCGGCGCGGGCGTCCCCTTGGGCAGGAAGAAGCCGCTCCAGAAATACGAATCGAAATCGACGAGGCCCTGTTCGTGCGCGCTTGGGAGATTCGGCAGGATCGGTGAGCGATCACGCGTCAAGATCGCAATCGCCTTCATCGTCTTGCTTTCGATCTGCGTCTTGCCGGCCGCTGCGAGCGCGCAGAAATAATCGATCCGGCCGGCAATGAGATCCTGCATCGCGGGCGGCGAACCGCGATAGGGGACGTGGGTGATGTCGACGCCCATCGCGGCGTTGAGCTGCGCGCAGGCGAGATGGGATCCCGACCCGACCCCGGCCGAGCCGTATTGCATCTTTCCCTGGTTGGCTTTGGCGTAAGCGATGAACTCCGGCAGATTGTTGGCCGGCAAATCGTTGCGCGCGACCAGCAGCAGCGCCTGCTCGACCACCAGCGCGACCGGCGCGAAATCGGTCGCGGAATTGTAGAGCGGCCTTTTGTAGAGCGTTTGATTCTGGGCGAAGGTGTCGACGCCGCCGAGCACGAACTGATAGCCGTCGGGCGCCGCCTTGGCGACACGCGCGACGCCGGTCATGCCGCCGGCACCGCTGACGTTCTCGATGACCACCTGCTGGCCCAGCACCTCCGACAGGCGCGCGCTGAGAATTCGCGCCATGGTGTCGGAGGCGCTGCCCGCCGCGAACGGCACCACCATCGCGACCGGCCGGGTCGGCCAGTCCTGCGCCGTCGCACCGTGCAGGCCTAAGCCCGACGCGAGCGCGGCGGCAACCGCAAGAAATGTAAAACAACGCCGATTGTTCACTTGTGTGTCCTTTGTCCCTGCCTGCCTAGGCCAACCCTGGCAACGCCGTCTGGTGCTCGGAACGTCATTGCGGCCGCCCACGGGAGAGGCGCATCCGCATTCTCGATCCCAACCGGTTAGCAAGTTCCGGACCAAATCTCGGAGATCTATCGCGGGGCGTCCACCAAAATTCCGTGGGTCGCGAGGGCGTCGTGCGTGGGCGCGATTCAGCGACGCCGCAGAGCGACCATAGCGTGGCGTTGCGCGTTGGCACCGCCCTCGGTGGTGAGCCAGAGATCATGGGCCTGGACAATGCTCGCGCCGGCGGTCGCCCAGTATGATGTCAATTGCAAAACATCATACTCGCGATACGACCCCATGGAGCTGTGGCGCGACGGCCACCCCGACGCGTGGCGGCGACCTAGCGCCGGTTCATATTGTCCTGGACCGACCGCAAAGGAACAACCGTCTTGAGAACAAGGCCCCGCGGATCGTAATCAATGTCGACGCGGCCGCCCAGGTCCGAGGCA
>Ga0207648_10004746_pt1 | contig 13889 bp, 15 predicted proteins | sample KBSMisM32_FD_184310 | JGI IMG/M metagenome (GOLD analysis project Ga0207648, IMG submission 184310) | Miscanthus rhizosphere microbial communities from Kellogg Biological Station, Michigan, USA - KBS Miscanthus M3-2 (SPAdes) (version 2) | ecosystem: Host-associated > Plants > Roots >...
ACCAAATGAGTAACCGGGTTGCTTGTAGGTTGGTGTACCGTATCCACTGGAGAAATAGTTGTTGAGATATGCATTGTAGACTTTTCTGTTGGACAGAAGTATTAATCCTTCGTTCTTGAGTGTGTTGCCTATCTTTGTTGCCTCTGCATTGATATCCTCTGCTGGGTTTCTATTGGAAATGTTACCTGTCTTTGCTGTCCAGTCACCGTATGAGGTAAAGGTGGAGTAGTTATTGATGATATCTGCCACTTTTTTGTTAAAGACTAACTCCATCTGTCCGGCTACGTTTTGTACCACGAACTTTTTGATATCGAAATCAAATTGTTCTGCTACAAATTCCTCACTAAAGGCATAGTGGATACCATAACGTTCCATTCCAATGGTTAGAGGAGTGAATGAGGGATAGCCAGTAATGAACGGAACATTCAACTCTGGCAAATTCTCTTGAACTACATCCCAAGGCCCATCGAATGAGTATATTTTGGTCTGGAAATCGTCTACATTATCAACAGTGATTAAGTCAAGGAGGATGTGTTTTCGTGGTTTTACTGCTAGGATTTTCGTCTGTGCTACTACTGTTTTAAAAGCTGTGAAATCTTCCCTCTTTAATATAGCACCGGATTTCACGAATTTCATATAATCTTTCGATCCGGCTGCCCATGCTCTGTCTACTGTTTCTAAAACTTCTTGGGCTTTACCGTAATACTGTGGGTTGACACCTGCAAGGGCTGTTCCAATCGGGTCATTATCAACGCCGGCTGATTTAATTGCCTTTTGTCTGTATGCCCATTCTCCGATATTCCATAACCAGTTATCAGTTGTAGGCTCGAATTCGGAACGTTCACCTAATGTAAATAATTTTGATGCTGGATTATAATAAATAGGTTCGCTGACCTCTTGATATCCGGGTAATGTTTTGGATAAAGGAGGGGTGATTTTGTGGATTATTTGTTGCTGTGACATTGGTTTATACCTTATCTTATCCTTATAGTAATTTGATAACTATGACATCATTGGCTGCTGCTGCGCCAACTGCGTTGTTACCATCGCCAGAGTTTGCATATTTCCCCTTTCTCACGTATTCACCGACTTTTAATGAGGCGTTGTCTGTTAATGCCCATTGCTCAACCTGTCCTGCGACAGTGGTTGATGGTTTAACATATGCGCCTCCCGCTATTGCGGCTGATGCTGTTACTGTTACCTCGAAATCTGTTTCAACACCGGTTAGTTTTGCTACTCCGGCGGCTTTTGGTGAGGTTACTACCTTGTAAGGCCCTCTTTCGGCTCCGGCTGTACCGCATACCTTGTATGCTCGGAGGTTGGCTGTGGCATTAGCATAATCATGAAAAACTACTAATCCTTTTGCGATAACATCAGATGAGATAGCATCATACTGTCTTTCTCCTTTGCCCTCGGGCATGAAAGTAATTTGCCCTGCTGGATAGACTGTGTTTGCGCCTAGTATTGCTGACATAACTTATTTTCCTCTTTTTTGTCCTAAGATAACTATATTCTCAATCTAGATGTTGCTCGCATCAACATCTGAAAAGAATCTTTGTGTGAACATTGTTGGATTTATGGTTCTTTGTGATTCGGCTATCTGTCTCATTATCAAGGAGTTTACGGATGCGCCTTTTATTGCTCCGGGTGGTTGTGCTGTGGCGTTGGCTGGTGGTGCTTTTTTAGGTGGGGCTGAATTGTTGAAAGTTCCGCTAGTTATCATATCCAGAATCATCTTTAGATCTTCATCGGAGAGGGGCAAACTTACGAATTTCTCAATTATTTGTTGTCTTGCGTTTTCATCTGCTATTACCTCGGGGGTAAAAACAGATTCTATAATTTTGCGTTGGGCTTCTGATGCGGCCTTAACCTTCTCATCTTCTGCCGATTTCTTAAAATTCTCAACATTGTTTAGCCTTTCTGTTACACCTGATAAAGTAGCCTGCATATTTCTCATCATTTCTACAAATTCCGCTGGTAATTGTGGAGTTGCTGGAACATCGGGGGTCACTGATGTAATTGCTGGTTGTTGGGTGGCTCCCTGTGTTTGTGGAACTATTGGAGGTGATGGGCTGGGAGGATTTTGTAAGTTTTGAGTTGCCTGTTGGTTAGGGTCAGCTATAATATTCTGACCTTGTTGAGGTTGTTGTTTTGCCTTTGGTTTTTTATCCTCCGTTCTAGTGATAAGATTACCATTTGCGTCAACTTCTTGTGTTTGTGTTTTTTGTGAGATTAATTGTCCGTTTTGGTCGACAAATTGGCCTGCATTACCTACATTTGTTACTTGATATGGATTGTATCCTTGATTCGCAACAATTGGCTGTTGGAATTGTTGGTTAGGATCAATCGGTTGATAAGTTGGATTCGTCAAATTACTATTTGTATTGTTACCTAAATTTTTCAAAAAGGAACTATTATCGAGGGCATTTGCGAAGTTAAATGCTGCTGACTTTAGAGCGTTGATACAGGTAACTCCGGAACCGTTACACTGTGCTTTTATTCTCGCCTTGTCACCGTAAGCAGGCTCGTTAACTATTGCCAGATGGAGGGGAATAAACTCTGTTGTTTTTTCATTGGGAGCGGATCCCTTCAAATCATATACCTGTGGCGAAACATACATGGAGACAGCACCCGACTTAATTTGTGATAACACATCCTTGTTTGTTATCTTAATGGTAGAGAACCATGCCTTTTTATCGGGCTGCTCCTTGATGGGTTCATAAGTAACATCAATTATATCACCTATCCTGTAACGATCCTGTATATCCAGAATATCGGATATAAACGCTGATTGGTCTGAATCATGTTTTGCACCTTCTTTAAAATAGTCTGGATGGTTGCCCGATGGATGATAAATAAATGGTCTGCCAATAAAGGAAGATGCATATTTTTTCATAACGTTAGTGGGTATATGCCAGTAATTCTTGTTGACAGTATCATCCATCAAAAAGGCTTTGATGTATGTCTCATCTGTGGTTGGATTAGTAGAAACGTCAACTATTCTAGGGTAAGACTGTAACTGGAGGCTCAATATAAAATAAGAAAGAGCCTTTTAAAATATACTAACTATTTTCTTGTTTCTTTCTCTGTGAATCATGAAAAATAACATATGGACGATACACACCGGTAAATATTATATCTGGGTTCGTAGATAGAGAACTCTTATATTGAACAGATAAGCCTTTATAATGAACGAACTTTGCATCTTTTAGAATATACTGCGGTATTTTTTTCTTAATTATTGAATCGGAGAACATATTATCAATACCTAAATCGGTATGGGATTTGAAATCGATCTGCTCCAGCACCGATCTATGTATAAACTGACATGAGAATCCAATCCAAGCACATTTAATTATTCTATCCGGCATTTTTTCTAGCTGTCCAAATGAGAGTAAATAGGATGAGGTTGTTGATGAGATAGAGGCGGCTACCAGTGTCATCTGTTCCTCGTTCACATACGAATAATTACAAACCCCAGCTAAAACGGGATATTGATTATCATATTTTGATAGGTCTATGGTTGGGCTTTCCAGTTCTTTTATGAGGAGATCTATTCCCTCTTTGTTAATCGCTAAATCATCAGGTATTATACAGAAATAATCATAGTTTCGCTCCGACTCTAAAAAATATTTACGGGCTTTTTGATAGGCTTCTAACTCATTAAAATATTTAAACCAAATGACATCGTAATCCGGATAGATTATATCTACGATAGGCTGTCTAACTTCTGGAATGTCTCGTGGACTTGGGATAAAAAATAAAATATTTGTTTTCGGCATCTTATGTCTGGCTTTGGTTTTGGTTTGTACCGGCCTCGTTAGACCCGATCTGTGATTTTTTCATCATCTCTTTTAGATTCATCACAAATGTTTGAACGTTCATCAACGAGGCAACTATCTTGTCAAAATAATCTAATGAATTTATAGTATTTTGCAGGGATAAAGCACTGGCCTGTATCAAATTTCTATAAGTTTCAGCCGGGATTGTCACCATTTCTTGTTGCTGTTGCTGTTCTTGAGTTGTTTCTTTTATTTCCTGTAAATCTGTTTTTTCTGCCTGTTTCAAATCTTCTAATGTAACTAGATCTGAACCTGCTGGTTTATCTGTGCCTAAATATGGGGGGCTTGCTGACATAATATAACAGTTTGATGTATGATATTGTGTTATTATAAGTTGTCTGTATCTATCCTGATCGGATATCTTGACTTTAACTCCTCAAGAAACCTATCAAACTTTTCCTTTGGATAACTGCCTAAAAACTCAATTGATGCATAATCACTAAAGTTGATGTGAATACGTGCATCTGTGCCTAATTCATCTGCTATCCAGTCAAGTAATGATTTGGATACCCCAGCGTTTAGATGTATTGTGGTTGTCATGATCTGAATTAATTAAACGTTCTCGACTAATCTGGATGTCAGGTCTGACTTCATAGCATTTTGTTGAGATTGTGTCATTCCAGTAACATCAAGAATGACATGGGTTTCATTTTTTTCTATTATTTGGGCGTTAGAATATGTTGCCCTTATGTAATCCAAGAGTCTGTCGGACAAACCAAAGTTTATTATCATTTGTGCCATAGATTAGACTCCCTCCACTTCGATATAAACATAGGTGAACGTCTTACCTGTTGTTGTAGAGTTCTGCCCCACTACGTTGCTATATTGTGTGGCTGATGTGGCTGGTAGTATAGTGGTAAATGTTGTAGGAGTACCATCAAAGGTTACTACAACATTTGTTGTTCCATTATAAACTATATCTATTGTGTGGAAGGCTGTATCCTTTGCTACACCTAATGATGATACGGTCATACCGGTAGTCCCATCATTTCTGAAAACAGACCAGTTTGCGTCTGTTGTTCTAAACCCCACCAGAACACCGGAATCCCCAGATGCCAGAGGTGTATCGGATTTTGGTAGAGATGTAGCGGATGTAAATCCAGCATAAACCCTTGAGTTGGATGTAGAATCAATAGCACATCTTGTATTCAATCGCAGGTTTCCTATGGCTGACCTCCTACCTATAGCTCCTCCGGTCGTGGCAGATATTAGGCCACCGTTTGAATTGGATGTGGTTCCGGTGGCACATTGAAGGGTTGTTCCCTCCGACGTATCCCACACTGTTGAGAGTGTTCCTGCATCTGTACTGCTTGTTAAGAGAGATTGATGGGTTGCGTTACCCGCTCCACCTGCACCGTATGACCATCCCTGTTTTTTTATTGAAGGTGTATAACCTACACCCCTTATGAGGTCGATATCAACCTCATTATTTGTAGTATCATCTGTTATTGTGACGGCTGTTGTAGACGTATTTAGTTTCTTGAACCGGAGATCTACACCTGATTTATCTTTCCATACCCCAACACCGGCAGTTCCAATATTTGATGCGGTGTTTGCCTCACCTGACCCCCCACCACCTTCAATGGCGGTAACTGTTCCGGATGAATTCTTTCTTGATAGAACATGTGATGTAGAATCGATATATAGAGCCTGATATGTTGATGCTGGATTTGCCACAGCCGCCGCAGTTGATTCCTTTACCACAATTTCCTCATCAAATGAATTAACTGTTGTAAAAGTTTGTGTTGTGTCTGTTTTAGCTATATTGGTAGGTACTGATGTTAGCTGAGAATATGCAATTGCAAGATTGGCCTGATTGACATCCAGAGTTAGGTCGTTTGTGTTAGTGGTTAGTGATAACTTGGATGACCCAACTATAAAGGAACGGAATGGAAGGTTGACACCCGATTTTGTTAAAGTCCATGCAGCGCCAGTTCCTACAGTAGAGTATGTATTGGCTTCACCTGAACCTCCCCCACCAGCAGTAGCCCCCGCTGTCCAAGCCGATCCAGTATAATAATAAACAAAACCGGTATTATCCTCTAGAAATATAGATCCGGTTGTAACACCGGTTGTAGGTTTGGTATCTGATGATGAACCTATAATAATACCATTCCCAATTTTACTGATTGTCATTTGTTATATATTCTCCTTTCCATTTTTTGATAAAATATAACTATAAGCTTGTAGTCTGTAGACGCTTTACAGATATTGTTCTAGCCGTTCCACCTATCGCTTCAACATGGGCATATATACGCATACCATCGGTAAGAGATGGAATATCAGTGGTATATGAAACTGGTGTGCCGCCATCTAGTGTTACGGTAACATTGGTTGTATTTGCGTTTATTTCTACGGTGTGATCTGTTGTATTATTTGCAGCTACAGATGTAGATACTTTCACGTTTGTACCAGTGCCATCATTCCTAGTAATTTGGTAAACCGATTCAACATCCTGTGAACATGTTATCAAGATACCGGATGCCGTATTTAATGGATTGTCATGTGATCCGCCGGTTGGGAGAGCATTTAATGATGTTAATCCTATCATTATGACACAGCCACTTGTTGATCCTGCTGCCCATTTTGCCCTGAAAACAACATTGGATTGTCTAGCGTAAATATCGGATGATCTAAATTCTGCTATTGAATCATCCGCAGCCGCAGTTGTTACAGATGTTATAGATTCGGTTGGTGTTCCTGCTGCAAAACCTACTGTGCCGGATGTAGTAATATGCATGTTTCCCCTTCCAGTTGATGTGCCACCCCACATTGCCCCCCATCTACCAGTTGAGGGAATGTTTGAGCCATCCGGTAATGTTCCACCAGAGCCTGTTGCAGGTGTAAAGTAACCGACTGAACCACCTGACACTCCTAAGAAAGTTCCTTCTGCGCCTTTAGGCTGATTTGTATATTTGGTTCCATTATGAATAGGTATCCCTCCGGCTGCTGCTCCTGTATCAGTGAAAGTGTTAGATGATAATAAGGCGGTTTTTTGCGTGAATGCTTGATTTGCATCTAAGGCAGCAATTACATCATTAGCCACTAATGTTGGAATTGTGAGGCTGAAAGAACCGTTTTTTATGGCGGCTATTATAGGTAATGTTAGAGTTTTATTGGTCTGTGTATCGGTTGTATTTCTCCCCATTATTGTATCGTTAGTTGTTAGGGTTGGAACCGTGAAATTGAACCCATTGGATTTGATTAAATCGATTATAGGAGCCGTTAAAGTCTTGTTCGTAAATGTTTGTGCAAGAGCAAGAACCGCAACGGTATCATTTGCTGTTAATAATGGAAATGTTAAATTCCAATTAGCCGCGAGTGCTGAATTTACAAAGGTTGTCCCGAAAGTTCCGGCAGGGTTCATCATTTTTAGATAGGATGATTGGAATGTTTGGAGATTGGTTCCTGCGAAAACATTGGCCTGATCTGTTCTCACCAGTGCAGAGGGAATACCAGATGTTATTTGAGACCATGCTATTGCTAGATTACCCTGATTTACATCTATTGTTATATCGTTAGTATTTTGAGTGAGTGAAATCTTTGTTGAGCCTGCCAGAAATGACCTGAAAGGTAGGTTGGATCCAACCTTAGTCTGTGTCCAAGATAAACCGGATCCGGAGGTTGATGCTGTATTGGCTTCGCCTGCTGCTGAACCGGTTCCGGAGGACATTACCAGCCATGAATATGTTAGGTTGTTTGTGCCTGTTGGTGGGGCTACCTGATAAGTTAATGTTATATTGGTTGCATCCACAGAGATCGTATAGGCTCCAAATGCATCTACGGATGTTGGTTGAACAAGATAAGCGACAGGGGTTCCAGAATATCCATGAACAATTGTAAATACTTTTGTTGAACCGTTTCCAGACTTGTTGGTTACACCTCTAACCAATGTGCCGGTATCAAGTAGACCGCTAGCAGCGGCAGGAATAGACCATGCGCCAGACCCATCTAGATAATAGCCGGATGAACCGTGTAATTGCGGGGCTAATCCGTTATAAGTTGTAGAAGTATTTAACGCTGTAATGTTAGTTGTAGGGGCTGCTAATTCGTTTAATTTTATGGAATCGCCACCGCCTAATTTATGATTTACTGCATGATTTGTTGGCGCTCTATTATCGGATAATCTTGAATCATTTGTCTGAACGACTTTACTGGCTGCTGTATCGGATGATGTTCCGAGGGTAACTATGCCTTTTTGAGATGTGGTAGCATCTACAACTCCGATATCTATCTCAGAGTTTGAGGTGTCATCAGTAACGGTCACGGATGATGAGGCGGCATTGATTTTCTTTAACTCGATGTTTACACCTGACTTTTGTTTATAGACTCCAACTCCCCCCGTTCCAACATTGGAGGCTGTGTTAACCTCACCAATAATACTGCCAAGCGGATAAGTTACCCATTTGGAAACTGTAGAATCCCACCTCAAAACAACGTTATTTGCTAGGCCGGTAAGATCTACAGAAGCGATGTCGGCCAACCCTGAACCGGCCTTGCTGACCTTGCTCCATGCTATCGCTGCATCAGACGCAATATTGACATTTTTTAGGTTTGTAATTGCGTTTACTGTGGCATCAATAGCCTTATTTTGTAAAGTTTGTGACACAAGATTGAAAGTTATCTCGTTTAGTCCGGAAATGGCTAAATTATCGGGTAAACTTACACTTACATTATTAGTTAATTGAGGCGTAAAAAACTTGATTTCATTTGTAAAATCATAGTCATAAAGGATAAATTTCCCAGAATAAAACCGTGTTTCTGTTGCTATTGATGGTTTGTTTGTTGAATCTGTGGCAGCAATGTTAAATCCTGAGAACCATTGCATTACCAAATTCATAACATCCCCACCAAAGGTTGTCCCGGTTGTTACTTTGGGAGATTGAATTTTCGGGAATACCATAATTATATACTATTTATTAAAAGTTTGAAAATAATTGAACTATAAAAACAGGAAAACTACGGATGTTCAATATAAACCCTCCGTTTGCTACGTTGAACGTAGCAAAACAAGGGTATAAATATAACATCAGTCTTATTCGGCCAATAAATCAGCTTTAGCCTGTGCAAATGCTGTATTACCTTTTGATGAGGTTGAAGCAGCCTGACCAGTTTTTTGTAATATCTGTTGTCTCTGTGCTGCGAATTGTGCTACCATGTTTGGTGTTTGTGGCGGGGCCTGTGTTAGAGGATCAACGAGGGGAGGTTGACCCGGCGCAGTTATACCCAACTCCTGATAATCTGTAGGCTGTAACGCTGGCAATTTCAAAAGATTTCTACATTCGGTTAGTGTCATCATTCCCTTTTCAAACAAAGCAACAGTAGCCACAGCTTTTTGTAGGAAGGATTCAAAACTGATATTTTCGAACTCCATCACCATTTTTAATTTGATATGAACGAATTCATCAGCAGGATAAAACAATTTGAAAAGTCTAGGATACCATTGCTCATCCAGTATATCGGTAATCCAGCTGCGTTCAGATTGGATTGTTGATTCATTAAATCCTTCTACAACGGTTTCAGCGGTTGCCCTGTTAGTGACCTCCTCAAAGTTCATCAGGAAGGAAGGTAGGCCGAATGCGGTCAGAATCCCCTTCTTTAACTCGTTGCGTAACTGGATTAAACCGGGATAATCGTAGGTCAGTTTCATTTCCTGAAAAGTGATGTCTTTCTGGGGGACACCGATATGACTTCCCGGTTTTATCTTATCGAAAAAGTTATTCATCATTTCCCTAGTCCAGTTGTTAAAAGTCCAGATACCAGTGCCGGCCCAATGACTTTGATCTAGTTGTGGAATAACGATTTGGTTTATTCGTCTCGATTCCTCTGACAAAGGCATTATTGGCTGAATTGTAGAATGACCGAAAAAGAAATCATCCTCATCCTTCATCATGTTATTGTTGTTTCTTACAAAATAGAGGAGATTGTCGGCATCCAGATATTTTGGCTGGGTTGATTGATCATAGGGAACATTACCGGATTGTCCCTGTTGCTGGATACCTATATCGATATATTCTTTGAAAGTTACTTTTGGATCCCTGTATTCTACGGCCTGAATTTCCCAATTATCAGGATTGATGGCAACGTTGCCCAGATACATTGGTTTAAGTGGTTTTAATCCAATTGGTGTGTCGGGGGGCAACTTTAACGAATCAATACCGGTTGGAGTTTTCTCTATATAGGATGCAGACCTACCGAATACGTGACAGGCCCTATAATTTTTCTTGAGGAATTTACCAAGCTTACAGTTCTTGTCTGTGTAATGAATAAAGGTTTCAAAATCCTTTATTTCCTGATCTGATAGGTGGTTACTGACGATGGAGCCTGCAATATCAATCCCTGTTTTTATAATATCTAATTCTTTAATAGCATTTTTAGCCTCAAGTTCTGACTTGATCGGCCTTAATGATTCTGGATAGAGAACAGACCTGATTTCATCCGATGTTCCGAGAGTAAAGAAGGCCAGTCTCTCGATAGCTGAATTGATTACATCATCAAACAGATAGGCATTAGAACATCTATTGAGATAGTCATCGGAATAAAACGGTTTTAAAACAATATAATCCTGCTTTATCTTTAAATTATTTTTAGTGGGGATATATTCGGGTAGGGCTGAGATTGAGGTTGAGCCTGATTTTATATAGGCTTCGGCCCTCTCCTTTGCATTAATATCTGTAATATCGTAATTTGTGTTTATGGTAGGGGATAACCTGTCATTAGGATCTTCATACATATTTTATAAAGAAAAGAGCGCTTACATGGGTAAATAAAATTATGACTGAACTATAGTCGATATAGAGAAAAGTTCTATGCGATCATTTATTTCAAAAACTGAAATTACATAGTCAAAGCGCCTCAGGTGTCGGCTAACCGGAGTGAACACGGCTGTCCCACCTGAAGATAATATCTATACAGATAAAATATATTTAAAGATTGTTATCAAACACAAAAATACCCTTATAGATTTTTATATCCATAAGAGTATAATCAACTTGTTCAGAGTATGATAGAGGAAAATACACAAAACCAAAATATAAAACTTTGTGAGTGTGGTTGTGGTAAACCAGTTAAAATATACAAATATGTAAAAACCAAATTCCTTGTTGGACATTGTAATAAGGGTAAGAATCATTGGGATTGGAAAGAAGGACGTGTTTCAATGAATAACTATGTTGGAATTTATTCACCTAATCATCCTTACGTAAATTCTATGGGATATGTATATGAACATCGATTGGTTATGGAAAAACATTTAGGCAGATATTTACAACCCGAAGAAGTTGTACATCATATAGACGGTGATATAAAAAATAACAAAATCGAAAACCTAAAATTGTTTCCAAATAATGCGGAGCATATAAGACATGAAATGTTGGGAAATAAAAATGGGAAAAAAGACATGAGTAATAGATTTTGTTTAATTTGTGGTTCAAATCAAACTTATATTGATAAAAAAGGATTGAGTTGTTGGTTAAAAAAGGAAGATGGATTTATTTGTACAAGATGTTATCATAAACTACATTAGAAATTATTATCGAACTGCACCTTTTGTTTATCGCCTGTACCAGTAGACTTTACTATAAATTTTTGTCCAGTTAATGCGGCTCTTGCTAACCTTGAAGTTGATTTCTCAGCCCATCTCAATTTTCTCATTGCCTCACCTATCGAATTTGCTGTCATAACTTCGCCATCTCTGGGAGATAGAGATTGAGTTGGATCATGTGTGATAGGTGTATAATCAATATCCATAGAAACAGCACGAACAGAAACAGGTGTGGCCGATGAGTTAACCGATGTAACCGCTAGATTATCCTGCTTATCTTTTCTGATTGGCTCGGCAACCCTGCCGCATACCTGACAGACATTCAAGACCATGTTATGAAATCTATGAAAATTTAACAGACAAAATTGGCAGTAATCAAATAGACCGCTTTCAGAATCGGCTATCTTATTGGTTAATGAATAAAATTTATTTTTATTTTGTATATGTGTAAGTGGATCTATCTCTTTACCGTAAGCCTCGGGATTATTGCCAAAAGACATAATTATATAATATAGTTTTTACGGTTTATAATGTTTATAATGGGTTGCCACCAATTCAACTATCATCTAATGACAGATTTTATTCGGGATACCTGCATTACTAGAACAATAATTTCCAATGATTTTACCCGATTATTTGAGGGTATTTTTTACAATATAACAGAATATATAGAAAATATTACAGAGATGAACATGCAAACATATAAAAAAATAAGTGGGTTTTGGGATGCTTATACAGCTATTCCTTTTTATTTTTACTCTTTTGTTTAATCTGTTTTTGGTATTCTGTATCTGTAAATATTTCTCTGATCTCGTTTGAGCGAATGTCCACTATTAGATAGATGTGAGTTTTAGCGGCCTTTGATGCATTATATATCCTGTTTTCTGTAACCTTGTCTACCTTTACCACCTTGAGTGTGGCTAGGCAGTCCTTATAAGCTAATTCTCCCTTTAGCGCTTGTATCTGTTCTTCAAGAGCTTTTACATATTGATCAGAATATCCACCCATCACAACATCATTTTTTGATTCTGAATCATCTTGAACTAATCCAAAATCTCCTACTGATTCGGATTCTAGTTGTGGCTGTATATCGGGCAATTGTTCTCTTACCGGTTTTGTTGCGGGATCCTCTCCTTCATGATATGCATCATCACCATCTGACTGATGTTGTGGAGGTTCCAAAACGGTTGATGAACCTGATACACCAGCGTTTGTCATTGCTGCCTGTTTATTTGCTTTGGCTTCACCTCCTTTCTTTCCAGCTACAACCTTTGTGATTTTCTTGAATCTTTCGTCTAAGCATTGACCTACATAGTGAGGCTTCACTCTGTTTCCTAATCTCTCAATTATCAATTCTTTAATTTCTTTGATGGGATAACCTGCCTGCTCGTATTTCTCGGCTGCTATTCTTATTAATTCGGCCTTGGTTTTTGTCTCCCATTCAATGTTTCCATCTATGCCCTCGATCAGTAGACTAATAACTTCCTCAGCGTTTTGCTCTTTCTGATTTCCTCTATATCCATTTTTAGATAATTCATGGGTAACTCCTAAAAGTTAGTCAGTTATATACGTCTTACTATTTAGAAATTGAATGGAAAAATGCGTTAAGTGTAATAAATACACAGTAAAGGATGGGAAACCAATAAACATTTGTAACATATGCGATTATAATGCAGCACTTGAAGGATTAAAGAGGCTTTTTAAGAAATGAATAAGTGTAGGGGCAACTGCGCCGGATGGAAAAAGATGATTAATTTTGTAAAAGGGTTGCCCAAATATGCGGTGGCTGACCGCTGTGCTTATTGCGAGGTTTGGTATCCAAAAAATACGTTAACAAGATGTCCCTGTTGCATCAATAAGTTAAGGGTGAAAAGGGCCACATTCCCGCAGGGTTCAAAACATCTTAGAAATCCGTCACGAGAAGAACAATTAAAAAAGATAGAGATGGCTGTAAAAGGTGGCTGGGTTCCACTTAACGAGGATATATGGAAATCTGTTTTAGATTACAGGATAATACATAAGTTAGAATTAGAGGGAGAATAACTAGATATATAAAATGTCAAGAGTCCCAGAGCTAGGCAGGCGTAACCCATATGCAGGATCCGAATCTTATAGACGTACAATAAAAAATTGGACATTAGAGCTTGATAATAATCCATTCCATGTTCTCAACGGTCAGGGTAAATGGGCATCCCTTAATTCAGAGACGACGGGGACGGCTATAGGATCGGGCAACGGTGTAACTCAGGTTTATACAATAGCACATGGAATTAATGGAATCCCATACTGCTGTTTTGTTTCGGTTTCTTCTGTAGTCGGGTCAGATATCCCTATATCGTGGGAATATGACGATAGCTATATCACTGTTCACTTTAAGACTGCGCCTGATATAGGTACAGATAATATAGTTTTCCAATGGCGTGCCGTAAGTCCTTAAAAGATAGTTATACTATAGTTATTTTCTAATTTTTAAATACCTTATTCTTCTATGAGTTTAAACGCCA